>ERZ813253.543-NODE-543-length-13121-cov-4.763660_pt1 | contig 13121 bp, 23 predicted proteins | sample MGYA00520893_ERZ813253 | MGnify/ENA primary metagenome ERZ813253 (study PRJEB31669, sample SAMD00080414) | marine metagenome | biome: oceanic hadal pelagic zone biome; feature: marine hadalpelagic zone; material: sea water | place: Pacific Ocean:Izu-Bonin Trench...
GTAGGCTACGGTGGTGCCGGTTATTGTATCCGGTTCCGTAAGAGAGCTAGAGTAAAACACCCCCGCGGTGGAGTCTGGCAGTTTAATTTTAAGAACCTCACTATTGTCCATAATGAGGCTGCCATCTGCACTGACTAGGGTGGCTTGTACTTCTACGTCGTCTAGGATCAGGCTGGACTCGGCGGTATAATTTGCGACACCAATGATCACGTCTTTGATGACGGCCTGGGTTGACCCCGTTGTGGTGGCCAGCGTGATCTTGTCAGCTACAGCATCCGCTCCCGTCAGGGTGCCGCTTGTGAATACTTTTAGGGCTTCGGCCATTTTAGATTGCTCCTGCTGCCATGTAACTCGCTTGAGTGGGGGCCGCGCTTACGGTAGTCACAAATGTTGGGGCCACGCCCGCGCCGCCAGAGGTTAGGACTTGACCGGATGTGCCGACCGCGACTGCCGCAGCGGCACCAGCGGCGCTCCATGTGATTAGTTCGCCATCAGTGCCAGCGGCCAGCATCGCAAGCGTGACGACGCCAGGGGCAATGACTTGTGCGCCGTCAGCGGTGGAGGTGACGTCGCCAGAGTGGTTTGGATGGATGTAGGACACGACGGCAGAGTCCGAAATCGTACTCCAGTTAGTGGTGCCGACGGCTTTGTATGTTCGGCTTTCGCCGAAGGCCAGGGAGTTGGCGTCTACTGCGTTGGCAGCGCCGCCGTCGATGGTGTCGCTGAATGTAGCGCCAGGCCAGACCTGGAGGGACTGGGCGGCGTCGGCGTTGATTATTGTACAGGTCTTGCCGCTGACGGCTGTTGGCAGGGCGACGGAGTCGCCATTGGTGCCGACGACGGTCACCCGGTTGATTTCGGCGGTGAGCGCTGTGGCCCCGGCCTGTGTCTGGGTTGTGCCAGCGGTGATGCTGTCTGTTGTGGTCACATTTAGGGGGCCGGTCATCGTGCCGCCCGTTAGGGCTACATAGAGGCTGGCATTGATGGCGCTGGCGACCCAGAGGGAGCCAGAATATTTGAACACCGTGTCGTTGCCTGTGTTTAGGTAGACGTCGCCAGCCTGGAGGGCTGAACCACCGTCACGGACGGTGGGGGCCGAGGCTGTCGGGAGGATGAACCTGTCGCTGGAGGCCTGGGCGTTGGCCTCTGCGGTCTCAGCGCTGGTCTCTGCGGTCTCTGCGTTGGTCTCGGCTGTCGCTGCGTTGGTTGCGCTGGTGGCTGCGTTGGTTGCGCTGGTGGCTGCGCCAGCCGCGCTAGAGCTTGCAGCAGTCGTGGAGGTCGCTGCGTTGGTTGCGCTGGTGGCTGCGCCGGTTGCGGCGTTGGTTGCGGTAGTCGCGGAGGTCGTAGCGCCGGTCGCGCTAGCGGCTGCGCCGGTCGCGGAACTCGCGGAATTGGTCTCCGCAGTTTCCGCCGCGCTTTGTGCGGCTTGAGCGGCCACTTTTGCCGCCGTAGCGGCGGTTGTGCTTGTAGCAGCAGCCGTTGCGCTGGTGGATGCGCCGCTGGCTGATGTGGATGCCCCGGAAGCCGAGGTGGCGGCGTTTGTTTCGCTGGTTGCCGCGTTGGTGGCTGAGGTGGCCGCGTTTGTTTTGGAAGTCGCGGCGTTGGTCGCGCTAGTCGCTGCGGCGGTTGCGCTGGTGGCCACGGCGGAGACGTCAACGACCAGGGCGATGTCGTTGGCGGAGACGTCGGTGGCAATGGAAGTCGAGGTGTGGCTGACCAGAGTGACGTAGATGTTGCCATTGGCTGGGTCTTCAAAGGTGTCGCCGAGGGCGTAGGCCGTAGAGGTCGTCCAGGTGCCCTTCCAGTCGTAGAGACCGGCAGCGACGAAGATGCCGGAGTTGTCGAAGATGTCGCCAAGTGGGGCGGCGAGGGGGCGACCGCCGATCTCGGCAGCTTCGAGATAGGTGTCGAGGTTGGTGGTTCCGTTGATGGATGAGCGGAACTCAAGCTGGTCTGAGGGAACTCTTGTTGGACCTGCCATTAGTTGATTTCACCTCTGGTACGGCCCCTGGCTAGAGGGAGGATGCGGGAGGAGAGCTTGGTGACGGCCCCACTGGCCTCGGCCAGGGAGGCGGTGAAACTGGTCTTCTGAGCGGCCAGATCGGCACGAAGAGAGGCTAAAGAGGCTTCGAGAGGGGCCACGGATTCGCGCACAGCGGCGGCTATGTATTGGCGAATTAAAGGCTCAAGGTTCTTGAGCTGCGAGGTCGATGGAGTAGGCATCTAGGCATCCCGAGGTTGTTAGGGGAGAATATATGTGGAAGGGGGGTGGTGTCGTCCCTATGCGGCAGGGATGAGGTTGCCCTTCTCTACTTGGCGGGAGACTTGCTCACCGGGCTGGACGCTTGCGCCACGGGCTAGTTCGCGGAGATTCATTTCCTGGGAGGGAGTTGGGCCTAGTTCGCGGTCCTCAGTGGAGATTTTGAACTGGTCGAGGTCGGTGATGCCCATTGAGCGGATGGCCTCTTCGAGGATTTTGCCAGTTTTGTATTCCATCTGGAGGCCAGTTTGGTTGATGGTCTGGAGCATGGTCATCCAGGTCTCGGCGTTTCTTGTTGGCTCTACGGGGAGGGTGCCGTCGACGACGAGGTAGTCAATGTCGCCCTGGAGCATGGAGACGTCGAAGTCCAGGTAGTCGTCGTTGATGAGGTCGCGGAGACCTGGCGGGGCTTCGGTGGCCGACATACGGAGGGAGCCTTCGTAGATGAGGGCGTCTTGGATGTTGCCAACCATCATGCGGGCCATGGGACGGATGGTGGTGGCGGAGGCGATGCGGGCGATGACGCCGAGGCGCTGGGAGCCAAGTTGGGAGAGGCGGACGATCTCGGTGGCAGTGCGGACGCCACCATCGGCAGTGGGTACGCCTTGTTGGGCGTCGGAGGCGGCGGAGACGCGGAACTGCTGAGCGCCGAGGGTGGCGATGTCGTTCCAATGGGAGCGGGTGACGTCTGGGACTTCGGCTATGTAGACGCCGTCGCCAGGTTTGACGCCGGGGAGGGTCTGGACGACGCCCCACGGGTTTCGGTCGATGAGGTCGGCCACGTTGACTTGGGTGGGGTCGACGAAGATGAGGTTGTTGAGGGAGGCTTGGACGTTGTCGACACGAGAGCGAAGCAACCAAGTTGCGATGTCGTGAATGGGGAGAAGGAGGTCGTAGAGAGACTGGCCGAGAGATTTGTGGCGGTCGAAGTAGAGGGAGCCGATGACGATGGGAAAAATGCGGCCATAGGGGTTGAGCTGGAAGCGGATGATGGCTTCTTCGTCGATGACGGTAACGAGCATCCAGATTTGACCGACGTTGGGGAGGCCGACTTCGTAGCCGTTAAAGCGTATCCACATCTCGTCGATCATGCGGGCCGGGTCGAGGTGCTGGTCAAAGTCGGTGACAGTTGAATCAGAGGGGTCGTTGCGGTGGGCGTTGCCTTCTTCGCGTGCCCACTTGTGGATTTCCCAGCCACGGGAGGCTGCGGTTCCCTTGCCGCGCCGGAGGCCGGGGTACTTGTTGAGCTTGGGATACTGGCCAGTGGCCAGGAGGGCGGAGGTAGAGACGGTGTCGACGAAGATCATAAACTGCATCCGTTCCCAGTCGCCCCAGGTTACGCGGGGGTCGGGGAAGGCGCGGCGCGGATCAAAGTTGACGATGTGGTTGGTGTTGGTGTTGCTGTCCCAAACGATCTTGGTGGGGGCGAAGCCGTAGCGGATACCGTCGAGTTGCATTTGGGCCATGCGGCTCTCGCCAGCGGTGCGGCGCATGTGCTGATGGAGGAGGCGTTCGAGGATTAGGGATGCCTTACGCGACTTACGGTCCATGCCTTCGAGCTGGAACATGGGATTGCGGCCAGTGAGGGCCGCCATCTGGTAGGTGAGGACGGTATCGGCAACGGCGCGGGTATCGGAGATGACGGCCTTCTCGCGGAACTGGGTGGCGTCGGGTGGGACGTAGAGGTCATGGGCGCGGTCAGCATCGCGCCAGTGGTCATAGCGCTTTTCCATTTGGTGGTGGGAGAGCTTGCCGCAGGCGCGGACGAAATTGAGGAGCCGGAGTTCCTCTTCTTCGGTGAGGTCGTCGGAAATGTCCTCGTACTGGGAGAGCTTCTGCCAGTGCGGGGAGAGGTCGACGATAACCTCTTGGTGAGAAGAGGCGAGGACGGTGCGGTAGTTCATGGACGGCTAAGCCTCGGAGAGCTTGTGGCTGGTTTAATATAGGCGTCGCTTCTCCTCTTAGCGGCTGCAACGGCTTCGCCGACGGTGGCATACCCGGACTTGCTACCCAGGATTGTCCCAGCATTAGGCCCCACCGTGTCGTAGTTAAACCAACGAATACCCTCCCTTGTCAGGGCTGGCTTAGTGATTGACTTCTCGTGCGCCATGATAGGCTCTTACTTCATCGGAACGATGTGGACGACGCCGTCAGATGACTTCTTGATGGCGGCGATCTTGTCTGTACCGTTGAGGATGTGGAAGAGGCGTGGGAGGCTGGCGGGAAGGTACATGGTGGTGGCCGAGGCTGTGGGGGCGGAGCCAATGGCGATGTAGCAGTCCAGGGTGGCCGTGACCTCGACCAGGTCGTGGGAGAGGGCGGCGGAGGACGCGGAGGACGCGCCGGAGGCTACTGTGACAACGGAGCCAGTGTCGGGGCGGAGTGCGCCATCGGTGTGGCCGTTACCATCGCAGGCGTAGAGGAAATCGGGGAGGGCCATGGGTTGTTCTCCGGCTAGAAGTGTTTGGTGCTGTATTCTTGGTTATAGGGCCTGGCCTGAAAGTCGTCGTCCCTACTCGCCCCAGCGGGAGGAGAGGAGCGTGGTGGTGAGGGAGTCGCCTTGGAACTGGGCGGCTAGAGAGGATTTTATTAGGGCGTGAGGGTTGGAGGCTAGAGAGGAACTCCATGCGGACGGGCCAAGTGCTGCGCCCATCTTGGAGAGGATGTCGAGGCCCATGGTGAGGGCGTCTACTTGGTCGTCGTGGGTGCCAGCGGGGAAGGTCTCTATTTCGTGGATGAAGTCGTCGAGCCAGGGGGCTTCGAGGGGAAGGAAGACCCTGCCGCCCTCGATGAGGGGCATGACGACTGAGGCGCGGGTGACCTTGTCGAGAGAGCCAGGTTTGTAGGGGATCACGGCGATGCCGGATTCGTTGCGGAGTTCTTGGATGAGGGATTGGCCGGAGGCTTTGTCTTCGATGTAGAAGCCGCGTAGGCCGGAGCCACGGTGGCGGGCATTGTAGGTTATTGCGACGCGCTTCAATTCTGGAAAGTCCAGCTTCTTGCGGAGGACGTCGAGGATGTAGATGTCGCCAGAGGCGGTGAGGCCCATGTGCATGAGGACGGAATAGTCGGCCTGTTCGGTTTTTTTGAAGGCGGTGTCGGCAGAGACGATGGAGGCGACTATGGAGGCGTCCTTGTCGGCGGCTTGGAACCACGAGGCTTTAATCATGTTGCCGCCCTGGATGTAGGCTGCTGGCGGTAGAGGGCGGTGAACTCGCGGAGGTCTCGGCGTTCAATCTTGTTGAGTTCTGCCAGGGGGAACCTTGCTGGCCACAGGGCGTCCCTGACCATGCGGTTGACGTGGCGCTTGCCGGGGCTGATGTTGCGGAGGCCGCCAGAAGGAAGCCAGTCTGGGTCGTCCTTGGGAAGGGCGGTACGGGAGATTTTGGCGTCGGTTTTTCGTTCTTGGTAGGCGTCGAAGTTTAGGTGATACCAGTCGCCGTCCTTCCAGTCTTCGGTTTCCATTATGCGGCCAGCGGGGTCGTCGGGGTGCCAGCGGGTGAGGATCATTATTTCAATGGGCAGGGTGCCGTCCACTTCGGGCTGTTTGCGGTTGAGGAGAGCTGAGATGTAGTAGCTCCAGAAGTGATTTCGGTACGTTGCCGATTCGGCTTCCCTGCGGGCCTTGATGGGGTCATCGACCAGGAGAAGATTGGCTGCACGGCCAGGGGTGCCGCCGCCGATGCCAGTGGCGAAGTAGCGGCCATTGGCGGTGGTCATCCAGTCGTCTGCTGCGGATGCTTCCTTGGAGATTTCAAAGTCTGGGTAGGCTTGGTGGATTAGGGGTTCGGCGGCCAAGTTGCGGACTTGGCGTCCGAAGGTCTTGGAGAGTTCGGCGTTGTAGGAGGTGGAGAGGACTTCGCGGTTTGGCTTCTTGGCGATGTAGTAGGCGGGGAAGTGGATAGTGGCTATGGAGGACTTGCCATGGCGGGGGGGCATGGTGATGAGGAGGCGGCGCTTGCCGAGGGTGCCGTTTTCGAGCTTGTTGAGGACGTCGATAAATTCGAGCTGGAAGGGCGGGATGTCGAAGGTTGGGTTAAGGGAGCGGAAGAAGCCAAGGAATGAGGAGGAGGCGTCGAGGATCGCGGCTGCGCGTTTGGCTACGTCTAGGTTGGTGGCATTAGCTGGCATCGTCAGGTTCCTCGTAATAGCCGTTGGCTTCATTGATGGCGTCGAAGGTGTCGTGCTCGATTATGTCGCGGGTTAGAACGGCGCGGACGTAATCGGGTACTTGGACATAAGCGACAGGGACCACTGTGGGGCAGTGGATTTTGGCTATGTAGGAGCCGTCACTGCGCCAAGACACAATGGCGAACCCGGCCAGATCGCCAGTGAGGGCTTTTGAGTGTTTGTGTGCCATGAGGAGGATGGGGCAGGGGCCGGAAGCGTTATTATGGATGATGGTAATGCGGGCGCGGCCATCCTTGAAAGTGACGGAGCGGAGGCGGGGGATGCTAGTTTTCATTGAGGGACACTCCAACTGAGGGTGCGATTTCTTCAAATTCTACGTCGATGGGCGGGGCCTTGGCGTCCTCGGCTGCGATGAGTTTGGCGTCCTCGACGGCTGCTTCCTCCTCCTTCAATCGGGCCAGGTGGGCGAAGACTTCCTCGCGGGACATCTCGTCGACCGGCTTGCGCTGATCGTCGATTAGATGGTGTGTGGATTTAAGGTCTGGGCGGATTTTATTGAGGCAAGTCTGAAATATTCGGAACTGAACCGTAGACCAGGTAATTTTTCCGTCCATAACGTCGTTGATACGGCGGAAACCTTCTTTGACTACCTTAAGTAATGATCTATCAATATTATCAAGTTCTTGAATAGTTACTGGTGGCAGTGGAGAGTTACGAGTTTTTCCTATTCTTTTTTGTTTTTTATTACTTGCCATTAGTTATCTAACCTTTCGGAATGTTTTATTTTTTTACTGTCGGGTATAGGGGTGGTGGACATAGGGTGCCGCGACTGCGTCGGCGGGGTGCTTACCCCGCCCCCCCCTGTCGCCACCGTAGGGGGGAATTTGTCACAGCCCCCAGAAGAAATCATCATAAGACCTTGAAATAGCTAGGAAGTAGCCTCCTAAGAAGGGAGAATACTATGGGAACGCTTAGAAAAACACTGGAGAAACAAGCTAGTAATTACCCTTAGAGACTACTCACTAATCACTACAACACACCAAGAAGATCATGTCGTCCAGGGCTGGCCAGCTTCATTCACCCCTTTCAAAGAAAGGCGGAAAGCATTGATCCGACAGCGGTTCGTCGAGCCGCGTTTCACTCCGATCTAGGAGACTACTATGCCATACGTTGATGTGACTATTGCTGGTATTCCGGTAACCCTTGGCAAGATCAAGGTCAAAGACTTCATCGCCAACGTGTTGCCGAAGGCAACCAACAGCGACGTCGCTGTGCTTCGCACAGCCTACAGGTTCTACCGCAGCAGCGAAGCTGCTCTGGTGCTCAAGTTCAACATCGCCAAAGACGCTGGCAAGAAGCGCCCAAAGGGCTACAACGCTCGGAAGCATTGGGCCGCCGAAGGCCACAAGGCCTGCCTCAAGTTCGGCAAAGCCATGGTGGTTGCTGTTGAGCCGAAGGCTGAGGCTTACGCCATGATCAGCTCCGCTGAGGTGCCGGTTGAGCTGACTGCCCTGGAACAGGCCATCATCGACATGGCCAAGGCCAGCAACATCGACCTGGCCAAGTTGGCCAGCCTCTAATCCCAACCACTTGAGGCCAAGGGCAGCGCCTCACCCTTCGGGGTGGGGCGTTGTCCTGGGCAGCAAGCCCTTAACCCGAACCAAGGAGGAGGCATGACCTTCCCAAGACCCGCTGATGAAGCCCTTGTCTGGGGCCTGGTTGAGATCACCACTAGCGGCCTCAACATCGGCAAGGACGAAGACCCCGCCGTGACCATTGGTAAGCTGGTGATGGAGGTATCCACCCTCCGTCACAAGCTCAAGGTCATCCAGGCCGTCATCAACAACGAGTAACCCTTTGGGACCGGCCAGCGTAGCTGGACGGCCTCATGGTGCTACTCAGCACCAGACCTGGCAAGAGCCAAGTCACCATGAACCGAACCAAGGAGTACCACTATGGACGACATTATTGTTGGCCTTCAATTCGACAGCCACAACGGTGGCAAAATCAACGCCATCCAGGCAGTCATTGATGCCTTCGACATCATGCTGAAGGACGCCAAGCTGTTTGTCGAAGCGGCATACATGGCTCCCGACGAAGTCGTAAAGGTTGCCATGACCTTCCGCTCCCTCGGCAAGCTGACGATGTGGATTGCCAACAAGGAGGCGGTGCATATCCGAGTGGTCTATGTCAACCCGCTCGACCCTGCCCCATGGGACTACGACTACCGCTAAGCGTCACCGTGGGAGGGCCAGCTAAGTAGCTGACCTTCTCATGGTGCTACTCAGCACCAGACCTGGCATCAGCCAAGTCACCGCTCACCGAACCAAGGACTACCCATTATGATGCACGCACTCAAAATCCAGCTTCACATCTCCGAGACGCTGGATGCGAAGATCGACGCCATCAAGGTCATTCGCATGGCCTTCGGCCTTGGCCTTGTGGAATCCAAGACCCTTGTCGACCATGGCATGTCGTCCGGCAGGTACACCATCATCGCAACCGACCACGAGGGCTTAGGTCGCCTCGTCGCAGCCATCCTCGACAAGTCACTCGAAGATGACATGATGGTCGTCGGAACCCAGCCGATCCCCGACACCGACTACGACTACGACTTCCGCCCTATGGGCTACCGCTAGGCGTCACTGGGGGAGGGCAGCTAAGGCGCTGCCTTCTCCTGGTGCCACAAGGCACCTTCACCGGGCAGCTACGCTGCCTATACGTCAACGGCCTCGCTGCTCCAAGCAGCGGGGCCATTTTAATGGAGGCCACAGCATGGCCCGTAACTTCAACTGGGGCGGTATGCCCTCAATCAACCGACCCGAAGGCACCAGTGGCCGCAACTTCGGCCCTCAATGCGAGGACTTCGGCCAACGTGCAATCGACCGCTTCAATGCAGCCGAGAACGAGGCGTCCGGCGTCAGCGGCTTCGAGCTGCTCGCTGAGAGCCTCAATGCGAGGACCAAGTGAGCATCACAGCATGGATCATCGCAGGCACAGCCCTTAGCTGGCTCCTGATCCACATCGGCAGCGACTAACGACACAACTTTTGACGGCAGCTTCACCCCTTCGTGTGACACATCGTTGACATCTTGCCGCCAAACTGTCACACATCCATGACACTAAGGTCATCAAATTATGAAAACCATTTACACTAACGACTACGCACTCTTCGACGAAGATATGCTCCAGACCGAGGCTCACACTGACTTCGGGCCATGGTTCGACACCTTCGCCGTGGTCACAACCACCGACGACACCGACGTTGGCCGCTTCATGGCCAATGGCAGCTACGCAGCCATCGACGACGACCCTACCGACTGGACCCTAGCCGAGAGGTTCTACGCAGCGCGTAGCTTCCTCGACGGGCCAGTGATACGCAACGCCGTGACCAAGCTCGACCCTGGCCTCTACAAGTACGACATCCTGACCGACAACGACGTGATCATCACCGTCTGGGCCAAGTCGGCAGCCGAGGCAGTCACCCTCGCCAACAAGCACGGCGACCAAGCGGTGGCCGAGAGTATCAGCTCCACCACCATCCTCATCAACCGTTACCAGGAGGCAGCATGATGGCTGAACCCATCGTCAACGACACCTACACCTCTGTCACCAGGGGGCGTGTCGAGGTGACGCTTGAGCACATCGGCGAGGGTATATGCGGCGACTACGATCCAGACGACCTGGAAGACACGCCCCTGCTCCGCTTCTACGTGAACCTGGACGACGAGGAGATCGCCAACGCCTCGTACTGCACGCAGCTCATCGACACCATCATCACCAACCAGCAACGCTGCCTCGTCATGGCCCTCATCATGGACCGTGTCTATGACGCTGCCGTGAAAGGTACGTCCATCAAGAAGGTGTGCGAGGAGCTGTCATGGCTATCCACCTCAAGCTAGAGCCAGCCCCATGACCTGCACCCTACCCTTAATCCTTCACCCGGTGAGCCAACAACTGCTCACCCTCTACTTCACCGGCAAGCTGGACGCTGAGATGTTCATCCGCCAATTCAGCCTGCCCAACAGCGACTACTTGACACTCGCCGAGTGCCTGGTCGCAGTCATTGGAGGTACGTAATGGCACAAGACATGAGCACACCCTTCACACCCCAAGAGCTTAAGACCTACGAGAAGGTCAAGGCAACAGCAAGTGAGGCAACAGCATGACAACATCAACCCATCATATCGCCATCGGCGCGCTCACTGTGGCGCGTGATGTCTTTGAGGACCTACTCCACAAGTGGTGGAGCCTAGAGGGCTGCGATGGCGAATATGTTCTCGACCGACCGGAGGTACAGGCGGCCCACGCCAAGGTTACGCAAGCACTTACCGCCGTCGAGGGCAAAGAAGAGATACGCTTAATGGTTACGCTGTCTGTGGACCCAGGCGTCGACCTCAAGCTGATGGAGGTACACCTTCACCATCTCATACGTGACACACCGGCATCGTCCACCTTCACCAACGGCACGGGCGGCATCTACCACGTTTTTATCTCCGTAATCGACACAGCAATAGGAGAGGACGACACATGAAAACCTACAAAGTAGAGGTGGTTCGCGTGCTTCGTGAGTACCGCACCGTTAAGTTCCAATCCTCTTACTCCGAGACGGCTCAAGCCCGCCCCGCCGCCATCGGCGCAGCCCTCCGTGACTGCGACGAGGTGTGGCAGCAAGGCGACTGCGACTACGAGGTGATTAGCGATATGAAGGAGGTGCTGACACCACTCGCCGCACTCAAGGCCATCACGGCCACCTGTAGCGCCTCCCGCGACGTGTTGAAGGCTCAACAGGCCCCGTGCCTATGGACCCCCAAGGATGACGAAGCTCTCGAAGCAGGCTTCGACGCCATCGAACTGGCAGAGAAGGGAGACATCGACTTGACACTGTGCTGTGTGGATGAGGAGGACGACACATGCAGTTAGCACCAACTCGCGCCAAAATCAGGGCGATGGACGCCGCGCTTGCCAAGCAGCAAGCATCATGGACACAGCAAGAGAGGGACGATCACAAGGCTTTCGTTGATGAGATGTGTGACCTCATCGACAAGGACGGCGACGCATGGAAGGACGACCTCATCAAGCAGGGCTTCAACATCAAGACCATCACGCTCTAACCCTACGAAAGGACTAAACATGAAATCTCTTATTACCGACTTCACCGTATCCGGCTACTTGCCGTTCCCGATGGACATGCTGCGTTATGACAGCGCATGGCCCGCCACGAGCAGCGACGCCACCACCATTCACAACATGCTATCCGAACATGGTGCCTACGATCCCACCGGCAACCGCATCACCGCCATCGTCAACCTCCGGTGTCACGGCAAAGGCTCCCCAACACCCCCTCGCTGGGGCTCATTCGGTTGGGCCTGTGAGGTGAAGAGATGACCAAATATATCGCCTTACTCATCAACAGAACCGCGCCGCGCTGGACAAACAGCGGGTACATACTAGGCGCAGCAGCGAGCCGGTTCGGTGCAACAATCACCCGCCGCCAAAAGGGATTCAGCGACTGGGATTTATTTTCAAACCTACGCCGCGCCAACTGGATCGAGCCGCGAGCGACCGGCCCCAGGGGCGGTAAAACTTGGCATGCCACGGCACAGGGCCGCTACCACCTCAAAAAAGCCCGCGCCGCAATGAACCAGGAGCATTGTCCATCATGCAACGAGCCTAATCGGTTGACGCCAGCAGACAAGAGACTCGGTTATCAGTGCGACAACTGCGCGGATATTGACGAAGGATTCGCTAATCACTCTTCTTTGTATGGTGCTGTTGACGTCTAACCTTCGCCAACAAACCACCACCCGCGCCGCGCTGGCGTGAAACACCTAACCAAGGAGATTTGAGAAAGGATGACCCCATGACCAACACCAAACACCAAACACGCACGGGGCTACCCCTCATCGAGGCCGTGCAATGCCTGCATGGCTTCGTGCCACCGAAGCAACTGGACCTCGTGGGTAGCCTCGGGCGGCTCAAGGCGGGCACTCACTTCCGCGACGTGCTCATCGAGTTGGCCACGACCATCACCAACATGCCCAAGACCTACGACCAGGACGATAAGGGCGACGATGCCATCGTCCATCTGCACTACTTCTACGGCTCCGCCGACTGGTGGATCACCGAGAAGGACTGCGAGCCGGAGCAGCACCAAGCCTTCGGCTTCGTCAACTTGGGCGACCCACAGAACGCTGAGCTTGCATACATCTCGCTCGTCGAGCTTGGCTCCGTCCCTGGCGTGGAGATCGACCTTTACTGGACACCCAAGACCCTGGGCGAGGTCAAGGCCGGAGTTTTTAAGGAGATAGACACATGAACGCCACCATCAAGAAACTGTGGCTCGCTGCCCTACGCTCCGATGAATTCGAGCAGGGCCAGGGGGTAATGGACTCCGGCAACAAGCTATGCTGCCTCGGCGTCCTGGTGCGGATCGCATGTGACCAAGGCGTGGTCAAGCGGACAGATGACTCCCTCTACGTCAACAAGCGGTTTAGAGGATATGGGTACGGAGAGGCGCAGTCCACATACGAATTGCCCTTAGAAGTAGTAAATTGGGCAGGCTTGAGCAGCCCCGACCCCATCGTAATCGGAGGCAGCCTTGGCGTTCACAACGATGACGGTGCCTCCTTTAAGAAGATCGCCGACATCATCGAACTCGAGATCGGAAGAGCACACGTCTGAACTCCAGTCACGATCAGATCTCGTATGCCGCCTTCTGCTTGACAAA
>ERZ813253.544-NODE-544-length-13121-cov-3.833616_pt1 | contig 13121 bp, 7 predicted proteins | sample MGYA00520893_ERZ813253 | MGnify/ENA primary metagenome ERZ813253 (study PRJEB31669, sample SAMD00080414) | marine metagenome | biome: oceanic hadal pelagic zone biome; feature: marine hadalpelagic zone; material: sea water | place: Pacific Ocean:Izu-Bonin Trench...
CGCTCGAGTAGAAATCACTCTGCCAAATCAAGAACCAGTTTCTATGGTTGCAACACCCAACAACTCGGTTGATGTAGGAGATTGGTCGTTTACCATTTCAAATCTCAATCCAAACTGGGAACTGATGTCTGGTACTGACAAGGGCAAGAAAGTGTACGCGGTTTCGGTTTCGGTTCGCGGTCCCAAAGATAATTCCTTTATAAGACAACTCATTTTGGGATATCCAGAATACACAGAAGATGTTATTTCAACAGGTGACCCGTCACAGCCCATGGCAAGAGCTAAAAAAGTCATCGGTACTGCGTTGGTTGACGACTCCATTAATATTCAATTAACACATGACGCAAAAGACAGGTTTTTTGTGACCCAAAGCGCTGCCGTCTATATTCAAGAGTTATCTGAATCCGGCGACCCTATTGGGAAGTGGAGTGAAAGGATTATTGAAAACCTTCCTCGATTTAATGACTACATTCCAGATCACAAAGAAGTGTGGGGTGTCAGGGCAGAGGGATTCAAACCCCGACCACTATCGATAGTTCTTGCACCATCAAGTGCAGAGGATTCACTTCAGAAAGATGTACTTGTAGAGGGGTACCTTCGCTACGCTTTTCTTGGAAACCGAGTCGTTGTAGGCGAAGAATTGTTTCCTGTTGTTTGGGTTTCAATTCAAGCAAGTGGTGGAGTTGAACAACAAGTAGAACTGTATGCTTTTGATAATACTCTTGCTAAAATAGATCCATCGTTCTTGTCTTATTTGTGGCTTGAAGACGATTTAGAACTTAAAGCCTTACAAAAAACATTGAAGCCAACAATTATCTGCACCGTGGAAGGGAAGGAGTATTCTATTCCACTTACCAACAGCGAAGAGTTTGTGCAGATTGGTAACACTGTGTATGCCCTTCGACTTAAGTCTCTCCAGAATAACTTACGCATATCAGGAATAACCGTTTCACTCGCTCAGGTTGAAATTCAAAAAGATGAGCAGCGGTGGGAGCGCTGGGTCTTTGACAACCCAGCAATGAACAGGGATGTCATCGAAGAAATGGCACACGATGAAAACGAAGCCACATTTATTGATGATGCAATCACCATGAAATATTTGGCGGGTGGTTCTACCATCACAATTGTCGGGGGCCTTGAAAATGGTTTATATGGGATTCTCCTTGACACGGATGATGATGATCCAAAATATTTTCCAATGCAAGTCGGAGATTCTATCGATCTTTCTGAAGCAGTAACGATTACATTAAATCGTGCTGAGGAAAGAACAAAAATGGAAACAAAACCATCAGTTGTTCCACCATCGCAACGTGATCCAAGCGCAAGTAATTTTTATTCGATGATAAAACTCGTTGTTCCTACCAAAAGCGGTAATACATCTGCGTGGATCCCATACCATCAATACCCGTTTGAATCAGAAACAGAATCAATTGAAAGGTTTCGTTTTGAACCAACAACTTTTCAATTACTAGATGGTAAGTCGCTCAGAGCAATATTCTCTCGAAAAAGCGAAGAACTTCCAGCTCCAATTGCGTTAGATTCATTTGAAATAGACTCTCATATCGGAGGTTTTTCAGGAAGAACATCTAGTGTTTTGAATTGGCGAAGTCTGATACGATTTCTAGGTAAAGAAGAAGTTACAACTGCCGTGAGCGTGAATGATCCTCAACAATATGAAAACTACTGGTTTTTCCAGTCGCAGTGGGATCCACCAACGAGTACATCGGCGGGGCTGAACTACACAGTATTGGGGGTAGGAAACAGGTTTGGCGTGCATCAAATGTTGATTGGTTGTTGTATTACCGTGTCTGGGATGATTTGGGCCTTTTATGTCAAACCAACAATCAAGCGCAAAAGGCAACAAGCAGATTATGATCGGTCTTCAGCATGATAAAACCAGTTGCTATCTTGTTTTTGCTTATAGTTACTGGAGTTTCCTTCGCCGCCACGGGCCCAACGTTTGAAGAAAAAGTTGATATGACACCATGGGGTGATCAAGTAGCGGTTTTCACTGAGGGACGCGTCAAGTCCTATGAAACATTTGCACGCTCATTTATGCCGTTCATCATGGGATCAAAACAGTTTGAAGGCCAAGAAGCAACCTTTACTTACTTAGACATGATGTTGCGACCCGAACGATATGTTGATCAAGATATTATTTTTGTGAAACACAAGTCGCTTCGCGCTAGTATTGCCGGTGAAATAGACGCAAACCCAACGAGCATGCGTCATCGACTTGCAACGTTCATGAAAACGGGGTTGATTTCAAGAGAGTTACTTCAAACACGTGCTGTTCAAACCCTACTCAACCGTTTGCGGCAGGATAATAGAAGATTTGCTGTTCCAATAGAGACAATTGACACTGCGATTGGTGCAAGTGACCCACGCAGTCTTTGGAACAGTCTCAAAATTGTCCCTCCAATAAGTGGTCATGCAGGAGACACTTGGAATACCCTCGACACAATAGAAAATAAAGAAATTGTTGATACATGGCAGCGGATGGTTGCTGCGTGGCAATCGGGTGATGCGGGTGCAACAAATGTTGAACTTACAACCCTTGCGAAACTTATTCCAGCGTTAGGTGCTGATATTGAATCCTATCCCAAAGCAGGAAAACTAAAACTGGAAAGTTTGTATTTTCGACTAGGAAACCTGACATGGATTTGGCTCATTTATCTCGTAAGCATCGTGCTTCTTCTGATGGCGTTCGTGTATCGCTTTAAGACTGTTGGACGTGTTGGCATGTCTTTCTTTATTGTTGCACTCATGCTCAACACACTTGCAGTAATTTGGCGGTGGTATGTATCAGGAAGATATCCCAACACGAACATGTTCGAATCCATCACAACCGCCGCTTGGATGGGCGGATTGTTTGCGACCCTCATGGAATTGTACTTACGAAAAACAGCGATGAAATACTTGTTTCCACTGGGTGCCGCTGTTGCTGCAATGGTTGCATTGCTTGCCGTGAGGTTATATCCACTTGAATTGAATCCTCACATTTCAAACAAAATGCCAGTCTTGCATGATGTGTGGCTTTACATACATGTGAACTTCATAATCTTCTCGTATTGCCTTATTTTTGTTGCTGCAGTGACAGCGTCCCTTTATTTGATACGTCGTGTTATTCAGAGAATAAGGGGAATAGACTGCCTGCAAGATTATGCAAAGGCTGGCGGCGCGGCGTCTCTTTTTGAAAAAGGAAATGGTGGAGGTTCTGCACTTTCAAATAACACGGGAGCAGTGCTTGATGGTGCCACGATGATTCTTGTAGAACTTGCGTTTATATTGTTGTGGACCGGCATTGTGATGGGTGCAATTTGGGCAGATCATTCATGGGGTCGACCTTGGGGATGGGATCCCAAAGAAGTTTTTGCACTAAACACGTTTTTGATTTTTGTTGTGTTGATTCACACCCGTCTCAAAGTGAAAGACAAAGGTTTTTGGACTGCGTGGTTGGCCCTTATTGGCTGCGCTGTAATGATTTTTAATTGGGTCATTATTAACTTTACCATTTCGGGTTTACATTCCTACGCATAATTAATTGACCCAGAGTCAATTAATTTTCAGTTCATAACCGTAATAGGAAACACTCTGAAGTCCGGAGCGTAACGATAAGCGAGAATTCATGGGTTGAGTAAAAAGTATTCACAACATGTAGTAAAATATCAACATGAAACCTCTTGTCATCCAAACCGAAAACCTTCCACAAGAATGCAGCGATTGGTTGGCAGCGCGCGTTGATTTACATATTTGTCCATCTGATTCGCTGCGATTTAAGGAATTACTGCCCGAAGCTCAAGGACTTGTCATTCGTACCTATACAACGGTGGATGCCCCGATGCTACAAGCGGCAAATAAACTCATGGTTGTTGGAAGGGCCAGCGTTGGTATCGACAACATCGACATTCATATTTGCATTGAGAACAATATAAGGGTTGTTCATACACCCGATGCAAACAGTGAGGCGGTCGTCGAGTTTGTTCTATCAACAATGTTGCCAAGACTGCGACCTCTACACAAAATTGAAACAACTCTTGATATTGATGAGTGGAAACTACACCGCGACGCGTCTGTTTGTCAGATGCAATTTAATGAAACAACCCTCGGTATTATTGGGTTTGGTCGGGTTGGGTCACGACTGGGAATGACGGCAAAAAACCTGGGGTTTAAGGTTCTTTTTTATGATATTAAAAAAATAGAAGATGATCATGGTTGCGATCTAGTTGACCTAGACTTGCTCTTGCGAGAGAGCAATGTTATATCAGTTCACGTTGATGGTCGTCCCGAAAACAACAACTTTATTTGTGCGGAAGCCTTTTCGATGATGAAGCCCGACGCATTATTCATCAATACTTCACGAGGATTTGTTGTAAACTCAAACGATTTGACTTCTCACCTAGCACAAAACTTAGCTGCCTTTGCGATTCTTGACGTGCACAACCCCGAACCTTTTACCTCTAGTTATCCACTACTAGGAATTGAAAATGCAAATTTGTATCCGCATATTGCTGCAAAAACAGAAACAGCTATGAAGAATATGGGGTGGGTCGTCAAAGATGTAGATTTGGTCTTGCGTGGAGAAGAGCCAACATATGAAGCAAAATCTAAATATTCTTAACCACTCCATAGTATGATTCCGTTTCTAGTGAGCCACTCCATGAAAACAACAATATCCACGATTCATGCCCGACAAATCCTTGACTCAAGAGGAAATCCGACTCTTGAGTGCGAAGTTGCCCTTACAGGCGGAGGCTTCGGTCGCGCAGCGGTACCATCTGGCGCTAGTACAGGAGAGAACGAGGCGGTGGAGTTGCGAGACGGCGGAGATATTTGGGGCGGCAAAGGTGTTTCCAAGGCCGTGTCACACATTAATCATGAAATTGCAAGTGCCATCATAGGAAAAGACGCAACCGATCAAACTGATGTTGATAACGCAATGATCGCCCTTGATGGAACAGATAACAAAGGAAATCTAGGAGCGAATGCACTCCTTGGGGTTTCGATGGCAGTCGCCCACGCAGCGGCAAATGCTAAAAATCTTCCACTTTATAGATACCTTGGTGGTGAGGAGGCGTGCACACTTCCAGTGCCCATGTTCAACATTTTAAATGGAGGAAAGCACGCAGACAATACGGTAGATTTTCAAGAATTCATGATTCAGCCGTTGGGGTTTGAACAATTTGGTGAAGCACTTCGGGCTTGCGTGGAAATTTATCACACGCTCAAAGGTGTCTTGCATGATCGAAATATGTCAACAGCTGTTGGTGACGAAGGTGGATTTGCACCAAACCTTTCAGATAATGAAGACGCACTTCGGGTCATAGAAGAAGCAGTTGAGAAGGCTGGGTACAGTTGGGGAGAGCAAATTTTTGTTGCCCTTGATCCGGCTACAAGTGAACTTGTCACTGAAGCGCGTAAACTTGGCAAGGAAGGATATTGTTTTTTCAGCAGCGCACCCGAAAAAGTAATTTCATCGGACGAAATGATTGATATTTGGGTAGATTGGTGCAGCCGATATCCAATTTGTTCAATTGAAGATGGTCTTGGAGAAGACGACTGGGCTGGATGGAAACAACTAACGGATCGTCTTGGCAAAAAAATACAACTTGTTGGAGACGATTTATTTGTGACCAATCCAGCATTTCTGAGCCGTGGAATTAAAGAAGGCAGTGCAAATTCAATTCTTGTGAAAGCAAACCAAATTGGAACACTGACCGAAACATTTGAAGCGGTCGAACTCGCTCACGCAAACAACTACACCGCGGTGTTGAGCCACCGAAGCGGTGAAACAGAAGACACTACAATTGCCGACATCTCCGTTTCAACGAACTGTGGACAAATCAAAACAGGCGCCCCGTGTAGAAGTGACCGAACAGCAAAATACAACCAACTCATTCGCATAGCCGAACAACTTGGCGATCGTGCCAAGTTCGGAGTGTGATGCACGAGAAAACACAATGCTGAAACTCATAGGATGGAGGTTGGTTCAACTGCCCTTTATTTTATTGGCGGTCTATTCGATAACGTTCGCTCTCGCATGGGTTATTCCCGGAAACCCCCTTGAAAAAGATGGACGCAGACCACCCCCAGAGGTAATGGAGGCGATGAGTGAAAGTTACAACCTGAATGATCCGGTTGGTTTTTACACAGGATATCTATGGAAAGCAAGTGGCGGCGCGTGGCTAGCTGGGGATCGAGACGGACCTGTTTTTAATTTTGGACCAAGTTTACGTCACGAAAACTGGACTGTAAATGAAATAATTGCAAGCCAGCTTCCCGTATCAATGGTTCTTGGGTTTACCGCGATGGTTATCGCAATGATCTTGGGAATCACCGCTGGCGTGTTAGGGGCGGTGCGCCCTCGTTCTTGGTTAGACTCGTTGACAATCGCAGTATCGCTTGTTGGAATTAGTTTTCCAGCCTTTGTCGTAGGCGTTGTTTTGCTTATTGTGTTTTCAGTTTGGCTAGGATGGTTTCCAGTTGGTGGATGGGGAACATGGAAACACGTTGCATTGCCAGCCATCGCGTTGAGCCTTCCGTTTGCTGCATACATTGCACAATTCACAAGATCTGGTATGAGTGAACAACTTGCAAGTGACCACATCCGCACCGCGAGAGCAAAGGGTTTGAGCGAGCGAGTTGTCGTGATGAAACACGCCTTAAAAAACGCATTTTTACCGGTGCTGAGTTATCTTGGTCCAGCAACCGCTGCGGCTATGACTGGCTCCTTCGTCGTGGAAAAAGTGTTCGCGGTTCCGGGAATTGGAACCCATTTTGTAGATGCCGTGCTTGGCAAAGACATCACTGTACTTATGGGCATTGTGTTGGTGTACGCAACAATGTTAACCCTGTTTAATCTGCTAGTTGATGTTGCATATAGATTTGTTGATCCTCGCGTACATTAATTCGACGACTGTTTTTTAACTTGTACTCTCCACAACTGTTGCGTTAGCCTTGGGTGAGTTGTAAGACCGCTAACAATGTCTGGTTCATACATATATAACTGTAATAATTGACAAATGACCAACATGGGAACTTCTTTGTTAAATAATTGCTCTTCAATCTTCTGCAACATTTGCATTCTCTTTTTTGGATCTTGTTCAAGTGCGGCCATATCAAGTGCATCATCAATTTCCTTGTTGACAAATCCGCGATCATTATTTCCACTGTTTGATCTGAATACATCTAAAAACGTTGTTGGATCGCCATAGTCACCGTACCACCTACCCCGAGCCACCATAAAATTGCCACTCTTTAAGTCGGCACTAAAAAACTTGTTGTCCGTACCGCGAAGTTCAACCCGAACCCCGAGACGTTTTTGCCACTGATCACGCAGTTCAAGCGCAATCCATTTATATCTAGGGGTATTGGTTGTATACAATATTTCAACAACAGGAAAGACATCGCCAGAACTGTTCTCAACCAATCCGTCACCATCACGATCTTCCCAGCCCGCAGCGGTCATTTCATCATGGGCTTTTTGTGGGTCGAAGCCGAGACCAAAGGTGGTTTCGTATCCTTCAATAGAGTTGGGTGGCACAAAACTTGAGACGGTTGGTTCAAGTAACCGTGTTGCGTGTTTAACAATTGTTTCGCGATCTGTTGCGTGCACAAATGCACGACGAACGCCTGAATCAAAAAAAGGATTTTGATTTTGATTGTTTAGTTTTTCGCGACAGTTAAACGAGAAAAAATCTGTTCCAAATGTTGGCAGAGCGTGTATGTTCGTTCTCTCTCCACGAGATTTTTGCGCTAGCATGTCCGCTTGATAATCAGCATTCACACCGTTGAGCCAATCACCAACGCCTGCTTCAAAAACCATAATTGCTGTATTCGTATCAGCAATAGTAATTGCTTCAATAGAATTAAGTGTGGTTTGTTCTGGAGAATGAAAAAACCTGTTTCGTACAAGCCGCATATCACGTTTATATCGCCAGCGATCCAGCACAAAGGGGCCATTAGATACAAGCGTTGCGGGTCGAGCCCACCGATGCGACTGTTTAAGCCTGCCAGTATGTTGATCTATAGAAAACCACCTCCGGTCATCCATGGAAGGTGGTTCAAGAGTGTGCCATCCATCGCGAATCATTTTTTCTTCTTGTAACGCTTCAAGAGTCCACCCCTCAACGCAAGGTCTATACACAGGGCTACAAACGGCGAGTGCAAGTTGATCAAGAAAGTATGGGACAGGTCGTTCGAGTTCTACACGAAGTGTATTTGTATCAACAACAATCACTCCAACTAGGGTTTGAAAAGTTGCAGCAATGCGTTTGTCTGTAAGAATATTTTTGGCAGCAAGTTGTGTTGATCTCCAATCCCAATACGCTCGTGCGCCTCTGATTGAAAAGAAGAAATCGGAATAATCTGCAGCAAAATCTGGCGTGAGAAGTCTCATCCACGCATATTGAAAATCGTATGCGGTGAGCCGTGCTCCATTACTCCACCTAGCATCCTCTCGAATATGAAATGTATACGACAAGCCATCTTTGCTTGTTTGTATAAAGTCAGCAGCAGCGAGTTCTACTGAAAAATCTTCTGGATCCCACCTGACTAATCCTTCATACAAACAGTACGCCATTTGCATATCGTTCAACCAACTCATTCGTTGTGGATCAAGTGTAAAAACGTCACCGCGATTGATAAACACAAAATCAGACTTGGGTCGCTGCTCGTCAAAAGTAAACACCGCAACCATAACCGCAAAAATAATCATGGCAGGTAAAAGAAGTCTATACACAGGGGTTACTTACTTTGATGAAAGTTGTTTTTGCCAATGCTTTATCACGTCGCTCAAGGTGAGATCATTTCCATCCATCCAAGTATCACGAAGCGAAACATCACCTTTATCGCGACCACCTGCGTGCCTTCGTAACATTGCGTCTGCAGTTTCAATTGTTCCAGCATAAACACTAGCGAGATCTTCGTTTTTCCTTGCACTTTGCCCTTGATCGGAAACAACTTGTAATACTCTGAGCAACACTGGCTTGATGTCATTAATCGTATTCGATTTAATTTCAGCATCGAAACTCGGCTCGATTAACTGAAACCTCAGCGAAGCAAGACCATATCTCACCGACCTCATTCTAAGCGTAGCATCATCTTGCGTCGCTATATCTTCAAGAATGTTTGAAATTGCTAGAACCTGTAGTTGAAACGAAAGTTTTTGTAATTTTAGAAGTTCTGATCTTCGAAGCCCCGGAGTGTTTGAAAGTGAACTTAACGCTTGAAGTTGTCTTGATGCAACGTGCCATACGGGTTCCCTAGACGCAGCGTCTGTTAATAGAGTCGCAACTGTGGTGAGCCGAGAAAGTCGTAGACGGCCAGTTTGAAAACTGTCCTCTAAACTAGCGGCTGCCCAGTGCCGAACCGCAACACGGCTCTCAGAAGCACTACTTGCGTGGCGCATAATTGTTATGACACTTCTCTCTGTTCCCAAAAGTGATAGAACTTGAAGTGCGTTCACAGCAGCCATTTGATTTTTGTTTTCTTTAGACAGGAAGGGTTCAAAAGCATCGAGAAGTGCTTCTCCGTAATGCATTCTTGCAGTATTGGACATACTCCATCGCTTATCAAGAGGTTCAGCAAGAGCTCGTCTTGCCTCAGAAAGTGTTGCAGCATCATCTGTGAGCATCGCGTCTGCCCAACCACTAGCATATTGTCTAATATCACCTTTTGACTATCAGTAATATCTCGATGGCTTATAAATGAAGTGATACGAAAAGATGGTTGAGCAATTGCAGATGTAGCGATGGCAAGGAGGGTAGGTAAAAGGATTTTATATGAGTTAAACATTGCAAAAAAGAGTTCCAGTATTCTATTGAATCCACATGGGAGTTGACGAAATTACCAATCCTACCACACGGTGTCAACAACTTTTGGCAATTACTATCCCCCATTTCTCACTGAGTTACAATTTATAGTTACAAACCCGATCAAATGCACTACTGTGCAGCACATTAACCCAGTTATGACACCATTCTTACGCACCAGCACCACCACACTTGCCCTTGCTGCACTCGCCTCCACACTGGTTTTATCGCCTGTTATTGCTGAACCAAACAGCGCAAAAATCGGGCAGATACAACAAGATGCAGGTATTCATCTCGCCGAAGAATTACTGCGGGTTTCAAGGACAGTTTTTCAATCAGAACCCCTTACCGTCGAAGGTATTCGCGTAGGTGTTGCCCTTGTTGAACTTGCTGCTGAAATGGATCCTTCCAACCCAACTGTTTGGAGGGCATGGATCGAAACTGCTAAGATCGCAGATAATGTAGAAATGCGTCGGCGGGGTGTAAAAACACTCCTACAACTTCTTCCAAGTGAAACACCCTTGCAACTAGCGAGATTGCGAGATGCAATAGACAACCTGAACACAGCGCCGCAGCGCATCGCTCTATATGAACAATTATTAGCACCCAGCTCATCAAAACAATTACCTGCAAGTGTTGCAGCAAGGCTTGCATTTGATGCAGCAATGTTACAAAGACAGTTGGGAAATACCCAACAATTTGCGAGATGGCTTGCAGAGTCTGTTGCGTTAGACCCACATTTCACCGATGGAGTAGCAGTTGCAGTTGGTTTTTTTGGGGACGACTCAGCAGATGCATACAGACGAGTTGAATTGTTAACGACGCTGATGCTTTCGAATATGCGAGATATTACGTCGCAGGTTTCTCTTGCAGAATTGCTTATGTCTTTTGGGGCTTATAAAGCCGCAAGTAGAATATTTGATATTGCGCTTGCTGATAATGCAAATGATCCTGCTGCGATCAGCAATAATTTATTTGCAGACATGGTGATGTCTCACTGGGCAGCGAGAGATGTTGAAGGGGCACTTGCACTTATTGCCAAAAGACAGAGAAACGCTGACGATTTGTTTCGCGGTTCCATACGGAAAGAACAACCAAGGGCAACACCCCTAGAACTTGCAAGAATTCATGCTCCACTTGCCCCAAAACTAGCAACTGTCAAAGCAGCAATCTATACAGAGGGCAGTAAGGAGAAGGCTCTATGGGCGCTAAACAGGGCAATTGATTCGGTTGATGTAATGATTTCTATTTACGAGGGCCAAGTTGAATCAGTAAACATTGACGCGAGGGTTGCTGAACTCTGTTTAAACGCCGCGTGGATCAATGTTTGGCTGGGGGTTGATCCCCAAGTCACGATTGATTTTATGAGTAAAGCAGAATCACTTATTGAAATTTCCAAGTTGGATAAAAATAACCTTGAAGGGTGGGTCGCTCTGCGTTCGGGTGATTTAAATAAGGCTGAAAAGTACTTTCTACAAAACACCGTGACAAGTGACCCAATTGTTGCGGGATTAGCAACCCTGAGGCTTGAACAGGGCAGACCACGCGAAGCCGCAACGTTGTTTTTTCAACTTGCGCGCGAAAGTGCTGGAACTCTTTTGGGTATTTGGTCGCGTAGTCAATTAGAAAAACTTCTAGGTCAACACATTGTTGCACGTCCCGAGTCGGAAGATTTGGAATTACTTATTGATGGTATTCCAAAAGTAATAGATCAATACACGAGCGACGCAAGTATTACATTTAGAATTCGAGTTAACCCGGTTGTACATAGTGTAGGACCATATCAGCCCATTCTTGTTACCATCGAACTAACAAACAATGGCGTTTTGCCCATGCAAATTTCGCAGCAAGGACCAATCCAACCACTTGTTCTGCTTAAAGTAGTAACGCAAATTGCAAACGCGAACGTTTCAAGTCGAATACCAATTATAATCGATGTCGACAGAAAGTTAATTTTAAAACCGCGAGAGCGATTTTCAATCACAGTTGATTTGAGAAACTATTGGGTTGGCATGGTGATGAACCAGTGGCCAACACGTGGCGGATTTTTGCAGATGCATGCGGTATCTAATTTTTCAGTAAGAACAACCCAAACGATGCAGGGTACAACAACATTGGTGTATGAACCATCAATACTTGGTTCAAGATCAAAACAAGTGCAAATGCGTGTCGAGGGTGTGCGACTTACCGACCTGTGGTTAGAAAAAGCAATAGACCAAGTAAAAAAAATGGAGACATTTGGCGACCTCATTTCATTTGCTCTTCTAACATGGGCTGTTGGGGATGACGCAGACATTCAAGTCGTTGAGCCCCTCATTCCACCCCCTCCCGGTGAAGAGGCTCCGTTGGTATTAGAGGGCGAGCGGCACCCACTTCAAGATGAGGCAACCAATACCCTTTTAATGACGTTCCCCTCTTTGGACATTACTTCAAAAGCTTGGATTCTATCTGTGATGTCTCGTGACCCTTCTTTTGACTCCTTGATTACCATGGCTGATGCAGGTGGAAACGATCTTACAACTATTGGTTGGATGTTACGATTCGTTTCACCAACTGTAGAAGACACGGTGCTTGACAACGCTCGTCTTCTTGCAGCTATGGATGAAGAGAGCCCCCGCGTTCGCCTGATAGCCAAATGGATCTATCAATGGGTTGAAACTCAAGTAGAAACGCGAAAAGAATCAGTACTGGGAAGTTTCGATATTGAATCTGGTTCACCATGAATGCACATGATAAACATCGCATGCGTATTGTCGGGTGGGTCGTGAGCATTCTGCTGCTCGGTGCTGCAGGCTTTACGATTTGGACTCGTTGGGATGATCTTTCTAAAGCGATTGTTTCAATTGAACGACCAAATCCATGGAGCCTTGTATCCTTGCCATGCATTATGCTCGTTGCAGTGGGATGTGTTTCAGAATCTTTTCGCCAACTTCTCAACCGAAACGGTATAGCAAAGGATGGGTTTGGTTCAATTGAGAGGGGTGAAATGTTTTGGCTCATTATGGTGACTGGAATGTTGAATTGGCTTCCGATGCGTGCAGGGCTCATTGGCAGGACCGTTTATCACAGTAAAGTGAATGGTATACCCGCGACAAAATCACTCAGGGTTATGCTTGAAACAATCGTAATATTAATAAGTGTTGCACTGATGGCTTTTTTATTAGCAGTTTTGAGCAACGCGATGAATGTCCATGTGATCGTTGTACTCGTTCTACCAGTTGGCTTGCTGTGCTTAACTACATGTAACAAGACCCTAAGACCAATTTCGTTTGCGATTATTTGTAGGTACCTCGATGTTTTGTTGTTGGC
>ERZ813253.546-NODE-546-length-13055-cov-3.653620_pt1 | contig 13055 bp, 16 predicted proteins | sample MGYA00520893_ERZ813253 | MGnify/ENA primary metagenome ERZ813253 (study PRJEB31669, sample SAMD00080414) | marine metagenome | biome: oceanic hadal pelagic zone biome; feature: marine hadalpelagic zone; material: sea water | place: Pacific Ocean:Izu-Bonin Trench...
GCGACGACCTGGGGCGCGGTTGGGACATCGACCCGTCGGAATTGGTCGACCTGATGGGGTGGGCGATGGAGAATCCGACTGATGACTTCGTGGTCCTGGAGGCGGCAACGGCACCGGTGATGGAATGCACGATGGACCCGGTCGACCTCACCCGCCTGCCGATACCATGGCACTACCCAGATGACCGCGGTCGCTACATGTCTGCGAGCATCGTCATCGCTGAGCATGCTGGTGTGCGAAACGTCTCCTACCACCGACAGTTCATCCGCGACACCGACCACGTGGTCGCCCGCTTGGTGCCCCGGCACCTCACCGAGATGGTGGACCTCGCCAGGGCAGACGATGAGACCGTGAGCATCGGCGTGGTGAACGGGGCAGACCCCACCGTCCTGCTGGCAGGGGCGATGTCGTTCAGCGAACCGCTCGACGAGCTGACCGTCGCCAACAGCCTGCACAAGCGGGTCCATGGCCGGCCGCTGGAACTGGTGTCACTGGAGAACGGCATCATGGTCCCCGCGGGGGCCGAATACGCGATGGCGGCGACGATCCTGCTCGAAGATGACGATGAGGGGCCGTATGTTGACATCACGGGCACGGTCGATGATGTGCGCCAGCAACCTGTGTTCAGCATCGACACTCTGCACCATCGTGTTGACCCGATATTCCATGCGATCGTCCCAGCGGCAGCAGAGCATCTGGCGTTGATGGGCTTGCCCCGTGCCCCGACGATCAAGGCGGCAGTGTCACAGGTGTGCGAATGCCATGACGTCGTGCTCGGGGAAGGTGGGTGCGGCTGGCTGTCGGCGGTGGTATCGATCACCCCTAGGACAGAGGATGATCCGCGGGCTGCGATAATGGCGGCATTCGGGGGACACCCCTCGATGAAATCGGTGACCATCGTCGACTCGGACATCGACATCTCCGACCCCCAGAGAGTGGAATGGGCGTTGATGACAAGGTGGCAACCGGATCGGGACACGGTGATCCTGTCGGACCAGCGAGGCAGCAGTCTCGATCCGACCCGTTCCAAGGACGGACTGACCTCGAAGATCGGATATGACGCCACAATCCCACTCGGAGCCGACCGCCGACCATTCACATCGGTCCTGTGAACGCACTCGACGGCGAAGGGGAGAAAGGGCGGCACTCCCCCAACAGCGTTGAGGTAGGTGTGTGGAGAGTAGTTCGGCGGACCTGTTTCATCCCAGACGGAGCCTCGGTAATCGGCATCGGACACAGGCGATCAAATTCCTGGAACTTGCCGACGCCGACCCTGAACGCCATGACCAGAATCTCAGGTGGGCGGAGCAGAACGCACGTCAAGCCGTGCTGCACGATTTCACCAACGAGTTGAACTGGACCGTGCTCGCGGATGTGAAGCACAAGGGGGGAGATGCCGGTGGCCTCCGTGCAGTGCTGGAAGACCTGTTCTGCGTACTCGGAAGGGATCCCGAACTGCTCTCGCAACTCGATGAGATCGACATGCTCGATGCCGGCTGTGAACTGCTCAACGGAGCGCTCGACGCCGACCCGCTGGACGCGGACACGTGGTGGGAGGGCAACGGCGCGGACGACGAACTCGATCTATTCGAGCGGCGGATGTTCAAACTCGACCTGTCGGACCCACGTGCGAACGTGATCTTCGGGAGGAGGTTGGAACGTGTTCGCGCCGGAGGTGATGAAGAGCGGTTCATCAGGCTGGTCCGTCGGTTGCTGGCCCACAGGCCGGTGAACCATGAGGCATGGGGAGAACTCGGCAGACTGCACGAGCGGCGCGATGAGTACGATGACGCGTGGTTCTGCTACGACCAGGCACAGACCCACTTCCCCCAGGTTCCGCTGCGCGACCGGTTCCGTGAACGAATCACGCAGGCGATGGACCGGGCGGGGCGGAAGTGGAGCGCACCCGACCAGGATGCTCGTGAACAATTCCTCACCAAGATGCAATCCCTGGCCCTCAAGGTGAGCCCTCCCCCGATTCAGGCCGCGACAGGGGATGACGAGGAGGAGGTGGAGGAGGTCAGGGAGGACGAACAGGAATTGGCGCGTCTGCTCGATGCAGGGGAAACGGCTGCTGCATTCTTCCTCGCCCGCAGGCTCGTGACCAGAGGTGAATCCTGGGCAGGTGAATGGCTTGAGCGCGCCAGCGCCCAACTTCAGGATGAGTCGGGTTGATCTGCTGGGGATTCGAGCATCTGCAGAAGTTCTTCATCGCTGATGTCCACGGTCAGTTTCAGTCGTTCCTCGAAATCCACCATCCCGAGCACCCGGGAGGCCTGCAACATCAACTTGAGGTCCACACGGTCTGTACCGGCGCCAGCTCCGTCCCATGAATCCACCACGACAGCGTAAGCGAATGCAACATCTTCCGGATGGCTGTTGAGCACGAACTTCTGACCCACCTTCCGTGGGGATGACTCGTCGACCCGTGTCTGCATCCTGGGCGCATCCCCATCCACGTCGGTCAAGGCGAGATTCAACCAGATGAGTGCCGCCTCGACAGCAAGCCCGGACAGCCCGGCATCCGACAGACCGTGCACGGCCACCCATGAGTGGCGCAGGGCCGATTCATGGTCCTGCAGGTGCATCTGGAGCCGAGAGGCCGCCAGACGGCTCAGCGCGACGGTCTCGTCCAGATGCGGGCCATGTCTGCTGATCTCGCTGTGCATGGCAAGCCCCATCATCCACTCTGTGCGGGTTTCGTGCCACGCGGCCATATTCAGCAGTGCGACGCCGTGCGCAGCGCTGCCCTCGTCCAAGACCTTCAGCCGCTCCATGGCCCACCTGAGGTCGACACCAGCCTCCTCCTCCTCTCCCTGTGAGAAACGGATGAGACCCTGTTCCATGCGTGCCCTCGCCTCCAGCCGATGGTCCCGCTTCCCGCCCCTGCGGCAATCAGCGACGCAGGAACGAATCGCTTCTGTGGCGGCGGTGGCATCGTTGGTGGCCTGCGCGCGACGGAAGTTCACGAATTGCAATTCAGCATCGGTGAGAACGGGAGACAGTGCGGTAACCAGTGCCTCCTCCTGTTCTGCTGCAGCATGTTCTGCAACTGGAAATCGTTCATCCGCGTCTAACTCAGAGATGTCGAGGGAGTTAGCACGCCATTGCTCCACTCGTTCCAATGGGGTTGCCATGATCCCACTATCCTACCCGTGGGGTAGCCGACAGGTCTGCGATGAATCCAGATAATGCTGTGACATCGGGCACATCTCCGGACCACCCCGCGGCCCCAGGATGACCACCACCATCGCCTCCGATCCTCGAGGACAGTCCAGCCATCAAGCCGCCGAGGTCGACTCCCTCGCGTACAGCACGGCGGCCTGCGCGTGACACAAGCCGCACCTCGTCCTCCGCCTTGCGCACCACCAACGCCACGTCGGCTCCCGCCGCTAGCAGCGCTCTTGCAACCACCCCTTCGTGCGTCGATGCAGAGGTGTGCAACAGGAACCAGTCACCGGCCTGTTCGACCTGGACTCGATTCAGGGCGCGTGATACGGCCACCTTCTGGGAATAGTCGAGATCGACCTGTTCGAGCTCTTCGATGAACCCGGAGAAGTCGACTCCACCTCCTTCGACCAGCCGTGCGGCGGCAGCCAGGGAGGCGGCGTTGGCATGTCGGAAGCGACCGGTGTCGGACACGATGCCAGCGAGCAGGAGGCGACGGGTTGGGTCATCGAGCGTATCGGGACGGTGTCTCTCAAGGTATGCGAGCACGATCTCGGCGGCGGAGGAGGTGGGCCAGTTGAGATGCAACTCAGCAATCCCCCAATCAGAACCCCCGGTGTGGTGGTCGAGCACGCACACAGGTATGCCCGGTGGGAGATCCAGCCCGAGTTGACTCGGTGAGGCTGCGTCGACGACGAGCACGCCCCCCAACCGACGCGGCCATAGAGGGCGGGAGCCGTCCACGCAGGTGAAGTCCACTCGGGAGCGGTCGGTCACAGCGCGGGCGAGCGCAGACAGATGAACTCCACAGGCGCGTGCCTGCGGACCCAGTGCGCGAGCGAGAGCGCATGCTGAGCCGACAGTGTCCATGTCACCATTGCGATGGGTGACCACTGCCAGCGCGCCGACAGCGCACGACCGCTCTATCCAGTCGTGCAGTCTGTCGAGTTCTGCGGCATCCTCTGTCACGCCGATCCCTCGAACTGCTCGACCACCTGTTCATAGCGTTCTCTCAGTTGCTGTTCACCCTCTTCGAGCCGTCGCTGGTGCTGCTGCAGTTTCTCGATGCTGCTGCGCAGTTCGGTGATCAACTCGTCGCGGTCCTCGACCTCGAGCAGGAGCGGGCCCACCTGTCTGTAGACGGGGCGGCCTTTGGGTTGCTTCTGCAGCGCCTCCAGGCTGCCCTCCAGTTCGCGCACCTGTGCGTTCACGGTCGCCACCTGCTGCGCCGCCACCTGCAGTTCCTGCGCCAACGTCTGGAGTTCTGTCCTCAGGTCTGCGGGTTCGGTCATGGGCTCACTACTCCTTGGTGGATGTTTCTTGGGATGCGTCCACCGAAATCAGCGCTTCGGAAGCGGCCTGTAGGGAGCGGAGCGTAGAATTCAAGCGGGCACGCAGGTCGGAGAGGCTCTCTCCACGCACGGTCACCGTGAGTGAGTCACCCACGATTGAGGTATCAGCATCCTCGGACTGCATGCAGGCTGACAACCCCTGTATCTGGTCGGCATCAGCGAGTCGAAGCGTGGCGGTGCACGATTCACTCTTCTTCGCTGGTGGCGTCATCGTCTCCCTCGGTGGCGACTTCCACCAGCGGCGATTCGGAATCCTTGGTGGACTCGGCCCGCTGGCGCTCGAATTCGACGGCCGCCTGCTGAGCGATCACCGCCATGTCGGTGACAGTGGCACCCTCGATGGAACGACGGACGATCCTCTGGTTGGCAACGGTGGCGCGCGTGAACGGCTCCCAGACCCCGCCTGCGAAGGTGTGGTCGCACTTCTTGCAGTTCCAGACGCCGGCGGCCACCCGTTTGACCTTCTGGTACTGGCAGGCCGGGCAGGTGTACGACTGCTTGAGGCGCTTGATCACGGCAGTGGCGCGGCGGCGTACGCTCACGCCGTATCGCGGCCCGAAGCGGGCGCCGAGACCGACCTTCTGCGTTCTGCGTGACATCTCAATCCTGCTCCAGGCTCTCCACCAGTTGCATCAGTTCTTCACGACGGGCGCGCGCGGCTCCCATGATGTCGTTGAACTCCTCGGATGTGAACGCTCCCCTCAGACCCTTCTGGAGGGAGTGGACGTGTCCATCGTCGCCTAACGTGATGTGGATGCGCTCGTCCCCCCCGAGTTCCTCCTCGCCATTGGCGTCGTAGACGAAGCGGCCCCCGACCTTGTGATACGAGCACATGATCGGAGTACAGGAGAGTTCGAGCCTCTCATCCTCACCGACGTCGAAGCGCTCCGCCGGTAGGGTCGCGTTGCGCAGCGCCACGATTGCTGCGAGCGCGAAGGCGTCGAACAGGTTGCCGTCATCGGAGATGGCGTGCAGGTCGATGATCACCTGCCATGCCTTCTCTCCCGGAAGGATGCACAGCTTGTTGACGTCGATGCAGCCCGATTCGCGGATGCCGCGGTCGACGACGCGACCGAGTTCGATCGACTCCTCACTCGGGGGTCCAGGCTCCCAGTTGCGCCCGGCGATCGGGCGGATCTCGGCGCTGGTCATCAGGCCGCCCTGATCTGGGCGGTCGGAATAGGGTGTCATGATCTGGAACTTGACGCCGGCGTAGACGATGGTGTCTCCCATGCGCACGCGGGCCGAACCCTCGGCTCGCTCGATCGGATTGACCTCCACTTCTAGCGGGCGGCCCTCCAGACGGCCGCGCCCATCGACTCGTTCATCGCGCTCGGCCAACTCGCTGAGGTGGGCGCGCAGCAGCCCCGGAACCAGTGGGATGCTCATCAGTCATCACCTCCGTAACGGGCGGCAAGTGCAGCCACCATGATCTCGTGAATCTCACTGGCGGCTCCCATGTTGTAGTCCCACGCCTTCTGAAAATCCTCGGGCGAGAGGTCGCCGTCCATCTGCAGGAAGACCAATTCACCGGTGTTGGGCAGGATTCCCATCGGCAGGTCCGCATCTCCGTAGTTGTCCTCCTCCTTGTTGAGGTCGAGGATGACCACGCCGTTCACCTTCCCGCTGGCCACGCTGACGACCATGTCGGTCATCGGGATGCCGGCATCCGCGAGCGCCACCGAGGCTGCGGTGAGGCCGACGCAGCGAGTACCCGCTTCGGCGCACATGATCTCGATCTCGACGCGGATCTTGGAACGGGGGTACAGTTCGAGCTGCACGACGCTTTCAAGGGCGTTGGCGGTGACCTTGCTGATCTCGCGACTGCGTCGGTTGAATCCCGGGCGGATGCGGTCGGTGACGCTGAACGGCGCCATGTTGTAGCGCACGTCGAGCACGCAGCGGTCCTGTCGCGATATCTTGCGCGGATGCGCTTCCATCGGTCCGTACACCGCGGCGATCGCAATGTTCGAACCCCACTTGACTCTCGCCGAGCCATCGGCGACCGGGACCACACCCACCTCGATCTCGATCTTCCGGAGTTCATCCGGCCGGCGCCCGTCCATGCGGGTACCGTCTTCATTCAACATCTGGACATCTCCGTATCCACCCATTTCTGTTCACTCTCCTCCATTCATGCCTCGAGAATGCCACTAACGCGGCTCTCGAGGTCCGGTCGATGACCGGATTCGCGGATGACGCTGAGCGCGGCACGCGCCAAGCGGGTGCCCGATGCATCACCCTCGATCCAGATGCGGCCGTTCTGGCCCACGACCATGCGGCAATCGCTCGCCTCCTTGATCGACTTCAGCATTCGGCCCTCGACGCCGACCACCCTGCTCAGCAGATGTGGCGGTACCCTGTCGACGAACCCTGAGTTCAATTTGCGCAGCCCCATGCCCTTCATGGTGACCACGGCACCGTGGTTCTCGTCCACCTCCTGGACGCGGCAGAGGACTGCCGAGCCGACATTCATGTACTCCCGGGTGGCACCGAAATCGACCTTGCCGGCGGCGAGGCTCATCGGCAGAATCGCATTGAACGGTCCGCCGATGTCGATGAACCAGATGTTCGAGCGCATCCCCTCCACGTAACCGACTATCAGGTCACCTGGACGAGGGGTGTATGTCGTATGCACCGGATGCACAGACAACTCGCCGGCCTTCTCCTGCAGATGTCCGAGTCGTGTGACGATCAATTCACCGTTGCGCCGAAGCACTCCATGGCCTGCTCGACGCTCGCCGATCTCACCGAGCGAATCACCCGGAATGACCAGTCGGCCAACGTCCCCAGAATCACCCATGCAGACTCTCCGTCGCCGGCGACCGGCCCGCCCTCTATAACCGTTGCATAGCAACGAAGGCAGGCTGATGGGCCTCAATCGAGTTCCTTGACGACGACGTCGGGAGCGCGCTTGCCCACTCTGGCGATGTAGTCGATCTTCATTCCTGCCGGAACCTCGACCGTGAACGCCCAGTCACCATTGGGGAGCCACTCCTCGCGCAGGACATCCTCCCTCACGAGTGAGAGCACGGAGCCGTAGTTTGAGCCGGAGATCTTGAAGGCGAGCTTGACGGTCGTGAACGAGAGTGGGATGAGCGGGCGAATCTCATCCACCGCCATCTTCACCTGCCTGTCGACCGGGATGAACGGGTCGACGCTGAAGCGGGCCTCTTCCAAGGCGTTCGCGATGCGCTGTGGGGGGTGGGGAAGTTTCGTCTTCGGGTCGATGGCGAGCATCGCTATCTCTGCGATGATGGCGGTCCGTTTGTCGGTGACCATCTTCTTGCGCTGCTCCGTGGTCAACTGTACCGAACCATCGGTGAGGATCTTCGCTACGCACACCGCGATGTCTGTCGTCCCGAACACACCGACCAGTTTCTCCTCCGTCGGCCGGTCGCCTGCCTTGGCGTCATGCCATACCTCGTCGGTGGCGAGCAGGTCGTCAAGTTCGACCGAATCCGGATCCTTCTTCCACGCGTCGACCAGGTCGGGATCGACGAGGATCTCGTAGCGTTTTCCACCTTTCTCAAGGCGAGCGATGACCGCATCATCGAGACTGACCATGGTGACTCCGGGGGGTGAGAAGGGGGCGCGGGCAATAGCCCTTCGCAACCGGACATGAGCGGCCTGGCGCTCGAAATCACTCCTCGTCGGTGGGGAGCGGCTTGAGACGGGCGATCTGCTTACTGACTTCGTCGCGGCTGAGCAGACGGTAACCGTCGCTGTTGACCACGGCTATCTCCACCGCCTCCAAGTTGAGTTCATCGTCGAGCGAGTCGCGCAGCGCCTCGAGGCCGATCTTGCACGCGGCGTTCATCGTCATGCCCTCCTTCCAGTGCTTCTCGAAGTACTCGACGACACTGTTGCGACCGCGTCCGATGGCGCCGGCCTGATAGGACTGGTAGGCTCCCGAGGGATCGGTCTCGTAGAGGTGCACGCCATCATCGTCATGGCCGGCGATGAGCAGTGCAGTGCCGAATGGGCGCACTCCGCCGTATTGGGTGAATGACTGCTTGAAGTCGCAGATCTTCTTGGTGAGCACGTCAACAGGGATGCGGCTGCTGTAGGTGATGCGGTTGATCTGGCATTCGGTCCGCGCGCGGTCGACCAGTTGGCGGGCGTCTGCCACCAATCCCGAGGTGGCGAAGCCGATGTGCTCGTCGATCTTGTAGACCTTCTCGATCGAGCCGGGGATGATGAGGCGGCTGGCGATGCGCTTGTCGACGATGAGCAGCACTCCGTCACGGAATTTCAGGCCGACCGTGGTCGTCCCACGCTTGACCGATTCCCTCGCATATTCCACCTGGAACAGCCTCCCATCGGGGCTGAAGGTCGTGATTCCGTGGTCGTATCCTCTTCCGCTCGGCTGCATCCCGTGAACCCGGTGGCGGCTCTGAATCGACCTCTTAAGAACCTTGTTCGGTGCCTCCTCCGAACCTCACTGCAGGGCGGGCTCCTTTTCCGAGCCGGCCGTCTCCCCCGCTCATGCGCGTGCTCGCTCTCTCCTCAGGTGGCAAGGACTCCTGCTACGCCATCTGGTGGGCACTCCTGCGTGGCTGGGATGTCTCTGGCATCATCACCGTGCGCGTCACCGGCGAAGATTCGATGACGTTCCAACTCCCAACCGTCGGAATCGCCCGCCTGCAGGCCGAGGCGGCGGGCATCCCATGGCATGAGATCGAGGTCGGGGGTGATGAAGCCACGGAGATGGAGGAACTGGAGGCGGGGATCAGGGAGATGACCGGCCCCGCCCCCGTCGATGGAATCGTCTGTGGTGCATTGCGCTCGGACTACCAGAGAACGCGGGTCGAGCGCATGTGCGAACGGCTCGGGTTGCGCTCGTTCACACCACTCTGGCATCATCGAGCAGACCAACACATGCAGGAACTGGTGGACCACGGATTCGATGTCGTGCTGACCTCCGTGTCAGCCGACGGGCTGGGCCGTGAATGGCTGGGCACACGGCTCGACTCGAGCACACTGGACCGGCTGCGCACCCTGTCTGCGGCCCACCGCTTCAACATCGACGGGGAGGGGGGAGAGTTCGAGACTGCTGTATTAGGCGCCCCGTGGATGGATGGCCGTATCGAAATGGATGCCAGTCACCATTCCAGAGGTGCTCGGCACTGGTTGGAGATCGAACAGGCGGATGTCGTTTGAGCAGTCCCAAGGAGCCATTGGAACTGGCGGCAGTCTCAAACGGGACGCCCATGCCCCCGCATCACGGGGTAGCGATGTCGCTGTGTCCGTTGGATTACCGCTATGGGCGCGACAGCGTCAAAGATATCTGGTCAGATGAAGGACGCCATGCTCGTCTACTCGATGTGGAACGGGCGCTCATCTGGGCGCACAAGGAACTCGGCAGGGTGACCGAGGAGGACTACGCCGTGGTGGCGGCCATCGCCGACCCGCGCATCGTGACCAAGGAACGGGTGGCGGAGATCGAGGACGAGACGAAGCACGACATCATGGCGCTGACGCGCGCGATGTCCGAAGCGGCTGGGGATGCGGGTTGGTGCATCCATCTCGGTGCCACGAGCAACGACATCGTCGACACTGCGGTGGCGCTGCAGATGCGTGATTCCATCTCCAAGCAGGTCGAATCCATTCAGCAGCTGATGGGAACGCTGTGCGATCTCGCTGAGCGCGAGCGCGACACCGTCATGCTCGGACGAACACATGGCCAAGCGGCCACTCCGATCACCTTCGGCCTCAAGGTGGCCGTGTGGGTCGACGAATTCCGCCGACACCTCATTCGGTTGGTGCAGATGACCCCGCGCGTGTGCGTCGGCAAGTTCCTCGGAGCCGTCGGCACCGGCGCTGCGCAGGGCGAGAATGCGCGCGAACTGCAGGCACTCGTGCTCACACACCTCCACCTCGGGGTCCCCCTGGTGACCACCCAGGTCGTCGGACGCGACCGCTACATCGAGTGGGTCTCCTGGATGGCCAACGTCGCCACCAGCGTAGAGAAGATCCTGCAAGAGGTGCGCAACCTGCAACGCAGCGAGATCGCCGAGGTGGCTGAGGCGTTCGATGCTGACAAGCAGGTCGGCTCCTCGACCATGGCACACAAACGCAACCCGATCATCTGCGAGAACGCCTGCGGACTGGCGCGCGTCGTGCGCTCCATGCTGCTGCCGACATGGGAGAACGCCCTGATGTGGCACGAACGGGACCTCGCCAACTCATCCGCCGAGCGCTTCACGCTCTCTCACTCAGTGGTTCTGCTGGACGACATCCTCGACAAGTCCGACAAGGTGTTCTCCAATCTGGTCGTCGACGCCGAGCGGATGCAGACCAACATCGACGCGCAGAAGGGTTTGGTGATGGCGGAGAAGGTGATGCTCGAGCTCGTAGAACGGGGTGTTGGCCGAGACGAGGCGCACGAAGTCCTGCGCACAGTCTCCATGGAGGCGATCTCATCCGGTGCGCACCTCGAGGACGTCTGCGCCCGCACTCCACCGATATCCGCACTGTTCGACGGTGATGAACTGCACGCGCTTTTCGATCCGTCGGGACATCTGGGCGTCAGTGGCGAACTCGTCGATGAGGCGGTCGAACTCGGTCGCAGGGCGCTCGATTGATCAGAGGACCATCATCAGGCCGAGCACGAGCCCGGTGAGGGTGGCGGTGATCACCAGCATGAGGATCATCGCCTGCGGACCGAACTGGTTCGAATCGCTCAGAGCGGTACGTAACAGTCCATGTTCCCTGATGGCGGTTAACAGGTTGGCATCCTGCAACTCCTCGTAAGGGGGCGGGTCGCGCCGGGGGATCCGCTCTACTCCCATATTGCACGTCGAGTGGGTGTCGGAACATAGCGATTGCCTGACTGCGGTGCAACACACTGCTGGTCATGAGAGTCTTGATGAGCCGCCGCATGTCAAAGTGGGGTGACATGCCCCCAGATATCCCGGTAGTTGACACTGCAGTCCATCTCGCGGTCGAATCAGGCTGCGGAGGTACGACGTTCGCCATGCAGCAGGCGCGCATGGTGCTAGAGGGTGATGGCAGGGTGGTCTGGGTGTGCTATCAACAGCCGGACCCTGGCCGGTTCTCACAACTCTTCGGTGGTCTCAATCCAGCCACCCTCGCTCGCTTCCATCGGCTCGTGACCGGGGAGTCGATGCCCCAAGGGATCGACTCGGCTCGTGAACTCGCTGATTCGATGAGATCGATCCGGTTGATCGTCGTCGACGACTGGACTCCTGACAGCGGACACGTCAGCACGACGACGCTCGCTTCCGTCGGGGCGCTGGCTGACAGCAGTTTCGCCGACCGAGTCGGCATCCTGCTCGTTTCAGCGGCGTACTCCGATGCATCGGGGGAGCGAGCGCACGGGGGACTGAAAGCCCGTGGGGAGAACAGGTTGAGCGCATTCGGATTCTCGACATGGTGGTTGCGGACCGACGAGAGCGGAGTCGGGCGTCGAACCATCAAGGTGGGCGAGCAGGAGAACGCACTCCGGTTGCGTTCGGACGGATTCGAGAGGGTCTGATTCAGTCACCTTCGTATTCCAGCCCTTGTGCTTCAGCGGCGGTGCGAAGTATGTCCTCCATCTCATCAAGAGCGTCATCATCTGGTTCTTCGAACTGGCCAGGATCCTTCGCCGCCCCCCCGAGTTCGTCGTCGCCCGCCACGGCCGGCTTGTTCGCCTCGGCGGCCTCGGCTCGGTTGCGCTGGGTCCGCTGCTTGATGAACCAGAGCAGCCCCATGACACAGATTCCCATCACGACATACGCCATCAGCACCCGGTCGACCATGTACTCGCACGTGCGCTCGCCAGTCTTGATTGTTCGCTGCCTCGGACCCGCGGCAGCGGCGTCTGTCAGTCAACGTGGTCGACGGGACAGGGGACGGGCCAGATGACGGCGCTGGGATGGGGGGGGCTCGACCCAGTCGCTGGCCTCTCCGATGTGCCCTACCCAATGAGACCTCTGCGAGGAACCGCAAAGACGGCAGACCAGAGGCTGTCCTCTCCCCTTGCGCCTGAGCCTTCCTCCGCAGCCGCACACAGGCCGGGAGAGTTCACGCACCCCAGCCTCGCCCAGTTGCAACTGTTCAAGATGGACGCTTCCGTCGGGAGATGCCAGACCTGCCCAGTTCAGTCGGTCGCCGACCTCTGCACTGCGGAACAGACGATTCACCGGACCCCCCTCAGCGAATGCCACCAGCACATCCGATCCTGTGGCCGTGCGCACCCGGCCTGAAGCGTGCCCGCGTCGCCCGGACCGTACCTGCTCGATGAGCACTCCCGAATCGATGCCCAGGAGATGGTCCCCCGTCGCCTGATTGGTCTGATGCACCCGGCAGGCGATCGCTTGCTCGACATTCGGTTGGTTCTGCAGCCATGTGTGTGCAGCGGCGGCCTGGTCGACGGACTCCGAGCGGATTCCGTAGAGCACAGGGCATGGTGTTCGTGGTGTGATCATGCTGCGGCCAGCGTTCGGGTCACGGTTCAGGATGGTGTCCGGGAAGCGGGACGCCATCTTCTCGACAGCCATCTCGGGAATCCCGCGTACTGATCCGATC
>ERZ813253.547-NODE-547-length-13044-cov-4.832856_pt1 | contig 13044 bp, 12 predicted proteins | sample MGYA00520893_ERZ813253 | MGnify/ENA primary metagenome ERZ813253 (study PRJEB31669, sample SAMD00080414) | marine metagenome | biome: oceanic hadal pelagic zone biome; feature: marine hadalpelagic zone; material: sea water | place: Pacific Ocean:Izu-Bonin Trench...
CCAAAGCGCCCTTGTGGTACTTATTGTACTTGCAAAATCTTAAAATTTACTTTGTTCGGACAGTTGAAGTTATTAATGCTCATTTTGATAAGACTGATTGGATTTGGTTTTGTAAAGGGAAGGGTTAAAGCCTTCAGTGGATTGATCATTGTTCGTTTTAACAGCTTAACTCATCAAACGATATTTGCCTGTATACTCTGGTCAGAGAAAAAATGTGGTTTGTTGAGGAACTATATTGACAGTGGTGTGATTATTGTTAATCATTCAACGTAAAGGAATTATTGTTGGAAAAGTTATTTTCATATGGCAAGCTGCAAATGGAACCTGTGCAGCTTGAGACTTTTGAGAGAAGTTATGATTTCAGCTGAGGGTCAAACCATTGGCAAAGCCTTTCAACAAGCGGTAGCCCAATATCCAAAGAATATTTTTTTGATGGTTCCCAAAGATCCTGATCGAGCATACCATCCAAATGGTTATTCCATCACCTATCTGGGTGCTCAAAAGGAAGTTGATAAGATTGCCAATCAACTGAGAAAAGCTGGATATGGCCACGGTCATCGTATTGTTACTTTGCTTGAAAATCAACCGGAGTTTGTGCTGGTTAAACTTGCGTGCAATCAATTGGGCATTTCAATTGTGCCAGTCAACCCCGATTATCGCTCGGCTGAAATTGCCTATTTGTTAGAAGATTCTAACGCTCAATTGGCAATTGTTTTAACGCGATGCAGTAAACAATTTATGGACGCTGTGGTGAGCTCTACTAGTGAGATACCAGTGGTCATGTTTGAGAATATGCAGAACAATATTCCACCCTCTTCAAGCCGACCACCTGATTCTGCTCCGGTGCACACTGAAACTGAGGCAAGTTTGCTATACACCAGCGGTACAACGGGTCAACCAAAAGGCTGCCGTACAGGCCATGAATACGAATTGATGCTTGGCTTCTGGTATGTGACAAGAGGTGGTATTATTCAGTTTGAAGAAGGAAAGGAGAGGTTGCTAAACCCTTTGCCACTATTTCATATTAATTCAGCAATCGTTTCGCTCTTTGCTGTAATGCTTACTGGCAATTGTCAGATTCAGCCAGATCGATTTAGTCCAAGTAAATGGTGGTCTATTATTCGAGAGACTGAGACTACTATTGTGCATTATTTGGGCACTATTGTGCCAATCCTAATGAGTGCAGAGCCCACAAAACACGATCAAGATCATAATGTTAAGTTTGCATTTAGCGCTGGCCTAGAGCCATTTTTACACGGGGCTTTCGAACAACGCTTTGGTTTTCCTTTGATAGAAGGGTGGGGGATGACAGAGTTTTGTCGTCTTTTGCTAGATTGTCATGAACCCCGCCAGATTAACACGCGTGCTATAGGTAAACCACAATCTGGTTTGGAGGTGAGAGTCGTGGATTTGAATGACAGGGATGTCCCGGTGGGTGAGTCGGGTGAAATGTTGGTTCGCCATTCAGCACAGACCCCACGTAAATGGGCTTTTCTAGGCTATCTTAATAAATCGGATATCACCGAAGACGCCTGGCGAGGTGGTTGGTTTCATACGGGAGATACCGTTTGCCAGGATAAAACTGGAATGATCTATTTTGTTGATCGAAAGAAAAATATTATTCGTCGTTCTGGTGAGAACATTGCAGCTACAGAGGTCGAAGCAGTGATACAAGAGCATTTGGCAGTGGCTCAAGTAACATGTATTGCAGTGGTTGATGAGCTGCGAGATGAAGAGGTTTTTGCCTGTATTGTGCCAGCAACACAAGTTGAAATAAATGAGGCGACAGCTCTCGATATATTTAATCATTGCTTTGCACGTTTGGCATACTACAAAGCGCCTGGTTGGCTCCTATTTGTCGAATCTTTGCCAGTTACAGGTACACAAAAAGTCCTAAAACATAAAATATTTTCTGCTGACGTTGATCCTCGTAAGCAAGAGGGTGTCTATGATTTTCGGCGCTTTAAAAAGCGAACTATAAATGAATAATCTTGAGTTTTTGGCAACGGATTAGTTTGTCTAATCTATGCTCCTGACAGCAGTGTTACCAATATCAGCATGCCCAAACAACATGCAATTACTAAGATATTGGTGATGATCAGTCCTGTTGAATTCGTTTTACTATTCTTTGACATGCTTTGTTGAGTGGTTTTTTATCGAAAATGGAGTTATAGCGTGCTCTTACGTTCGATATAAGGACTTAGTAAGTGGCAGATATTGTACAAATTAGCTATCAATAATACCGTAGTGCTATCTAACCACCTGTTGGTTTGGTGCTTAACCATTGGTTGCCTTTTGGTATGACGCTGTACCACAATTCAATTTTAGTGCCATCTTCATAGTCAAAAGTGATAATCTTATTATTGTCTGTATGAACATCTTTGATGTCATCGTCTAACTTACCACTGTGGAATAAAGCAAGCAACTGGTCGTATATATTTTTTGCTCTTTTTTCTGTGTAAGTCATGTTTTTCTCCCATTCTTATAGTCGTTCTTGAGTATTCTACTCGCTGCACAAGGTGAACGATGCATAAAGTGTCACTGTACTTGTATGTGATAATGGCTCAGCTATATTTCAGTAGGGGTGTCTTATTTTTCACATAGCACTACATTTCATCGTTCCAGCACTGGTTGTTGGCTTATTCTTTAGACGGGATTGGAAGTTTTCCTATCTTGTAATGATGGCAACAATGCTTGTTGATGTTGATCATCTTTTGGCTGTGCCGATGTATGATGCGACACGTTGTGGCATCGGTTTTCACCCTCTGCATGGATTTGTTCCTATCGCTCTATATGCGGCTTTTTGCTTTATTCCAAAATTACGCATTATCGGTATCGGCTTGGTCATTCACATGGTTTTGGATTCTCTGGATTGTCAATTAACCAATGGTGTGTGGTTTATATTGTAATTAATATCGCCTATGATTATTAGGCTGAGTATTCCGACTCAAAAAATGTTTTATACTTAGGTTTTTTCAAGAACTCTACTTTGCAATGAGCACACTTGTTACTTATCAATTAAAAGATTCGATCGCAACGATTACAATGGACGATGGCAAAGTCAATGCCATGTCACTTGAAATGCAGTCCGAGCTCAATGCAGCTCTTGACCAAGCCGTTGAAGATAAGTCTGTTGTTGTGCTGACAGGGCGCGAAGGTGTTTTTTCAGGGGGCTTTGATTTAATCATACTGAAAGCTGGCGGAGAAAGGGCATTACAAATGCTTATTGGCGGCTTTGAGTTGTCCGAGAGGGTTCTGAAATTTCCAACACCGGTGATTATTGCTAATCCCGGCCACTGCGTTGCGATGGGTGTGTTTATTATGCTCAGTGCTGACTATCGAATAGGCATTGATGGTCCTTTCAAGATGGGCGCCAACGAAGTGGCTATTGGCTTAGTTATACCAGAATCCGCGATTGAAATTTGCCGCAATCAACTCACTCCAACGTGCTTTAATCGAAGCATGTTGACTTCGGAATTTTTCCAGCCAAAAGACGCACTTCAGGCTGGCTTCTTAGATAAGTTGGTTAAAAAAGATGAACTATTAGCGACGGCACAAAGCTTGGCAAGTGAGTATGTCAAACTTGATAACAGGGCTTATCAAGGAACAAAAGCGAAGGTCAGAGGTGGTCTTTATAAGAGAGTTCGAGCTGGTATTAAAAACGACGAGACTTTCTATAGAAATTTTTTTAATTTATAGGACAAAAAATGAATGATTTGTTAAGCGATTTCAGCTTTTCTGTAGACATAAAAATTGAATGGGGTGATATGGACGCTCTTCAGCATGTCAACAATATCGAGTATTTCAAATATTTTCAAATGGCACGAATCGCCTACTTTGAGAAACTTGATTCGTACGACTTGCTGGGAGATAAGCGAATTTCTGTTACATTGGCCGCCACCCAATGCAAGTTTATTTATCCTCTTGCTTTTCCCGATCAAATAACGGTGGGGATTAGGGTGGAGTCAATGGCGCTACAGCATTTTATAATGAAATATGCTGTCATAAGCCAGAAGCATAATAGATTGGCCGCCTTGGGTGATGGCAAGATTGTAATGTTTGATTACATTAGTAATATCAAGGCAGATATTCCAGAGGACATTAGAAGCGCAATTATTGATCTTGAAAAGGCAGAGGTTGAAATTATTAGTTAACCAAAATAGGAGAGTAATTATGAGTAAAAGTACATGCTGCTCTGGATTAGATACGAGAAGTCTTCTTTCAAGTTTATGGGTTTTCGTTCTTTTTAATATCATTTTTAAAGATCTGCACGAATTTTTTAGGCAAGGCTTTATTTCGCAAATTATGACGGGTACCGTCAATGGCGTTGAGCTGACGGATGGCTTGATGTTAATCGCTGCGCTGCCAATGGAAATATTAATTGCCATGATTCTTTTATCGAGGATTTTGAAGTACAAAATCAACCGATGGACAAACATCATTGTTGCTGCTATCGGTATTGTTTCGACTATTGGCACTGGCGTAAATGATTTGGATGATATATTTTTCGTGACGATCATCATTGTAGGACTTTTGGCAATTATCTGGCTCGCATGGGGTTGGGAGGATGAGCAAAAAGAGTGAGTCGATATCTTGTTATTTACAACCCCATTGCAGGGCGAGGCCGCGTAATGAAGCATTGGCCAGAGGTTGAGCGAGCATTGATCGAAGCGGGCGTTGAGTTTAATGTTGCAGCAACGTCTGCACCACTTGAGGCCACATCCCTAGCTGAAAAAGCACCCGAGAAATATACAGCAGTAATTGCTGTAGGTGGAGACGGCACGGTTCACGAAGTTGTTAACGGCCTACTCCGCGCCTCAAGCGAAAGTGAAACCATTGCACTCGGGGTGATACCTCTTGGTAATGGCGATGACTTCGCCAAAGTGATTCCGCCAGAAACCGCTATTGGCGGCAAGGTTTTTGATTGGCGCGTGGCTGTTGAGAAAATTGCAAAGGGTGAAATGAAGTTGTTTGATGTTGGGCGACTAACGAACAGCCCATTGGATAGCGATCCACAGTATTTTATGAACGGCATGGACATTGGTTTTGGCGCTCAAGCGGCGCTTAACTTCACTACGGTACCGAGTTTTCTTACTGGTATGGCAGCGTATCTTGCAGCTATTATGAAAACGCTGATTGATTACCGCATTCCAAAAGTTAAAATTCAGATTGATGATCAAGCACCATTTGAACAATCAACGACAATGACGGTTGTTACCAATGGCCGCTGTTTTGGTAGTGGCTTCTGGGTGTGCCCCGATGCTATTGTGGATGATGGTTTGTTGAACGTCATGGTGGCAGATGGTATTGGCCGCGCGCAAATCCTCGGCTTGATACCAAAAATAATGAAAGGCACCCATGTTAACGAGCCAATCCTAAAGAATTTCCTTGCCAAGCGTGTGGTGATTAGCGCTGATGAGGGGTTTGTCGTTGAGGTTGATGGCGAAATCCCTTATCCCCAAACAACTCGTCTTGAAGTGCAAGTGTTAGAAAAGAAATTGCGGGTGATTGTTTAGCGGTAAACTGAGATTATCCAACCCAAGGGATAAACGCAGTGGAAATAGAACGTGCTACAATTAAAGATGTTCCCGATCTTTGCACTTTACTCGATTATCTCTTTGAGCAAGAGGCAGAATTCAAGTCTAGTCGTGAGGCGCAAACTCGTGGATTATCTGAAATTATTAACGGTAATGGTGCTGGCGATATTTTAGTACTGCGCCAAGCTAGCGAGATTATTGCGATGGTCAATCTTATCTACATCGTATCAACTGCATTTGGTTCTCGTGTCGCCATACTCGAAGATATGGTGGTTTTACCGAAATATCGAGATCAAGGCACAGGCTCAAAATTGCTAGATTATGCGATCCAATTCGCTAAAGAGCAAGGTTGTAAGCGCATTAGCTTGTTGACCGATGATGACAATTATCATGCGCATCGATTTTACCAAAAGCATGGTTTTTCACGCTCATCTATGCTGACGTTTCGAATCACCCTTAGTGACTAGCGTAAAATGGCGGCTTGCTTAATTATTAATATTCACTGTGAGTGATACCTCTTTTTCCAATATTGGTTTAAATTCTGAATTAGCCAAGAATTTATTGTCTTTGGGTTATCACACGATGACACCAATTCAGGCGTTGAGCTTACCGGCAATCTTATCTGGCAAGGACGTAATCGGGCAAGGTAAAACAGGCTCAGGAAAAACGGCCGCCTTCGGCTTGGGCTTGTTGCAAAAGCTTGATGTCAAACTCTTTAAAATCCAGTCCTTGGTGCTATGCCCAACGCGCGAGCTTGCTGATCAAGTGGCAAGCGAACTGCGTAGACTCGCCAGAGCGACGCATAATGTCAAAATACTAGCGCTTTGTGGAGGCGTGCCAATCGGCCCACAAATTGGCTCGCTGGAGCGTGGTGCGCATATCGTAGTGGGTACGCCCGGGCGAATTGATGACCACCTGCGCAAGAAAACGTTGAGACTTGGCTCGGTAAGTACTCTAGTGCTGGACGAGGCTGACAGAATGCTGGACATGGGTTTTCAAGATACAATCGATGATATTGTTGATTGCATTCCGACAAATCGTCAAACATTGCTTTTTAGCGCAACTTTCCCAAGTGAAATCGAGTCTATTGCTGAGCGCGTTATGTTGGAGCCTATTATTGTCCTGGCACCCTCAACTCACGATGAGGCAACCATCAAACAGGCCTTTCATCAAGTAAGTGATGCACCCTCGAGAATGATTGCTCTGCGTTTGTTATTGGCAAAGCACAGAGCTGACTCGGCTTTGGTTTTTTGCAATACCAAGCGCGATACACAAGATGTGGCAGACGAACTCAACGACTGGGGTTTTTATGCGCTTGCTATTCATGGCGATCTTGATCAACGTGAACGCGATCAAGCTCTGATTCAGTTTTCCAATAAGAGCATGCCGGTATTGGTGGCAACCGATGTTGCTGCGAGAGGCTTAGATATTGAAGCACTGGATTTAGTGATTAATTATCATATTGCTCATGATCCAGAGACGCATGTCCACCGTATCGGTCGTACGGGCAGGGCTGGCAGTAGCGGCATTGCTTGCACCTTGTACAGCAATAGAGAAATGCATAAAGTGGACGCGCTAGAATTGGGCCTTGATCCGAAAAATTTTAGTAATCCATTGCCTTCAGAGAGCTTACTCGATAAGCCTGCAAGAAAACCTTTAATGGCAACGCTCAAAATTGACGGTGGAAAAAAACAAAAACTCCGTCCGGGTGATATCGTTGGTGCTTTGACGGGCGAGAGCGGCATTCCAGGCGATGCAGTGGGTAAGATTAACGTTGCAGCTAACTGGTCTTATGTGGCTGTTAAGCTAAATTTGGTTAAGCCAGCACTTAAAAAACTCTCGAATGGCAAGTTGAAAGGGCGCTCTTTCAGGGTTAGGTTGGTTTCGTAACTCCTTACTTGTGCTAACATGTGATATTCATTCACACATAGATCAAAATGAAAGAAATTTTGTTATTAGCGCATATCACTGGCGGCGCAGTTGTTTTGATTTGTGCTGCTCTGGAGGTATCGAGTAAAAAAGGCTCCAACTTCCTCCGTAAAGTCGGGCGTATTTACGCGCTGGGTATGGCCACGATTGGCATCACTTCAGTGCCAATGGCCATCATCAGTGACATAATGTTCTTATTCTTAATCGCACTCTTTAGCAGTTACTTGGTTTTTGCCTGTTGGCGTTTTACTGTGAATCTCTCTGGTAGAGCCAAGCAGGTTGGATTGGTTTGCAGTGTTTATTATACTGTTAACAGCAATCACCATGACTATCGGCGCCTATATTTTGTGTGCTGAGAGTAACAGTCAGTGTGTGACTTTGTTAGTGTTTGGCTTTCTTGCTGTACTTTCAGGTTTAACCGATTTAAAGAGTCATGTTTCAAGATGTACAATAGGCCATAAAAGAATTGCACGGCATCTGACCAATATGCTGGCGGGCACGATTGCAACAGTCACAGCAACCCTTGTGGTTAACGTTTCTACCGAGCGAGTTTGGATTGCATGGATTACACCAACCTTGCTAATAGCGCCAGTGATTACTTACTGGAATCGTAGGACATTAAAAGGCTAGGCCTAACTTAAAAACCAACTCATTTCAAGGAGATAAATTGCCGAAAGATATAGCTGAATTAATCGGTATGATAGTAACCGATTCAATGATTCTTACACTAGAGTAAGCTCTGCACTGCGCTCCTTGAGTGCAAGAGAGGATGGCGAAGGTGAGAAGTGGCAAGCTTCGAGAGGCTAGCCTGGGCTACCGGTGCAATCGGAAATTTTCTGAGATAGACTCTGTAGTTCAAAAAAAATTGACAATAATGGCATAATAAAGCCAATTTGCCTAAATTGGCCACATGTAGGTTGTTTTTGATGGCTTTCTTGGTCTTTTGTGCTTTGTTTGAATAATTTCGGATTTTTTGATAGTGTTCTAATTGTGGGAGATAATTAATAGCTATATGTCAATAAAAAATTGGAGCAGCATGTGTCCGTTATAGAAATTCGCCAAGCAACTGTTGAAGACTCGAGTCTGATTCTCAGGTTTGTCACAGAGCTTGCCGCTTATGAGAAAGCAGAGAATGAAGTAAACGCTACAGAGCTTGATATCAAAAACTCCTTGTTTGGTAGCGACTCGACGACCAGCGTTGTTATTTGTAATATAAATAATAAGCCTGTTGGTTTTGCAGTCTATTTTTTTAATTACTCAACTTGGCTCGGTAAGCATGGGTTATATCTTGAGGATTTGTACGTTTCTCCAAAGAGTAGGAATGTTGGTGCTGGCAAGGCTTTGTTGAAATATCTGGCAAAAATTGCATTATCTAAAAATTGTGGTCGCTTTGAGTGGAATGTACTTGACTGGAATGAACCGGCGATACAATTCTATCAATCGATTGGCGCAAAACCACAAGATGGGTGGGTGGGCTACCGTTTGACTGGGAGGGCTCTTAAAGAGTTTGCTAATAGCTAAGACATAAAAAAAATGAACTCTGTAGGTAAGCTCACTAAGCGTTTTATGCTACGAAGCGCTGCGCAGCAATAGTTGGCAACAACAGCAATACATAATACAAAGTTTATTTAAATTATCTTTTAGCATGATTGGAGCGTCTTATAAGCATGAGTATCGATCAATCAAAGAAAAGTGCGATAGTCAAGGATTATCACCAACAAACCAAGCACCATCATCAGCGCTATGCTCGCTCTCCTGGTTACTTGGATTGGGATAATCAGCCGTTACCTTGTCGATTGTTTGAGGGCGCACCCCAAATTCGCTTGCCTTTAATCGACAAGGATCGAGATCTGCCTTATGCTTCACTTTATGACTCCATTGAGGGTTCGTCAGATTCGATTTCTATTGAATCCGTTGCCTCTATGCTGGAGTTGAGCATGGGTCTTTCGGCTTGGAAGAAATACGGCGCTGCCGAATGGGCACTGAGGATGAATCCTTCCAGCGGAAATCTGCATCCAACCGAATGCTATTTGCTGTTGCCTGATTTTCCCCAGCAAAGAGCTTGTGTTGCACACTACAACCCTTACTTACACGTTCTCGAAGAGCTAGCTCTTGTTGATCGGAGCCAGTCAGATTGGCTTAAGAGTTTTGGCGGTTTCGGCATCATTTTGACTAGCGTCCCTTGGCGCGAGGCTTGGAAGTATGGTGAGCGAGCTTTTCGCTATTGCCAGCACGATCTGGGTCATGCCTTGGGAGCACTACGTTTTGCCTGCAACCTAAACGGCTGGAAAATGTCCCTCATCCCACAGATTTCTGTAGAAACACTGGTGCACTTCTTAGGCTTCGATCAATTGCGTTGGGTGGAGGGCGAGACGGAACACGTTGATTGTCTTTGTTGGGTTGAAGGAAAACAACACGACTCAAATGAGCTATCTGCGTGGTTTAGCTCTCAACAGAATCTGAAATATCAACACCCGCCAAATCGTCTTAGTGCAGAACATGTTGACTGGGGTATTATCGACAGGGTGCAGCAGGCCAGCCAGTCGGGCGGCTCAGTTATTCTGCAAACATCTAGCATCTCGAACCCTAGCGATAGTTCATTAAGTTCCGCGTTCACGGCTGAAGCCATTATCAGAAGAAGGCGCAGCGCACAAAATTATGAGCGCCAGAGCAGTCGCACAGACTTAGCCACTTTCAGCCATACTTTGGAGAAAACCTTGCCGATGAATGGCTGCCCCTTTGATGTGTTTCCTTTTGAGGCTCAGGTTCATCTGGCGATATTTGTTCATGCCGTGGAAAATCTTGAGCCCGGTCTTTATATGTTGGTTCGAAATTCCGAACATTTTGACTCGCTGAAACAACTTAGTGATTTGAATTTTGACTGGCATCAAGTAATCCAAGGCTTGCCTTTGTATCGTCTGCAAAGGGGTGATTTCAGGGCTGTGGCGCAATTAATTAGTTGCCATCAGGCCATTGCCGGTGATAGTGCCTACTCTCTTGGCATGCTTGCTCACTTTGATTCAGTTCTTACACAAGACCCGTCACTCTATCCCAGACTTTTCTGGGAAACGGGATTGGTGGGTCAAGTGCTCTATCTAGAGTCAGAAGCGCAGGACCTGAGAGCTACCGGTATCGGCTGTTTCTTTGATGATGAAATGCACAAAATACTTGGGTTTAAGGGGACTGAGTGGCAAAGTCTTTATCACTTCACCGTCGGCAAGCAGGTGGACGACACCCGTCTACAAACTGAACCACCCTATTATCACTTGGAGTGATGAACTAAAATTAGGTTTAAAGCGCTGGATGAGAACCGTCATTCTTGGCTTTGGGAGAAGCGTAGCTCGGTCGATTTTAAAAAGCCAATGAAATATCCTTATGAACGGCTAAGCAGCCGGCGATGTATTTTGCTTGATCTTCATTGAGTTGTTCTTGAAGTCTCGCACCAACACTGTCTTTGAGGGCGTTGTCGTATTTGTTGAGCTCTGGTAACAGCTCAACTGAGGCTCTTTGACGCCAAGCTACTTCCTCTGCAAATAACACAAGCGCTTGTTCAAGCAACTGCCTCGCTTTTTCTCTATCTGGATTTTGCTTAAAGGCACGCCTCGCTTTAGAAATCTTGGACTTGACTGCACTGGCGCCAGAAACATTACCTAGGCGCCTTTCAACAAGCTTGATTTTTGCCATCGCATTTTCGGGGGTGTCACTGGCAATAATTATTTTGAGGCCAAGCAGGTCACCCTCTATGTCTGCAAGAGCCTCATGCAGACTAATCAGTTTTTGTAACTCCATGAGTGGTTCGTAAGCTTCGTCAGCATTACGGCGGTATAGCTTGCGTGCCTTGTCCTCGGCATTTGCTACGGTGAGGTACTTTTCACGTTCAGTCTGCCAATGACTTGGAATTTGGCTTTCCAACTCAAATTTCTTAGACTGCATATCAGAGATTTTATTATTCATCTGAGTAATGCTCTCACTCACAGTTTCGCCATCACGATTGCGTAGTCGAATTTTCCTTTTCTCGACTTCAATGTCACGATTAATAAATTTAATTTTCCTTTGCAGTAAGCGCACATGTTCATGAAGCGGTCGGTAGTCGACAACAAATGCCGCAAGATCTTTGTTGGCTGAGTGAATGTTGTCAATCAAAGCGTAAGTTGCCAGTACTCGCTGATGGGTTTCTGCAAACCGATCTTGCTGTTTCACAGGAAGATAGCTAATATTCAGTGCCTGCGCTGTTGCGACACTTGAGCGAAGTACATCAACCTCATTTTCATAAATCTCGAAGACGTACTCTTCTAAGCAAATTTGAAACTTAGGGTTGATAGGGGGTGGTGCATTATCGGAAGTGAAATAGATGAGTTTTGGTAGATAGTTGACCAAAGCCGGGTAATAGCCGGCAATAGTCAAGCCCGCTAATTGTAGGATGATGAAGGCAACCACACCGCGATAAATTTGTTGCGTTTTGACGATTGGGGGTGCAACGCTACGCAAATAGAACAGTGCGAAACCAAAGGGTGGCGTCAGAAATGAGGTTTGCATGTTCATGCCGATCATCACACCGAGCCAAACGGCGGTGATGTTGGCGGAGGGTTCGGCCAGCAGAATTGGTGCCACTATGGGTACAACAACCACGGCGATCTCAATAAAATCTAGGAAAAACCCGAGTAAGAAAATAACCGCCATAACGACAATAAATTGTGCCCAAAATCCACCGTCAAGGCCTGTTAGAAATTCCCTCACCAGCACTTCACCACCGAAGCCCCTGAAGGCTGAGGTGAGCATGGCCGCACCAATGAGAATAATAAATACCATCGATGTTGTTTTGGCCGTTTCAACCATAACCCCACGCAGTGTATCATCAATCTTGAAGACACGCCAGCCACTCCAACAAATACCAGTGAGAAGCACAAGTACCGCTACGGTGGCGAGTGTTACACCGATGACATCACTTGTGGTTTTTATGTTTTTAACATTAGGGTTATAATAATTGAGAATAATGGCAATGACTATTGTTGCTCCGATCGCAAGAATAGCCGGTAAGTAAGTGGTTTTTTTTCCTGGGTAGAGGCGATATCCGCCCATAATCATAGCACCAACAGCGCCAATTGATCCGGCCTGATTAACCGTTGCAACACCCAAAATGATTGAGCCAAGTACAGTAAAGATAAGCAGTAGTGGTGGCACCAGAGAAAGTGAAATTCGGATGAAAAACGCTAAGTCATATTTGCCCTTATGCTCAATAGTAGGAGCAACTTCTGGCTTAATTAAGGCGTAAATCAGAATATAGAGCATATATAAGCCGACGAGAATTAAACCTGGGATAAAGGCACCCATAAACATATCACCGGCACTGGTCGAAGTCACATCAAGCGCAGAGGGCATAACAAACTCACCGGTTGCCTCTCTGTACTGTGCTGCCCTAGTTGTACTGGCGATATCAGAAGCATTCGATAATTGGTCGGCAAGAAGAATAAGTACAATCGAAGGCGGGATAATTTGCCCCAGTGTTCCTGAGGCACAAATGATGCCGGAAGCCAATGGTTTAGAGTAGTTGTTCTTTAACATTGCTGGCAATGAAATC
>ERZ813253.548-NODE-548-length-13027-cov-6.638062_pt1 | contig 13027 bp, 9 predicted proteins | sample MGYA00520893_ERZ813253 | MGnify/ENA primary metagenome ERZ813253 (study PRJEB31669, sample SAMD00080414) | marine metagenome | biome: oceanic hadal pelagic zone biome; feature: marine hadalpelagic zone; material: sea water | place: Pacific Ocean:Izu-Bonin Trench...
CTCGTGGCCTGTCATCTGCGCCGTCAACAAACGCCATCTCGACATGGTCTACAGCCATATCCGCTATTCCGACAAACCCTTCATGGGCTCGGTCACCGCGCCTCAGCGCGCCGAGGATTCTGTGGCTCTGGCAGAGCTCCTGTTCGGCGAGGATTTCGTCGCCGACAACTGCGTGCTGATCAACCTGATCAACGCCAATTCGCCCATGGTATGGGACGCCACCATGCTGGGCGCGCTCAAGGTCTATGCCCGGGCCGGCCAGGCCTGCGTCATCTCGCCGTTTATCCTGGCCGGCGCCATGAGCCCGGTGACCGTCGCCGGCACCCTGGCCCAGCTTCTCGCCGAGGCCATGTCGGGCATGGCTTTTGCGCAAGCCGTGCGGCCCGGCGCGCCGATCGTCTTCGGCACCTTCGCATCCTCGATCTCCATGCAATCGGGGGCGCCTACTTTCGGCACGCCCGAGCCGACCCTGGTGCTGTTTGCCGCCGCCCAGCTCGCCCGCCGCATGGGCGTGCCGTTCCGTTCCGGCGGCTCGCTCTGCGCCTCCAAGCTGCCCGACGCCCAGGCCGCTTACGAGTCTGCCCAGACCCTGCTACCCGGCCTGCTCAGCGGGGTCAATTTCATGCTTCATTCGGCGGGCTGGCTCGAAGGCGGGCTGGTCTCGTCCTATGAGAAGTTCGTCATGGACGGCGATCAGCTCGGCATGATGCAGGCGCTCGCCGGCGGCATCGATCTCTCCGAGAACGGCCAGGCCATGGACGCCGTGCGCGAGGTCGGGCCGGGCAATCATTTTCTCGGCTGTGCCCATACCCAGGCGAATTTTCAAACCGCCTTCTTCCGCTCCTCCATCGCCGACAACAACTCCCTCGAACAGTGGGAAGAAGAAGGCTCCAAGGATGCGGCGTTGCGCGCCAATGCCCTCTACAAGAAGATGCTCGCCGAGTACGAAGCGCCGCCCCTCGACCCGGCCATCGACGAGGCCCTCACCGCCTTCATCGAGACGAAGAAAGCAAGCATGCCCGACGCTCTCGAATGAGCGGGGCGTCGAGCAGGCGGGCATCGCGCGGATCGGTAGCGCCCTGGATGGGAGCGCTCACCCCTTAACCACCGCCAGGCCGTATTCCAGGGCGGCGTCTTCGAGCCAGTTCAAGAGATAGTCGGCAAAGCTGCGCTCCACATAGATGTCGTAAGCGGGAGCGTCCGCGGTCTGATGCAGGATGATCAGGGCCTTGGCGAGGGCTGATTGGGCGCAATCGCCGGTCTTGAATTGGCGTGGGTGGATGTCCAGCGAGCAGCCTTTCATCAGGACGTCGCGGGCGTTGCGGCCCGTGAGGCCGATTACCGTGCGGCCCTCGGTGACATCGGTGATGGCGACATGCTGGCCCGCCAGCGCCGCGCGCAGAGCCTCCACCATGCCGCCCTCGGCGCCCGCCCGGCCGACCAGCAGCCATTCGTTGGGCCCGAGCCACAGCGCGGTGATCTTGTTGCCGGTGGCCGTGCTGTTAGGGGTCTTTGGAAGGGCCACGCCGAGCGCCTTGCGGACCGCGTCGAGGAACTTCTTGATCGGCTTGCCGCGCAGGTTGATCTTGGCGCGGAAGCGGCGCTCGCAGAGGATCACCCCGGCGTTCCCCGCGTCGTAGGCGGCGCGGGCGTCGAGATGGCGGTGATCGAGCACGCCGAGGCGCAGATAGGGTTCAGCCACGGATCTTCTCCCCCTCCTCATCGTAGAACACCGGCTTGGTGACCGTGGCGTTGACGGTCTTGCCATCGAGCGAGATGGTCACCGTCTCGCCGAGGCGGCCGTGGCCGCCGACCAGCAGGGCCATGGCGATGGAACGCTCAAGGGTGGCGCTCCAATAGCTTGAGCAGACATGGCCGATCATCGGCATGGGCGGTTCGGGCCGCACCTCCGAGACGATCTGCGCGCCCTCGGGGAGGACTTCGAGAGGGTCGACCGTGAGCAGACCGACGAGCTGCTTGCGGTCGCTGCGCATGGTATCGGGCCTGCTGAGCGCGCGCTTGCCGAGGAAATCGATCTTCTTCTTCGAGACGATCCAGTCCATGCCCAGATCCAGGGGCGTGACCGTGCCGTCGGTGTCGTGGCCGACCACGATGAAGCCTTTCTCGGCGCGCAGCACATGCAGCGCCTCGGTGCCGTAGGGGGTGATGTCGTATTTCGCGCCCGAGGTCATCAGCGCCTGCCACAGGGCGGCGCCGTAGGAGGCGGCGACGTTGATCTCATAGGCAAGCTCGCCGGAAAAACTCACCCGGAAGACCCGCGCGGGGATGCCGGCAACCGTTCCCTCGCGCCACGACATGAAGGGAAAATCATCGCGCTCGAGGGCGATGTCGTGGCACAGCTCGGAAAGCAACTCGCGCGCCCGGGGGCCTTGAATGGCGGCCACCGCCCAATGGGTCGTCACCGAGGTGAAATAGACCCGGAGTTTGGGCCATTCGGTCTGCGACCATTCCTCGAGCCAGGCCATGACTCCCGCCGCCCCGCCGGTGGTGGTGGTCATGAGATAATGGTTGTCCCCCATATGCGAGGTGACGCCGTCGTCGAAGACCATGCCGTCGTCGCCCAGCATCAGGCCGTAACGGCAGCGCCCGACCGCCAGCTTGTCCCAGGCATTGGTATAGACCCGGTTGAGAAATTCGCAGGCGTCGGGCCCCTGGATATCGATCTTGCCCAGGGTCGAGGCGTCCATGATGCCGAGGCTCGTGCGAACCGCAAGGCACTCCCGATTGACCGCGTCGGCCATGCTCTCGCCAGCCTGCGGGTAATAATAGGGGCGTTTCCATTGGCCGACGTCCTCGAAAACAGCGCCGGCTTGTTTGTGCAATTGATGCATGGCGGTCATGCGGACCGGGTCAAACAGCGCGCCCACGTTGCGCCCCGCCAGGGTGCCGTAGCCGACCGGCGTATAGGGCGGGCGGAAGGTGGTGACACCGACCGCATTGGGCTCAACGCCGGTGATCTCGGCGATGATGGCCAGGGCGTTGACGTTGCTGGTCTTGCCCTGGTCGGTGCCCATGCCGGTGGTGGTATAGCGCTTGGCATGCTCCACCGAGTGATAGCCCTCGCGCATGGCGAGGGCCAGGTCGGCCGCGGTGACGTCGTTTTGCAGATCGACGAAATGCTTGTCGGCCCGCGCCTTGGCGCCGACGCCGGGAATCCGCCACAGGGCGCGGATTGGGGTGTTTTTCGTTTGCGACACGGAGGGTAACTTCGGCGCCTTGGCCTTGGCGAAGCCGGCGCGCTTGGCCGCCTCGACACCGGCTTTAAAGCCCTGGGCGAGGCATTCGGCGAGGCCGAAAGCGCCGTTGCAGGCGCCGGCGGAGCGTTCCTCCTGGAATGATTTGTCGGGCACGATACAGGCCCTCTCGTCGTCGAAGCGAACCGAGCCGCGCGATTGCGACATGAGATGGACCGCCGGGCTCCAGCCGCCCGATACACAGACCAGATCGCAATCGATACGCCGCACGTCGCCGACGATGGCCTGGCCGACATCGTCAAGCTGCCCGACATCGACCGCTTCCACCCGGTGGCCGCCATGGGTGTCGACCACCGCCCATCCGGTGAGCAGCTCGATCCCCATCTCGCGAATGCGCTCGACCAGGGGCCCGGTCGGCGACAGCCTGAGATCGACCACCGCGGCCACGGCGACCCCGACGTCGGCGAGGTCGATGGCCACCGCATAGGCCGAATCGTTGTTGGTGACGATCACGGCGCGCTTGCCGGGCATGACCGCGTAGCGATTGACATAGGTCCGCGCCGCCGAGGCCAGCATGACGCCGGGCCGGTCGTTGTCGGCGAATACCAGGGGGCGTTCATGGGCGCCGGTCGCCAGCACCACTTGGCTCGCGCGGACCTTCCACAGGCGCTGGCGGGGCACGGCGGCGGACGCGGCCGGACCGAGATGATCGGCTACCCGCTCGGCGATGCCGAGATGATTATGGTCGTAATAGCCGAATACCGTGGCGCGCGGCAGCAGGCGCACCTCTTCGAAACCGGCGAGTTCGGCGCGTGCCGCCTCGACCCATTCGATCACCGGCTTGCCGTTGATTTTGTCATCCACGCTGTCGCCGAGCAGGGCGCCGCCCATCTCGCTTTGCTCATCGGCGAGTATGACGCGCGCTCCGGCGCGTCCCGCGACCAGGGCGGCGGCGAGGCCGGCGGGACCGCCCCCGGCGATCAGAACGTCGCAATGGATGTGGCGGTGATCGTAGCGGTCGGGGTCGGGGCGTTTGGGCGCCCGGCCGAGTCCGGCGGCATGGCGGATGACATGCTCATAGGTCATCCACAGCCGCGCCGGCCACATGAAGGTCTTGTAGTAGAATCCGGACGGCAGGATTCGCGAAATCAGGTTGTTCACGGAGCTGATATCGAATTCGAGGCTCGGCCAACAATTAACGCTGGCGGCCTCGAGGCCGTCATACAGCTCGATCTGCGTCGCCCGGAGGTTGGGTTCGCTATAGGCGCCGCCGGCCAGTTGGATGAGCGCGTTGGGCTCCTCCGCGCCGGCGCTGAAGATGCCGCGCGGCCGGTGATATTTGAAGCCGCGACCGACCATCATAACGCCGTTGGCGAGCAGCGCCGAGGCCAGGCTGTCGCCGGCGTAGCCCGTATAGGGCTTGCCGTTGAAGGTGAAGCGCAAGCGCTGGTCACGGTCGATGCGGCCGCCGGTCGCGATGCGGAAATCCTGGGCGGTCATTTCCCGGCCTTTGACTTTTTTGACGCCTTGGGCGGTTTTTTGCCCATCTCATAGACCGCCGTGATGTGGTGGCTCATCGTATGGCGCTCGACATTGAACCAGCGCCGGCAGCCCTGGCTGTGGAGCCAGCGTTCCAGATGACGCCCCTTGGGGTTGCTGCGCATAAACAGATAATCGGCCCATTGATCGTCGCTCAGCCCGGCGGGCGACGCCGGGCGATCGATATGGGCCTCGCCGCGGCAGGAAAATTCGGTCTCGTCGCGCGGGCCGCACCAGGGGCAATTCAGCAACAGCATGTTAAGGAGCCCCCCTTAATGCGCAACGGCGGCGGCGCCGTGCTCGTCGATCAGGGCCGCCGTCGAGAAGCGTTCGAGGGTGAAGGGGGCGTTGATTTCATGGGGCGCGTCATGGGCGATGGTATGGGCGTAGACCCAGCCCGCGCCGGGTGTCGATTTGAAGCCGCCGGTGCCCCAGCCGCAGTTGATGTAGAAACCCTCGATCGGGGTCTTGCCGATGATCGGACTGGCGTCGGGGCAGGTATCCACGATGCCCGCCCATTGCCGCATCATGCGCAGCCGGCTGGTGATCGGGATCAACTCGATGACCGAGGCCATCATCTCCTCGATGGTGTGCAGGCTGCTGCGCTGGGCGTAGGAAATCGGCGGCTCGAGCCCGGCCCCCATGACCAGCTCGCCCTTGTCCGATTGGCTGATATAGACATGAACGCTGCCCGACATGACCACGCAGTCGAGGACCGGCTTCAAGGGCTCGGACACCAGGGCTTGCAGGGGGTGGGACTCGATCGGCAGCCGGAGCCCGACCATGTTGGCGACGACGCTGGTATGACCCGCCGCGGCGCAAGCGATCTTGCCGGTGGCGATGAAGCCCTTGCCGGTCTCGACGCCGGTGACGCGCCCGCCCTTGCGGCGGATGCCGGTGACCTCGCAGTTCTGGATGATGTCGACGCCGTATCGATCGGCGGCGCGGGCATAGCCCCAGGCCACCGCGTCGTGGCGGGCGGTGCCGCCGCGCCGTTGCAGGGAGGCGCCGAGGATCGGGTAGCGCGCGCTGGGATCGGTGTTGAGGATCGGGCAGAAGGCCTTTACCTGCGCCGGGGTCAGGGTTTCGGAATCGATGCCGTTCAGGCGGTTGGCGCTGGTGCGGCGCGACAGCTCGCGCAGGTCGTGTTGGTTGTGCGCGAGGTTAAGCACGCCGCGCTGGCTGAACATCACATTGAAGTTGATGTCCCGGGACAGGCCTTCCCATAATTTCAGGGATTTCTCGTAGATCGCGGCGCTTTCGTCCCACAGATAGTTGGAGCGCACGACGGTGGTGTTACGTCCCGTATTGCCGCCGCCGAGCCAGCCCTTTTCGATCACCGCCACATTGGTGATGCCGTGGTTCTTGGCGAGATAATAGGCGGTCGCCAGGCCGTGGCCGCCGCCGCCGATGATGACCACGTCGTAGGATTCGCGAGGCTCCGGCGCGCGCCACACGCGCTGCCAGTCCTGATGATAAGTGACGGCGTTGCGCAGCAGACTGAAGATCGAATATTTGGTCATGGAACCCTCTTGTCGCCCGATAACAGGACTCAGGGCAAGCCTTATTCGGTGGCGGTGCTCTGGAAGATTTCCTCGACCTTCTTCAGCTCCTCGATGGGGATATGGCAGCGGATGCGGTGCCCGGGCGAGGTTTCGACGTCCGGCGGCGGCTCATTGTCGCAGATTTCGCCTATATGGCGCGGACAGCGGGTCGAGAAGCGGCAGCCCTTGGGCGGGTTGATGACGCTGGGAATCTCGCCTTCGAGGCGCACGCGTTTCTGCTTGATGTCCGGGTCGGGGATGGGAATCGCCGACAGCAACGCCTCGGTATAGGGATGATAGGGTGGGCTGAAAATTTCCTCGGCGGTGCCGGTCTCCATGATCTGGCCGAGATACATGACCACCACGGTGTCGGCGATATAGCGCACCACGCTCAAGTCATGGCTGATGAACAGAAGCGTGGTGTTGTATTTCTTCTGCACGTCCATCAACAGGTTGATCACCGCCGCCTGGACCGATACGTCGAGGGCGGAGACCGGTTCGTCGGCGATGACCATGGCGGGATTGCCGGCGAAGGCCCGGGCCACGGCGATGCGCTGTTTCTGGCCGCCGGAAAGCTGGCGCGGCTTGCGGCGCGCGAAGCTGGCCGGCAGGCGCACGGTTTCGAGCAACTCGGCGACCATTTTGTTGACGTCCTTGCGGCGGCTGGCCAGGCCGAATTTCTTGATCACCCGGCCGATGGCGCTGCCGACCGTATGGCTTGGGTTGAGGGTGCCGTCCGGGTTTTGGAACACCATTTGCAGGGACAGGATGAGGTCCGTGTCGCGGTCCTCGATGGGAATCGTCGCGATGTTCTCGTTGTTGAAGCGGATCGATCCCTTGGTCGCGGTCTCGAGCCCGGTGAGAACCTTGGCGAAGGTCGATTTACCACAGCCCGATTCGCCGACGATGGCGACGGTCTGGCCGCGCCGGGCGTTGAAGCTGAGGCCCTCGTTGGCCTTGATGTAGCGTATCGAATTGCCCGACATCAAGGCGCTGATCGACATGTCGCGCTGCTCGTAGAACATGTCCATGTTATCCACATGCAGAACCTCGGCGGGCACGCGCTTGCTGGCCTTGGCCAGATCGACTTCGGGCACGGGGGGCTGATGGTCGATTTCGTTCCAGCGGACGCAGCGCACCCGGTGTCCCGATGAGCCGTTGATCGGCTCGATGGCGACGGTCTCGGCGTCGCAAGTGCCGGCCTCGAAATAGCGGCAGCGCGGCCCGAAGGCGCAGCCCGGCGGCCGTTCGTGGGGCAGGGACACCTGGCCGGGAATCGGCGCCAGGGCGCGGCTGTACTTGTCGGCGTTGAGCGAAGGGATGCAGTCGAACAGACCGTGGGTATAAGGATGCTTGGTGTTTTTGAAGACCTCGCGAATGGTGCCTTCCTCGATCATTTCGCCGGAATACATCACCCCGATGCGGTCGCAGACCTTAACGATCAGGCCGAGATTATGACTGATGTAGATCAGGGTGGTGTTGTATTTCTTGCGCAGATTGGCGATCAGATCGATGACCGTCGCCTCGACGGTGACATCGAGCGCCGTGGTCGGCTCGTCGAGCAGCAGCAGAGACGGTTTGGCGAGGAACGCCATGGCGATGATCACGCGCTGCTGCTGGCCGCCCGAGATTTGGTGGGGATAGCGCTTCATGAGCGATTCCGGATCGGGCATGTTGACGTCGGCGAGAATCGCCAGGGCGCGGTCGTGGGCTTCGCGGTCGCTGGCCCCCTCGTGGAAGATCGGCACTTCCTTGAGCTGCAAACCCAGGGTCAGGCTGGGGTTCAGCGCGCTCATGGGTTCCTGATAGACCATGGCGATCTTGGAGCCGCGCAATTGACGCAGCTCCTCGGGCGACAACGTTGCCATGTCGCGGCCCTCGAAGATGATGTTGCCGCGAACGATCGCGCCGTTGTTGCCGAGATAACTCATGATCGCCATGGCGACGGTCGTTTTACCGCAGCCCGATTCGCCGACCAGCCCGAAGCTTTCGCCGCGCTTGAGGGTCAGCGAGAAATCGGGCACGGCGGGAATTTCTCCGGCGCGCACGAAGTAGGAAATTCCCAGGTTGTTAATCTCGAGGACCGGTGTGTCATCGTTCATGATAATTCTCCCGGCTCAATCGCGCATCGAGATTTCGCGCAGACCATCGGCCAGCAAATTGAAGCCGACAACCAGGCTGGATATGGCGATGCTGGGCAGGATGGCCATATGCGGCCAGATGCTGATTAGCGCTTTCGCCTTGACCACCATGCCGCCCCAATCGGGATCGGGCGGCGGCAGGCCGAGGCCGAGAAAGCCGAGCACGCCGATGGTGATGATGGTGTAGCCCATGCGGACGCAGGCATCGACGATCAACGGCCCGCGCGCATTCGGCAACAGCTCGACGACCATGATGTAGAGCGCGGACTCGCCGCGTATCTTGGCGGCGTCGACATATTCATGGTTGCGCAGATCGAGGATCAGGCCGCGAACGATGCGGCCGATGCCCGGCGACGACGCCACGGTGACGGCGACGATGATGTTGAACGCCGACGGGCCGACCGTGGAGATCAGGATGATGAACAGGATGAGCACCGGAAACGACAGGATGATGTCGGAGATACGGCTGATCAGCATATCGACCCAGCCGCCGAGGTAACCCGACAGCATGCCCATGGTGCAGCCGACCAGATAGGCCATGCCGACGGCGATGGGCGAGACGATCAACACGGTCCGCGAACCCCAGATCAGCCGCGACCAGACATCGCGCCCGAGCTCATCGGTGCCCAGCCAATGGTCTTCCCAGGGTATCCAACTCGGCGTCGGATCGGCGAGCATGGCGTAGTCGAGGGCGTTGGGATCGTAGGATGTCAAATAGGGCGCGAAGATGGCGACGAACACCCAGAAGCCGATGAGTGAGAGCCCCAGCATGGCGGCCGGCGATTCGCGCAGCAGGAAGAACCAGCTCAGGGTGCCGCGGATGACGTAATACAGAATCTCAAGGATCCGGTTGACCGTGTCATAGGCCCGGCCAAGGATCCACATGAGCATGTCATCGGGGGCGACGCTGGGGTCGCGCTTGACCGGTGCTGGTTTGGCGGTCGGCAGTTGATCCGTCATGGGCCAGCCCTCCTATACGAACCGAATTCGCGGATTGAGAAACATGTAGCCGATGTCGCCGATCAACTGAGTGGATACGGCGACCACCAGGGCGACGATGGTCGAGGCTTCAACCAGGGTGATGTCGCCGAACAGCGCCGCCTCGAGCAGCATGCGGCCGAAGCCGGGATAGGCGAAGATCACCTCGGTGACCACGACCCCGGTGATCAGCCAGTTGATCTGCAACAGGATTACCGTGAAGGGGGCGATCATGGCGTTGCGCAGGGCGTGGCGCAGGATCACCGTGCGATAGGGCAGGCCCTTGAGGATCGCGGTGCGGATGTAATGCTTGGTCATGACCTCGACCATGGAGCCCCGCACCATGCGCGCCACATAGCCGAAATCATAGAGCACCAGCACCATGACCGGCAGCACGTAATGGGTCGCCAACGGCCACTCGGGCGTCACGTTGAGGGTGCTCGTCCCCGGCAGTATGCCGAGCCAGACCACGAAGACCGCCATCAGGAAAACCGCCGAGGCGAATTCGGGGATCGAGGTGAAGATGATTCCGGTCAGGGAAAGCCCTCGATCCAGCAGGCTGCCTTCGGCCATGCCCGACAGCACGCCGAAGATCAGGGACAGGGGGATGATCAGGGCGAAGGCGATGCCGGCGAGCACGGCGGTGTTGCCCAATCGGTCCCACAACACATCGTTGACCGGCGCCTTGAACAGGGTCGAATAGCCGAAATTGCCGAAATACTTATGGCCGCGCGGATCGTCGAAGCCGAGATCGAGTTCGGGATCGGCCAGGGGGTCCTCGATCAGGCCGATCAGCACCCCGGCCCAGCGCCCGTAACGCACCAGCAGCGGATCGCCGAGTTGGAGCTTCTCGAACAGGACCTTCTTTGATTCTTCGGATGCATAGGGCCCCAGGGTCTTGCTGGCGACGTTGCCCGGCGAGAATTCCATGATGCCGAACACCAGGAACGACGCCACCACCATGGTCAGGGCCATCAGGAACAAACGGTTGATGATGAAGACAGTCATAGGCCGCGCTCCCTGTTCGAAGCCACCAGACTGGCCCTGTACGCTACGGGTGAACGCTCTTTGAAATGTTCGCCCCCGAACAACCCGGCGTCCCCACGTTGGCCCCTGTCAGCCGCTTTTCCGGAAATGATTGTCTGGTAAGAAACCGGTCCTGTCCAGCCGGTAAATAACCGCCCGGGGTCACATGACCCTGTCGAGCCGGGCCATCAGCTTGGCGAGCCGGGCCTTGGCGGCGGCCGGCAACGGTTTGATCGGCAGCCGGGGATCGCCGAGTTTGAGGCCGCGGATGGTCGCCCCCGCCTTGACCGCGGCGACATAGCCCTCGGTTTCGAGGAAGCGATTGACCGGATAGAGCCGGTCCCACAGGGCGCGCCCGCCCGCCACGTCGCCGCGCACGGCGATACGCTCGAACAGCTCGGCGCAGGCGCGGGGCACGGCGTTGGGCGCGCCCCAGATGGCCGCCCTGGCCCCGGCGACCAGGCCGATGAACTGCAAGGTATCCTGGCCGCTCAGCAGTTGGATCCGGTTGCCGCAGAGATGGCGCAGCTCCTCGATGCGGGCGGCCTGATGGGTGGTGTCCTTGATGGCGACGACGCCGGGGATGCGCGCCAGCGATGCGATGAACGCGGTCGAGAGGCTGTATCCGGTGCCCGCCGGATTGTTATAGAGCAGCACCGGCAGGCCGCCGTCGCCGGCGACCGCTTCCACATAACCGCGCAATTCCGCCTCGCTGGGCTCCTCGTAGTAGGGGCCGACCAGCATCACCGCGTCGGCGCCGATCTTCCTGGCGTGGCGCGCCAGGCCGACCGCTTCCGCCGTGCTCATGGCGCCGACGCCGACGGTGACCGGCAGCCGGCCGCGCGCCGCCTCGCAGATGGTCTTGCTGACCGCGCGGCGCTCCTCATTGGTCAGGGCCGGGAACTCGCCGGTCGAGCCGCAACTCACCAGGCCGTGGATGCCGCATTTGATCTGGTCGTTGACCAGCGCCTTCAGCCGTCGATGATCGACTGCCGCGCCCGATGCGCGAAACGGTGTGCATAAGGCAACATGAATTCCGTGGTAATCCATGGCGTATCGCTCCCTTGATCCGTTGTCGTTCCGGTCATGGTGGAGGCTTGTGGCGCGCTCTGTCAATGCGCTGGGGCAGGGGCTACCATTGCCCCCATGACGACGATCCATATCATCGGCGCCGGGCTTGCCGGCCTGTCCTGCGCGGTGCGGTTGGTGCGGGACGGCCGGCGGGTTGTCCTCTATGAGTCGGCGCTCCAGGCCGGCGGCCGCTGCCGCTCTTTTTATGAACCCGCCCTAGACCGCCTTATCGACAACGGCAATCATCTGGTGCTCGGCGCCAACCACGCGCTGATGGCGTATCTCGACACTATCGGCGCGCGCGATGGTCTGATCAGCGCACCCGAGGTCATCTTTCCCTACGTCGAGCTGCCCACGGGCAAACGCTGGACCCTGAGGCCCAACGCCGGGCCGCTGCCCTGGTGGCTGCTGGTGCCCGAACGCCGGGTTCCCGACAGCCGGCCGGCCGATTATTTCACCGCCCTACGCCTCAAGAATGCCGCCGCCGACGCCACCGTCGCCGATGTCTTCGATGCCGGGACGACCTTCTTCAAGCGGTTCTGGGAACCGCTCATGGTCGCCGTGCTCAATACCGAGGTCGAGGCCGCCTCGGCGCGGCTCATGTGGCCGGTCATCGCCCTCACTTTTGGCCGTGGCGCCGCCGCCTGCCGCGCCTATGTCGCCCGCGACGGGCTGTCGGCGAGCCTCGTCGATCCGGCCGTGCAATGGCTTGGCGAGCGCGGCGGCGAGACCCGGTTCGGGGCCAGGCTGCGGGCCATCGAGCTTGATGGCGGCCGCGCGGTCGGGCTGGATTTCGGCGCCCGGCGGATCGCCCTCGATGGCGATGATGGTCTGGTGCTTGCCGTGCCCCCGGCGCGCGCCGTCGAGCTGCTGCCCGGCCTGGCCGCGCCCGAGGAGAGTCGCGCCATCGTCAACGCGCATTACCGGGTCGATACGCCGCTGTCCCTGCCCGGCGGCTCGCCCCTGTTGGGGGTGATCGGCGGCGTTGCCCAGTGGATATTCCTGCGCGGCGACGTGGTCTCGGTGACGGTCAGCGCCGCCGACGCCCTGCTCGATATGCCCGCCGACGATATCGCCGCCTTGCTGTGGGCCGATGTGGCAACGGCTCTCGAGCTCGGCGACGCGCCCCTGCCGCGCAACCGCATCGTCAAGGAGCGCCGCGCCACCTTCGCCCAGACCCCCGGCCAGGTCGCCCGCCGGCCGGGCCCGCGCACGAGTTACGGCAACCTGGTCCTGGCCGGCGACTGGACCGACACCGGCCTGCCGGCGACCATCGAAGGCGCCGTGCGGTCGGGCGTCACGGCGGCGGCCGCTTGTTTTTAGTTGGGCGTTCAAGCGCCACGCAGGCTTACCGCCGCGAGTCTTTTGTTGGACGTTCAAGCGCCACTAGAGCGGTTTCAGTGAATGAGGAATCATTTTGGGGATTCCCTTGCGGCTTGATTTGTGATTCGATTCCCTCTGGTCCACAGAGGAGGGTTCGATGCCACGGAGCTACAGCACAGATCTTCGGGTT
>ERZ813253.549-NODE-549-length-13017-cov-4.931730_pt1 | contig 13017 bp, 8 predicted proteins | sample MGYA00520893_ERZ813253 | MGnify/ENA primary metagenome ERZ813253 (study PRJEB31669, sample SAMD00080414) | marine metagenome | biome: oceanic hadal pelagic zone biome; feature: marine hadalpelagic zone; material: sea water | place: Pacific Ocean:Izu-Bonin Trench...
CATTGCAGTGTAGACAACTTGACCAATAGCCATTTTACGAACATCTTTAGTAATAGCGTACTGACATAGCACTTCAGCATCAGGGCCATAGATTTCGAATTTTCTCAAAGGTGATAAATCAATCATTACAACGCCTTCACGACACTGCCAATATTCTTTGATTTGACCCAAGTTAGTGTAATCAAGTGCCAACCAGTAGCCGTTGTATTCTGTGAAGTTTCTCGTTAATTTCGAGGTATTCTTGTGAAATCCTGTTTCTTTAGTCATAGTCGGTATGGTTTGAGGATCGGGTCTAAAATCGATACCTTGAGAAAAATTATTATCCGCATCATAAACCCTGACGTGGATGTCCGTAGGGTTCCAGTTGTTAGCTGGCGAAGTGTCATCAGGGCAAGCCGATGAAACACAGACTAAATCCGTAACTGCACGAAGCAGAACAAAGTCCCCTGCTCGCGACCATGAAACATCTGAAGACAATGTATGACACTCTAAAATTTTAGTATTAAAAAAGAAATTGACCGCAACCCAGTTCTTACGAGCAGCTATACCGTGCTCACTTAAAGCTCGGTTGAAGTTTTCTGTACAACTAATATGTCCAGGGTAGCCACGATCATCGTAATACTTTGCGTTACAAGCCAGACCAAAAGTGTCATGCCTACACACAGTGTCACGAATAACTTCAATATATGGCTCTGAATTCTGGTTATAGAACTTATCATGAACACCAGGCGCAGGATAGCTCGACAACATTAAAGATCTTGTTACCGTCGGATCAAGTGTTGACACAACCCCGGTTTTTAAATCTGCAACCGAAAAAGCTTGGAAATCTGAACACTGGTGTCCTTGAACGTCAATGATTTGAATGTATTGTCCTGCCTTAACTGTGTACGATTTAGCAGAACTGTGCGCAACTCTAAAATCTTGAACAGGCTCAGCGAGTGGCTCAGGTAAACGATCCACTTTAGCTATAGGATTTGCGCGAGTGACATTAATTAAAATCTCAGTTGGTGTTGACTGTTGATCAACAGCCATTGCGCCACCTTTAGCGTCAAAGACACATAAGGTATCTTTATCTACCTGGAAGTCTTGTCTTGAGTCTGCTGAACTTAGATCATCGAACAAATCAGCTGCATCGGCGGCACCTGTATCGATACTATTACTTTTAAGAATTGCCTTAAGCATGTCTGAGCAATCATCAAAAGATAATGATGACTGTCTCGAATTTGGTGTGCTTTTCCAATTAAGGGAGTCAATTGCACAAGACCCATTAGCATCAAAAGCTAGAACGGTGCATTTTTGGTCACCTTCAACATCAATAATCTCTACATGATCACCACTTTGTAGATCAATTGAAAGTGCTTCTCCGCCGTGTATTTGATACGTCTCGCACTCATCGGTGTAAGTAATTTCTGATACTCTCATTGTAAATAATTTTTAAAGTCGGTTAAAGATTACTTCTGTTTCAACTCCTTATTACTAAAATACAGTTTACTGTTAATTTTCACTGCATTTATCTCTTTATAAAGGTTATTTCTTCTCGTATTTTTTGTTATCCACAACAATTCTTTATGATATTTTTATTATTTACTATAATAGTGAAAAATAAACTCTATTTATCGAACTGAAACAGGTCTTAGGTAGCATCTTGTTTTTTTGAACACTCTTGATAACATATTCAAACCACTCAGCATATAAATTTATCTGACACAGCATCCATAAAAGAGCATCGAAGCTGTATTTTTAGTTTTAACAGAATCTCAGTGGGGAGATGCTGGCAAACTTAGGAAAGGCATTGAAATTGTTTAAACAAGTTTAAACAGCTTCTCACTGCTCCAAAAAAAACTCACTTACTTTTAGAACTTACGGTAAGCAGCGTTTAAGTCAACCATTGGATGATTTTCGGACATTTGGAACTTAACCAACAATTCCCGTGCAATCATGTCGCGCTGTTGTTGATTGTCCGGAAGTGTTATATTGTCAGGAATGGTCACCCAGCCATTAACATTTCTATCAAAAACAGCCGCCTGATCACCTTCATAACCCATGTGAACATCTTCCAACCAGTTAAGATCTTTCCAACCCATTTTATCAATGTACTCTTTCAAAAACGGGGTGATGAAATCAAGATCAGGGACAAGGTTCACATCATATCGATAACCGATATGCTGGCCTGTCATTTCCTCATGATCTTTGTTTAGAGAGTCAATCTCAATAAACTTTTCTTCATTAGTACTCATGATATCTCCTTTCTTAAAAACGTGTCATGTCTGGACGGCCAACCGTGTGCTGTGAACCCGCGATAGGCACTTGCGCACAAGCTGACGCTTCCATTGTCAATGCAGCTAGATCTTCTGGCTCTAATGAGTGTACATTCGTCTTACCACAAGCACGAGCCATCATTTGACACTCGATTGCTAATGTGTGTAAGAAGTTAAATACACGCTCGGCGGCTAGATCTGGGTCTAGACGCTTTCTTAGCTCGGGATCTTGCGTTGCAACACCAACCGGACAACGACCGGTGTGACAGTGATAACATTCACCGGCTCTAACACCCATTTCAGCTTCGTAGTCGGCTTCAGGTATGTCTCTGTTACAGTTAAGCGCCATCAGTGCTGAGTGACCAATCGCAACCGCGTCTGCACCCAGTGCAATTGCTTTAGCTACGTCACCACCATTACGGATACCACCAGCGTAGATAAGGGTGATCTCACCGCTCATACCAACATCTTCAATCGCTCTACGCGCTTGACGAATCGCTGCAATACCCGGTACACCAGTTTCTTCTGTTGCAAGGTGAGGACCCGCACCAGTACCACCCTCCATACCGTCGATGTAAATACTGTCACAACCGGTTTTAGCGGCCATACGAACGTCGTCGTATACACGTGCTGCACCTAGTTTTAACTGAATTGGAATCTGACCGTCTGTCGCTTCACGAATTTCTTCAATTTTAAGCGACAAGTCATCTGGACCTAACCAGTCCGGGTGACGTGCCGGAGAGCGTTGGTCAATACCTGCTGGTAGTGAACGCATCTCAGCTACTTGGTCTGTTACTTTTTGACCCATTAAGTGACCGCCTAGACCAACTTTACAACCTTGTCCAATAAAGAACTCGATCGCATCAGCTAGACGTAAGTGATTAGGGTTAAAACCGTAACGTGATTGAATGAGTTGGTAGAACCATTTGCTTGAGTAACGACGCTCGTCTGGAATCATACCGCCTTCACCAGAACAAGTCGCTGTACCAGCCATCGTAGCACCACGTGCTAGAGCTGTTTTTGCTTCATAACTCAATGCACCAAAACTCATACCTGTAATGTAGATAGGAATGTCTAGCTCTAGAGGTATTTTAGCGTTTGGACCAATGATTGTTTTTGTTAAACATTTTTCTCTGTAACCCTCAATAACGAAACGAGTTAGTGTGCCTGGCATAAATGTCAAATCGTCCCAAGTTGGGATTTTTTTGAATAGAGAAAATCCTCTCATTCTGTAACGGCCTAAGTCAGATTTGATATGAATATCATTCATGACCTCTTTAGGGAAGATAAAACTTGACCCTAAACGGGCTGTATCATCTACTTGATTGCTCATAATATTTCCTTTTTATAATTTAGTTAGATTAATGATTAGAGGGCGATCTTCTTCTCACTAGGCTCTAACTTGTCGTAGTTCCAAAGCATCTTACCTGAAACGTACTTGTTCATTTTTTCAACGCCATTAGGAGTCTTAATTCCATAAAGGTCTAATTTAGATGTAAGGTAACGAACGTCAAGTTCAGTCATTTCACCTGGAACACAGTCGATACCCAGTTCTTCAACTTCACCACCAACGTAAATTACGCCGTCGTACATGGAATCGCCTAGGCTTCTGCCTGCATCACCACAAACGATCATACGACCACGTTGCATCATGAAGCCAGAGAAGGCGCCTGTATTACCACCAACGATAATCGTACCGCCCTTCTGGTCAATACCTGTACGCGCACCAACACTACCTCTACACACAAGGTCACCACCACGAATAGCAGCGCCGAATGTAGAGCCAGCATTCATCTCAATAAGAACAGTGCCAGCCATCATGTTTTCTGCACATGACCAACCAACACGGCCCTTAATATGGACGTTTGGACCGTCGATCAAACCACAACCAAAGTAGCCTAAGCTATCATTAAAAGTAAGGTTCAAACGGTTAAGGATACCAACGCCAACTCCGTGGCGTGACATAGGATTATCAACAGTAATGCTACCAACTCCACTTTCCATTAACTCTCTAATTTCAATATTGATTTCTCTAGGTGTCATCTCTAGAGCGTCAATTGTTGCTGTCTTATCAGTGTCGACTTCGAATGAGTTGAAATACGTTAAGTTTGAACTTTCGTCAACCGAGAAGAAACGTTGTTGAGTGCGTCCTTTTAGAGATTCCTCGTGAAGTCCCATGTCATGAGACTTAGTGTCTTTTAATGTTGCCATACTTTTACCTCTCCTTCATAAGGGTCAAATGTGTGAATTTGATGATCGAATAATTTTCTGATCGCAATTTCTTCAGAAGCCAAAGCAATCATATCATCACCTTCATATACGACCATTGGTTTAGCAGCCATACAGTCTTTCGCCATACCCAATTGGTCTTTTGTGGTTACAAGGTAAGTGAAAACGCCGTCAAGGAAATCAATAGAATCCCTCATCGCTGTTTCCAAATCAACGCCATCGCTCATTTTGTTTGCAATGTAAACCGCAATTAATTCTGAGTCACAGTTAGATGAAAAACGGTGGCCTTTACGTTCAAGGTCACGTCTGTGAGTCCAGTAGTTCGTTAACTGGCCGTTATGTACAACAGCAATATCACTAAACGGATACGCCCAGTATGGGTGAGCAGAACGAATATCAATATCCGATTCAGTCGCCATACGCGTGTGGCCAATAGCGTGAGTACCATCAAAGTCGTTTAGGCCGTACTGAGCAGAAACAACTGCCGCATCACCAAGATCTTTAATTAACTCTAAAGTACTACCAACTGACAAAATTTCAACATCTTCAACGTCTTCAAGAAAGTCAACTAGTTTTTTCATATCGCCGTCGAAACTAATTTCATAACGAAGAGAATACTCAGTTACACTCTCTTTGCTAATCACTTTAGCACCTAAGTCAGCCAAACGCTCATCAACAGTAACGATACGCTCTAAGATATCTTCATGAATACTGTAACTGCCTTCCAGCTCGTTTGCTTCTGCAACTTTAATACGCAAAATTTGGTTGCCATTATCTTCGCCGTAAACCGCATAGCCTGTTGAGTCCGGCCCCCTATGCTTCAAAGCCTGTAACATTGATGTCATTTGTTTACCAATATTTACAGACTGTCCGCCTTTTTTATGAATAATTCCTGCTATTCCACACATAGTGTAATACTCTTATATAACAATTGGCCGCCTGTAAAGACGGTCACTCTGTTGAGAAACTTGAATGTCCAACCCTATGGCAAGCAATCTAAGTAAGTTTCTAAATCCCAATCTGTAACCGTATGGTTAAAACGCTCCCACTCATCATTTTTATAATGTTGGAACACTGTATACATTTCACCCGGCATTGAAGATTTAATTACTTCATCGTTTGCCAACTCCTTCAAAGCATCGCCCAAAGTCATAGGCAGCTTCTTAACATCTTTACCCGCTTCGATTGCTGCGTAAATATTACGCTCTTCCGCTTCACCAGCATCCATGTCCTTATCGATACCATCGCCCATTGCCATCAATAGTGCCGCACCCATTAAGTAAGGGTTAACCATTGAGTCAACTGAACGGTATTCGAAACGACCTGGCGCAGATACACGCAAAGCACAAGTACGGTTTTGGTAACCCCAGTCAGCAAAGATTGGTGCCCAAAATCCTGTGTCCCAAAGACGACGGTAAGAGTTCACTGTCGAGGAGCCAATTGATGTCAGTGCTGGTAAATGCGCAATTACACCACCGATAGAGTTAAGGCCGATTGGTCCTGGCATTCTTTCGTCGATTGACGGATCCGGCATAAATGTGTTTTCACCACCTTCACGGTAAGTGAAGCAACCCGGCATACCTGGCAACTCATCTGTATCGCCTGCAATTTCTGGTTTGAATATCTCGTTACCGCCCTTCCATAAAGACATGTTATGGTGACAGCCTGAAGCAGATACACCCATAAACGGCTTAGACATGAAGCAAGCGATTAAGCCAAACTCACGCGCAACTTGTGCACAAATTTGACGGTAAGTTGTTAAACGGTCAGCGTTACGTAATACATCGTCGAACTGTGTATTAAGCTCTAACTGGCCTGGAGCGTCTTCGTGGTCACCCTGAATAATGTCAAGGCCCATTTGCTCTGAATACTCAATTACTTTCATGAATACAGGGCGAAGCTCTTCGAACTGATCAATGTGGTAGCAGTTTGGCTTAGTAACGCCGCCGTTAGGCATGCCGTCTTCACCTTTCTTAAGCCACATCATTTCTGGCTCAGTACCACAACGCATGTCTAGACCATGCTTATCTTGGAATTCTTTATGGATTCTGTGTAAGTTACCACGACAGTCTGACGTTAACGCCTGACCTGGGTTCTCACGCTCTTCACGGTTTCTGTAAAGCCTGCAGAATACACGTGCAACACGTTTGTCCCACGGAAGTTGACAGAAAGTGTCTGGATCTGGAAGACCAACAAGCTCAGAAGCTTCCGGACCATAACCAATGTAGTCACCATGACGGTCAATGAATAAGTTAGCTGTTGAACCGTATACTAACTGAAAGCCTTTTTCAGCTAAACGCTCCCAGTGACGTCCTGGAATACCCTTACCAACAATACGACCAGTAACTGAAATGAATTGGAAGTAAATGTAAGTAACGCCTAACGCTTCGATTTTTCTTGCTACCTCTTTAACCAGCTCAGCTCTGCCCGGTTCATTGACGTGAAGTTCTAAATCTGTCATTGAATCTCTCCGAATAAATAAAAAAATTAATCTTTTATAAGATCATTGCCTCCCCTCTGCTTTTATTCGGTTTATATTGTTGAAAACAATAGACAAAACCAAAACTTGCATCAGATAATCTGTAGATTAAATATTGATACATCAATGAGTTATAGCGTATTACTTGCGCTTTCTTGGTGATATTATCTTTGCTTTGTACCACAAATTATTAGCTCAGTATACGCCTACCATGATTCCATTATCAAGAAATTTTTGTGATTTTTAAGAAAATAAAATCGACCACATAATTTCTACTGAAATTAAATACATTTACCAGTGTAATTTTGCTAATAGATGATCGGTAATACGTAGTAATACATATATAGATTAAAACGATCTATATATTCAGATTAAAGGTGCTGTGTATTGGAAATACTTAAGAGTGAGCCGAACAAATGACTGCTAGAAATTGACATTCTTCACTAAGGATTTTTTTAGGGCCGTGCGACGTTTCAGAATCAAAATACAAGGAGTCTCCTTCTGAGAAGTGGAAAACCTTAGTACCATAAAAATATTCCATGTTGCCCTTAAGCATATAAATAAACTCCACCCCATGATGCTGGAATTCTGGAAATTCATAATCGCGGGTGGTGATGGTGATTAAACAAGGCTCAACCTTGAGGTGGCCGCCCATTGTATGTCCAAGGAGTTGGTAATGGCGCCCCTCATGGGTGCCAGCACGCTCAATAGTAAGACCTTCGCCAGATTTGACAAAAGTTGGCTCTACGTTCTTATCGTACTGCTGAAACAAAGAACTGATCGAAATGTTTAGCGCGTGACATATAAGTTGAATGGTTTTTAGTGAAGCGCTGATCTGACCGTTCTCAATTTTCGACAGCATACTGGCCGAAAGAAAGGATTGTTTAGATAATTGCTGCAAAGTTACCCCCGCGCTTTTACGGGTAATTCTTACTTGCTTACCAATTGAGGCTTCTAATTGCTTATTACTGCCAAAACTGGGCAGTTCTTTGTCAATTATCGATACGCCTTTCTTTGGAGGGCTCATTGTCTTATCTATTTATTAAAAATCAAAAAATATAATATAGAAGAACATTGTGTTGTTTTTAAATAATAACATAGTTTTTTAACTAAAACTTCTAACGAATTTAAATAAAATCACAATTACAGTTGTTTACTATAGCTATGAAATACACCAAAAGCAGTGCTTCTTTCATTGGCTACAGTGCAACTTACACTCAAAGATCATACCCAGTCTATTTCAGTATAAACCTCAAAGAAGCAGCTAACAACACCTGTTTAACTCAGCTTTTCACTCTAGAGTAGTGCTTAGGTATAAGTTTCATAAAATCGTCGTTAGCACTCCTCTTAACTCAGCTTTAACGTCCTCGACGGCTTCTGCGTGTTTTAACAGGTGCACTATAATCGCCTGCAAAAATAGCCTTAGAGCCCGCAGACATTTCACCAACATTAGCCTCAATATCCGCTATACTTGGATTACCATTCATCTGATGTTCGTCCATAGCCTTTCTCATCGCCCGAATATGCTCAAAACTAGTACCACAACAACCGCCGACTATTTTGGCACCAGAGTTAATTGCCAAATGTAGATATTCTGCCATGAGTTTTTCGGTACCTGTATAAACAATAACACCATCACGGTACTCAGGAATTCCGCAATTGGCCTTCGCAATAATAGTGCTACCTTTACTAACATTTCTATTAATGTCGTTAATCGTTGCCAACAGATCTGGCGCACCTACACCACAATTCGCACCAAAGCCGACCAAGCCAAGTTCTTGCGCTCGTTTGGCAAAGTTGGCAGGGGTAATGCCCATCATCGTTTTACCTGCCGTATCAAAACTCATGGTTGCACAAATTGGCAAACCAAAATCTTTAGTAGCATCAACAGCAGCTTCCAACTCCTCTAAAGCATACATCGTTTCCAGCCATAAGACATCAACGCCTCCTTCAACCAAGCCTTCAGCCTGGGCTTTAAAATCAGCTGTTGCCTCTTGAGACGTCATTTGACCATGAGGTTCGATCATCTCACCAGTTGGCCCCATTGAGCCAGCTACAATAACTAATCGATCAGCGCCATCAGCCACCTCTCTGCCTACGGTAGCAGCAGCCCTATTTAGCTTAAAAACTTGATTTTCGAACTTGTGTAGTTTTAGGCGAAATGCTGTACCGCCAAAACTATTGGTGAGAAAAAGATCAGATCCCGCGTCAACAAAGCCCTGATAAAGGGCTCGAACTCTATAGACCTGATCAATATTCCACGGTTCTGGTGGATCACCCGTTTCTAAACCCATTCCAAATAGATTTGTACCTGTGGCACCATCGGACAAAATATGGTCTTTTTCTTCAAGAATTTTTAAAAAATTATTCATAAGTTTTGGATAATTGTCGACAATATAACAAAGGAGTTTTACGTGCAACTGCTAATAACAAGTCGCTTTGATTGATGATACAGTGAAATCAAAAGCTTGAAAATGCTTTTATATCGGCATTTTATTGCAACACCTTGTTCATAATAGCGACGGAAAACATAAAAAATAGTTTCTTTAATTATGACAATATACTTATATTATCTCCTTATAATATTATATTTTTCAGAATATTTATTTGGTAATTATGACCCTTTTTACGACAATATAGCTATAATCAGTTACAAATAACCAGCTCACAACTTGTGAAACTTTTTAAAGACAATTTAGTTGCCTTCAATCCGCCTAGTAATGGCTTGAATTTATCACAAAGGTTATTTGTTGAAAAGCTTGTGTTTCGCGGTTTTCCTTCCAGCCTACTCTTAAAATAATGAACAACAAACCCAATGCGCATCAAGACGTTATTGAGCGTTTTATTAGTTATGGCGAAAACAACTTTGAGTTAAATACTCCTGAACGACTTGGTAGCGACAATCCTCAGCAACTCGGCGTACTACGCTTGATTTATGCTTACCGATTTTCCGGACACCTTAGAGCAAAAATTGACCCTTTAAACCGCCCTAGGCATCACTCAACACCGCCGTTTAAAATTAGCGAGTTTGGCTTAACAGAGTCAGACCTAGATCAGTCTTTCAATATGGGCTCTTACCAAAACTCTAATTGCTCAACATTGCGAGAATTAGTAGACTCTCTTGAAAAAACCTATTGTGATAGTCTTGGTGTGGAGTATATGCATATTCCAAAAATTGAAGAAAGACGCTGGATTCAACATCGCATTGAAACCCACACTCCACAGCCAGAAAATAACTCCCAGTTCAAAAAATGGCTACTACAGCGCTTGACCGCTGCAGAGGTTTTTGAGAAATTCCTACATAATAAGTATGTTGGCCAAAAACGATTCTCTCTGGAGGGTAGTGACTCTTTAATACCATTGCTCAATGTATTAATTGAACATTCAGGCTCACATGCAATGAAAAGAATTTGTCTTGGCATGGCACACCGAGGTAGGCTTAACGTTCTTATTAATATTATGGGGAAGCGCGCTGAAAACCTATTTAAAGAATTTACCGGCGATCTGGATCTGAGTGCAAATCAAACAGGTGATGTGAAATACCACCAAGGCTTTTCTTCTGATATCAGCACTTCGCATGATGATATCCACTTGGTACTCATGTTTAACCCTTCTCATTTGGAGTTAGTCAACCCAGTGATTGAAGGTTACACGCGCTACTATCAGGAAACTGTCGGTGATGAAAATGGCGAAATAATTCTACCAGTACTGATCCATGGTGATGCATCGTTCTCCGGGCAAGGCATTGTTATGGAAACGCTTAATATGTCGCAATCGCGCGGCTATAACACCAAAGGCACTATTCACATTATTATTAATAACCAGATCGGCTTTACCACCAGTAAACAGCGCGATGCAAGGTCAACGGATTACTGCACAGACGTAGTGAAAATGGTTAACGCACCGGTTTTTCATGTCAACGCAGAAGATCTAGAAATGGTGAGCTTTGTTACCCGGCTAGCACTTGATTACAGAATGCGCTATAAAAAAGACGTGGTTATTGACTTAATGTGTTATCGCCGCCATGGTCACAACGAGGCTGACGAACCGGCGGTCACCCAGCCAATGATGTATGAAACTATTCGCAACATGCCAACAACACGTGCAAACTATGCGGAATCGTTAATGGCTCAAGGCATTATTACTCAAAAAGAAGCTGATAAGATGGTCAGTGACTACCGCAAACGTCTAAAAGATGGCGAACGAGTTGCTTACAATATTATCCCGCCAAAACAGTCTCAGTTGAAGCTCGACTGGGAGGAATATGTTGGCGCCGAGTGGACTGCGCCCTACAGCTCTAAAATATCACACGACCAAATAAAAGAATTGAACAGCAAACTGCAAGCTTTGCCAAATGGCTTTGAGTTGCACCCAAGGGTGAAAAAAGTGATGGCACAGCGTCAAAGAATGGCAGATGGTGAAATTAATACCGATTGGGGTTTTGCAGAAACTCTTGCCTACGCAAGTCTGGCAGATGGCGGTACTTCAATTCGCCTGTCAGGTCAAGATTGTGGTCGTGGTACTTTTTTCCATCGCCATGCTGTGCTACACAATCAACTCTGCATTGAAGACTACATTCCACTACAGCACCTCAATGAAAACCAAGGAAAAGTGCAAATTATTGATTCCATTCTCTCTGAAGAAGCGGTGCTTGGTTTTGAATATGGCTATGCCACTGCCAACCCAGAGGCGCTTGTTTTATGGGAGGCGCAATATGGTGATTTCGTTAACGGCGCTCAAGCCATTATTGATCAATTTGTTGCCTCAGCTGAAGCCAAATGGGGACGTCTGTCAAATCTTGTGATGTTGTTACCACACGGCCTTGAGGGGCAAGGACCCGAACACTCGTCGGGACGACTAGAGCGTTTTTTACAACTGTGTGCCGGTCATAATATGCAGGTTTGTGTGCCGACAACAGCTTCGCAGATTTTTCATCTTTTAAGACGACAAATACTAAGAAAGTTTCGTACACCACTAATCATTATGACACCGAAAAGCTTATTAAGAAACCCACTTGCTGCCTCCCCTTTGCATAAGTTCACCGAAGAAAAATTTAGGAATGTTTATGAAGAACAATACGACAACATTAAACCCAAAAAGGTAGATCGTATTGTGATGTGTAGCGGCAAAGTATTCTATGAATTGTTAACACGTCGTCAAAACGATCAAATTAATAATGTTGCTATTTTGCGCTTAGAGCAACTCTACCCTTTTCCAACCGACATACTCCACGCAGAGATCGATAAATACCCGAACGCAACCGAGTTTGTCTGGTGTCAAGAGGAGCCTATCAATCAAGGCGCTTGGCATGCCTTTAGACATAACTTTATGTGCTTCGAAAAAGAAGGGCAAAAGATAGATATCGTCGCAAGAGATCTCTACGCCGCACCTGCTGAAGGCAGTATAAGACAACACAATATTAACCAAAAATACGTAATTGAACAAGCTCTGGGCATCGTCCCCATGAAAGAGCGCTAGGAGACAACAAATGATAGAAGTAAAAGTTCCAGTTCTACCGGAATCCATTAGTGAGGCCACCGTTGCACTGTGGCATAAACAACCCGGCGACCTTGTTCAAGTTGATGACGTTATTGTAGAAATCGAAACCGATAAAGTCGTGCTTGAAATACCAGCAGAAGAGGCGGGTGTGCTCAGTGAAATTATCGCACAAGAAGGTCAAACAGTTGGAGCCCAGCAAATTCTAGGCCTAATTAGTGAAGATTCAGATAATCAAGATAGCGACACTGAAGAATCCGAATCGGAGCCTCAAGCTGAAGAAGAAACCAAATCGATGCCTGAGTCAGAGATCGAGAACAAAACTAGTGATAGTATCAATGTCGAGAAACCACCTCAACCACAAGAACCAGTCGTTGTAACCACTCCACCCGGCGTACAACAACCATCAATATTGCCAATGAGTAGTAGAATGGAAGAGCGCGTACCAATGACTCGCCTAAGAAAAACGATTGCCACTAAATTACACTCAACAACGCAAAATAGTGCGATGTTGACAACGTTTAACGAAGTTGACATGTCCGCCATCTTATCAAT
>ERZ813253.551-NODE-551-length-13001-cov-2.777924_pt1 | contig 13001 bp, 12 predicted proteins | sample MGYA00520893_ERZ813253 | MGnify/ENA primary metagenome ERZ813253 (study PRJEB31669, sample SAMD00080414) | marine metagenome | biome: oceanic hadal pelagic zone biome; feature: marine hadalpelagic zone; material: sea water | place: Pacific Ocean:Izu-Bonin Trench...
TTTCCCACCACGACGCCCTTCCGGTGTGAATGCCCCGGGAAATCTGCCGTTGCGCGGGTAGGTGATTAGCGAGGTGCGGTAATTATCGCCGCGGCCCGCCATCTCAAACCAAAACGTGTTGTAGGCGCCAACGCCGTCCCCCGAATCCACACCTGTCTCCGTTGCGGCTACGGTTTGCTCCCGCCTCGTGGCGATTTCCTCTGGCGTGAAAAATTCCTTATCACCCAGATTTTCTGGTCGCTGCAGGGGTGTATTTGAACTGAAATTCCAGACGCCTTGAAAATCGGGCTGGCCGTACTCGGTGCGCGGGGCGGTGTAATCATCGCCAGGGGCGGCGGCAGAGCCGGAAACAACTGCAAGCATGGAAAATACAAGAAACAGACGTGATTTCATGAGTTAACTCCCAGAGTTTGAGTGTTAGCCTGCAAATCTAATCTTATTGTGCCAAGTGTTCAATACTCTGAGCAAACAATATGAGCTGCCGGTAAGGTATTGACTTCGAGCTCTATACTTGACGGGTACAAAAGATTGATCTTTTCCTGCTCGAGACTTATGTTGTCACTTCTATTGGCCCCTTGATCCGAGCGTCCACATGTCAAAATCTTTTATTCCTAGCCTGGCACTAAGTATCGTATTCGCCTTGTTTCAATCAACACTGCAGGCGCAGCCGTTAGAGGAAAGTGAATTCCCAGCGGTTACGGATGCCATGTTGAACAATCCACCGGCAGAAGATTGGCTGATGTTCCGCCGCACATTGAATGGATGGGGATACAGCCCACTGACTGAAATCGACAAGAGTAATGTTGCCGATCTGCGTATGGTCTGGACCCGGGCCCTGACCGACGGCAGTCAAACCGGTACGCCTCTGGCGTACAACGGAGTTCTGTACATGCCGAACCCCAATGACGTGATTCAGGCGATCGATGCGGCTACCGGCGACCTGATCTGGGAACACAGGCGAGAGATTCCGGACGACGCTGCGGAGAGCCTGGGCTATTTATCATCGAATAATCGCAACATCGCTATTTGGCGGGATCTCATTATCGACACCAGCGTGGACGATCATCTCTTCGCCCTCGATGCGGTGACTGGCACCCAGGTATGGGAAACCCAGGTGCTCGATTACCGCACCCATCCGGCGATTCAGGGGGCAGGGCCCATAATCGGCAACGGTAAGGTTTTTTCCGGGCGCTCCTGCAGGCCCATCGGTGGTCCAGACGCCTGCGTGATCACAGCCCATGATGCGGCCACTGGCGCCGAGTTGTGGCGGCGACGCACCATACCGGCACCGGGTGAGCCCGGCGATGAAACCTGGGGCGATGTGCCCTTCGAGGAACGGCGCCATGTCGGGGCCTGGATGCCACCCAGTTACGACCCGGAGTTGAACCTTGTGTATATAGGCACATCCGTCACCTCTCCGGCACCGAAGTTCCTGCTCGGCGGTGTGGATAAAAAACACCTCTATCACAATTCCACCTTGGCGCTGAATGGTGACACCGGTGAAATCGAATGGTTCTATCAGCATCTTAATGACAGCTGGGATCTGGATCACACCTTCGAACGCATGTTAGTGGATACCCGGGTGGCACCCGATCCGGCTGCGGTGAGTTGGATCAATCCGGCGCTGGTGCCCGGTGAGCGACGCAAGGTCGTGACTGGCATTCCCGGGAAGACAGGCCTGGTGTACACGCTGGACCGGGAGACCGGAGAGTTTCTGTGGGCGCGCCCGACCGTATTCCAGAATGTCATCGAGAATATCGATGGCGCAACCGGCATTGTGACCGAAAATCCCGCCGTGGTATTCAGGGAAATGGGTGAAATCGCGACCATTTGTCCAAATAGGCACGGTGGCAAGGACTGGGAGGCTGGGGCCTATAATCCACTTACCAACACCATGTTTTTTCCCCTGCGTAATATGTGCATGCCGACACTCGTGAGTGACGATGAGAGCGCCTCTCATCGCATCTATGCGCTCAGTGTGCGCCATGAAATCACCGAGGGCGAAACCAACCTGGGCACGGTGTACGCGATATCTGTTGAAACCGGGAGAACCGAGTGGCGTTATCAGCAGCGGGCGGCGACAGGCTCTCTCGTAGCCACGGGTTCTGGCCTGCTGTTCGGTGGTGATGCCAACGGTCGTTTCAAGGCCTACGATCAAGACACCGGCGAAGTATTATGGCAGATCAACCTGGGCTCGCCGGTAACGGGCTACCCGATTACCTTCGCCACCGGTGGCAAGCAGTACGTCGCGGTCAGCACCGGCTCCGCCACCACCACCGCAAGTTTCCTCAGTCTCACTCCCGAACTCAGACCAAGTATTGCCAACAACCTGTTCGTGTTCGCACTACCTTAGTAAATGGTGAAAAGAATGAGCTCAGACGCGCAGCCTGCTAGGGTTTGCGGCTTATCTCGATCAGAGCCAACTGGTCTTCGTCGCTGCTGAGCTCCCCATCTCCAGACGGGAAGCCGTTGCTGAAAAGCAGGAATGCGGTGAGGTCGGCGTATGCTCGATTGCTGAGACTACCGGGTGCTATCTGCGGCATTCCATAGCGCATGCTGGCGTAAAGTTCCTGAACATTCCTGCCCTGCCATTTGAAGGAGAAACCCACACCCACCAGTGAGGGCGACATGTCCTGTCCGGTGAGGTCTTGCCGGTGGCAGCTCGCGCATTCAGCCTGATAGACGGTCTGTCCCCGTGTGGCCTGGGCCTCGGTATAGATACCTTCCCAGATGCCCAGAGACGATTGTTCCTGGCCCGAGTAAAGCGGCGTCACAAGGAATAGAAAAAATGGGGTCACCGCAAACCTGCGATACCTCATGTTTGCTCTGACCCCGTTCATCCCTGACCCCTGTTGTCGATCTATTGGACCACGACTGTCACGTCAGAGGATCTGGTGTAGGAGCCGTCGTCCGCGTAGGCGCGCAACACGTATGTACCGCTTTGGCTAAAGCTCACGGAGGCCACGACCTCTTCTCCGCTGGCAAGGAGGCTGGTGACCGCGGAATCGAATTGCACCGGGCCTGGACCGCGGTATTTGATCCAGGTAATGGCCAATCCGGTCTTGTCCGCGGCGGTGTAGTTAATGATGCCCTGGGACTTCGGTGAATTTCTGCCGATGCCCCCGCCGACTACCGGGAGATCATTAGGAAGCGGGTCCTGCTGCGGGCGTCTGCGGGGATTTTCCCGCGCCCCGGGGAATCCATCATCGCTGGCGAAGACTCGGAGCGTGAGGGGACGACCTACGGCTGTGGATAACTGCCCCTCAACACCAACCATGCGCACGATTGGCGGTTGATTTGCATAGGCCACGCCGGTGCGACCGCCGACTCCCCGGCCACGATTGGCACTCCACACGCCTTCGTCGACACTCCAGATATTGCCCTGCTCGAGTGTTCCCACGGCGACGCTGGTTTCGCCATTGTAAGTCAGATTCCAGACTAGCTCCTTGCCGACGAAGTCCGCCGGCACCTGCACCCCGAACACGAACTGCTGCCGCCTCGGGTAGAAGAACGTGGGCTGCCCCCGATCGGCGGCGCCGGGGTCGTCAAGCACAAGGTCTTCCCTAACCGGTCCTGCGTCGATAACGCCATTGGCCGCAAGGAAGGCGTTGTTAGCGCCGATGGGAACATTGGGCAATTCATCGTAGTTACGGTTCAGGTAGCCGAACCACATGGTGAAGCTGCCGTCGGGGTTCTTCTCGAATCCCTCAAAGATCGGTTGGATGCTCTGGCCGAATCGGTGCAGGATCTGCGCCGTCGCAATACCGCTGATACTCGTTAACGAGAGGGCCAATAGCATCGCCAACAGCTTGCTGATAAGCCTGTACCTGCTTCTGATCATCATCGTCGCCGGGCTCCTCTTGATAAATGGGGTCAGAGGGATAAATGGGGTCAGAGTAAATATACAGTAGTTCTGTAAGCTCACCGCTAAGCCATGAGCTTACAGAACTACTGTATATTTACTCTGACCCCATTTATCCATTTATCTATTCGCTACTCGAATCCAGGCTAGCCTGGCGCTCGCTTACGGCCTCTTCATATTCCTCATCAGTAAGGTCGTAATAACTGATCCATGAGAACGACATATCATCCGTGGAACGCTGGCCAAAACCGACCCAGTTGCGGGAATCTGACGCCCAGGGATTGCTGTTGGAATTGTTGTACCAACTGGTAACGTGCAGCATGGATCCCTTCGGGATCAGCGGCTGTACCTCCTCCGCGTAATGGTAGGCAATGTGCCAGCCGAAATCCCAAAACGCACAACTCAGTGTCTGTCTGCGATTGTCCTGGTAGATCACCTCGATACACTGTCGCGTGCCCAGGTTGTGAAGATGGGGCTGGAAGGTGGTAATACGGATATTCTTGTCGAGGAATTCATAACCGTCGGTACGAATAGATTCTTCCCCACCGGGAAGATCCAGGTCCTCGTTGTCTGCCATGTGGGAGCGGACCAGAACGTGCTCCGGTTCTTCCCCCTCGGGCAGAAACCACAGTGCCAGCCTGGTCATGTCGGTATGGGCCTGGCCGTCAGGGCTGCTGGCATAGTGAATATTCCAGCGCAGCCTCGTGCCTGCCTTGATCAGCTGACCAGTCCCGGGTGGGTTGATGTCGGACGTCTTGCCGAGGGCGTACTCGCTGAGAAATCCTCCGCCACCTTCGGGGAACTCCATCGAGGTTACAGCATGATGTACTACCGGGAATCCCTCTGCCGAGGGCTTGGTCTCGAAGGCCTGTATCCAGCGATCTTCGGTGAGACCCGTATCGCTATAAAATGTCATCCACCAGTTGGGGCTATTCGGCGGTACCGTAAATGGATCCGGGATGGGCACGATCAAGTCCGGTGGACGTCCCATCTCCCCCTCAATCGTCCAGGCCAAATTGTCCGCGAAGCTCGGGATCGGGGGCAAATTGTCCGGATTCCCTTCCGCAGCGCCACTATCCACCCAGCGCACAATCGTGGCAATCTGCTCATCGGTTAATGAACGGTCGTCCTTAAACCCCTGAACCCCCACGGTTTTATCGATGAAGTAGGGTGGCATCTTGCGATTCACGACTCGGTCCTTGATCAGCGGCGCCCAGGCTCTGACCGTCGCGTAATCGATCAGGGACATGGGTGCGATGGAGTCCGGTCGATGACATTCCACGCATTTGTCATAGATAATAGGAGCGACATGATCGGCGAAAGTCAGAGTTGTGTCGCTCGCCTGCTGGGCGAAAACGGGGAATGCCGTTGCCAGCATGATGAATGTGGCTCCAATTGCACCTGCCTTGCTTCTTATCCTGAACACCTGGCAACCTCCTGCATATTTGCGGCGCTATAGACCCGTTACAGAAGGCGGCTGCGTCGAGATATGCTTGTTATTGATAAATGGGGTCAGATAAATATACAGTAGTTTGATAAATGGGGTCAGGATAAATGGGGTCAGAGTAAATATACAGTAGTTCTGTAAGCTCATGGCTTAGCGGTGAGCTTACAGAACTACTGTATATTTACTCTGACCCCATTTATCAAAAAGGATAATGAGGATACGGGCCAACTGTCAAGCAAATACACGGCGGCTAGGGCACAGGAAATCCTTCGAAACCTTCTTCAAATTGCACGCCGAGGCTGTTGAGATACATAGCTACCAGGTTGTACTGGCCCACCGTAAAAACCGTTTCCATGAGCTGACGCTGGGTGTAGCGTGCGGCCAGAGCATTCCACGTGGAGTCCGAGACCAGGGCGCTGGTGTGCAATTCATCCGCCGCCCGTAACAAGGTGGCGTCCCAGGGACTCCAGCCGGTGGCATCGGGACCTGCCATAATTCTGCGCAATTCCTCATCCGTAATCCCCACGCTGCGAGCCAGACCCGTGTGCGCCGCCCATTCGTAGGCCCCGCCATTTAAATATCCAATGCGCAATATGAGCAGCTCGCGGTCTCGGGTTGGTAGCGTTGAATCCTGTAGCAGGTAATCTGTGAACACTAACCAGGCACTGCACAGCTCGGGTGCCTGCGCGCAGGTGGACCACACCCCAAGTACCTGTCCGTTGCGCTCTCGTGGCTCGAGAATTTCCCGCTGCGCCGGCGTCCATGGCTTTACCACCCGGGCGATGCGAGCCTCATCCAGTGGTGTGCCACCACTGTTCCGATCCTGGGCGAGGGCTGGGCTCGAACCCAGAATGAAAAGGAGAATAAACACTAGCGAACGAACACCTAATTTGACTGTGCACATAAACTCACCTCCAGCCCTTGAGCTGTCTAAGCGTGAAATAGACGGATGTATCCGAATGGGACACCCACAAAATTCTAATACACATGTGTCGAATTGGACACCCACAAAATCCAGATACACAAGCTGCGGGATAAAAAAGGGGGGAGGGGAGAGGGAGGGGGCAAATTTACTAATTGCAGCTCCTGGGAAAATAATTCCGCCGCCTCGTTTAACTGGACCTGGCTTTAGAATTGGGTCTCGAGATGACTCGCAGACACTTTTCCAATGCGCTCTCAACATCCCTGATCGCCCGCTCGTCATCGCCCGAAAACCTGTGCAGATTGTAGCTTCGCAAAAACTCATTCACTGCCAGCACCGAGGCCGCCGGCCAGCTTGCTGGCAAATTCTCGGCATAGGTGCTAGCGGTCCAGGAATACGTGCCGGTAGTTTGGAATTGCTATAGAGGCGCTGCCATAACTGTGGCCATTGCCGATGTTTGCCGTCGGTCCCGGTCTTATTACCGGCAACACGCCGATATTCCCGCACGAACAGAAACAGCAATACTAACAAGCCGCCATAGCGTACGACATTGGCAGCGAGTGCGTCGGCGAGAATTCTGTCTATCATGATTTGCCACTGGCCTGCGAGGTAGTGATACCAGGTACTCAGTTCGAAGGAGTCGTAGTCTCCAAAAAAAGCATTGATGCTGATCGGGGTGGGGTCGACGGTGTGCCAATATCCGCTGTCGTCCTGCCATTCCACCCAACTATGAGCGTCCCGTTCTCGCACCAGCCACAGTTGTGAAGAGAGGCGTTCGTGTACCATGTAGCCACTAACCAGTTTACTCGGAATCCCGTTCGCTCTTAATGCCAGCGTGGTTGCAGATGCAAACCAGAAACAATAGCCGGCTTTTTCATTGAGAAAAAAGTCATGGAATGGCTGAGTGGAATCGAAGTTGGTCTGCAGCGAATATCCTCTTCCCTGGAAGTGCTCTAACACATTGCCTACGGTCTGGGCGCGCCCACTGCCGAGAAATTCCTCACTTTTTTCCTGCAAAGGTTGATCCCAGAATTCTGGTAACTGCAAATTCTCGGCGTTGAGGGTTTGGGGTATCGAATCGCCCCCCGTCTCCAGACACCAACGTCTGTCGGCGCCGCATTCATAGGCGGGGGTCCATACACCCGCGGCGTCCTTGCTCAACGCAGAAAATGCACCGGTGACGCGGTGGGTGCCGGGGCTAAGGAAGATATAGCCGTCTCTTTTCAAACTGTGAATTGTCAGATTTTGAACACCCTCGTTAGCAGCGACGGCGTGGTGGTTATCTATGGAATAGCGCAACTCTCCCGTGGGCAGGCTCTAGGCATCAAAATTGCTAAGAAACAGTCGCGGTTGCAACGCGGGCTGCCAAACCATGTTTGTATCTAACCTCACCAGGCGATTACCCGTCAGGTAGCGGCTGGGCAGAGCCGCTGCTTCGATGCGCATGACGGGGCTGGTGGAGGGGCGTAAAAACACGGATGCGTCCAATCGCTGGTAGGGCGAGAATCCAATATTTGAGTAGCCACCTGAATCGGGGAATATGGATCCCAGCGCCGCAACAATGGGTCCTTGCGCAGTCCCTAACAGCACCAGCATAACCGGGACGATCAGAAATAGGGGCAGCATTAGCAACAGCCGGGACAGTAAAACGCCGGCGCAGCGGTCTGCAAGTAGGACTATGCTAGCCAGTAATATTCCAGCAATGCTTAGCGTGGCGATAGGTATCCCCAATAGACTAACGACCGTTGCCTGGGGTGGCGGGATCAGGAGCAGGAGCAGGAGCAGGAGGACCAGGCCCATCACCAATATTATCTGTGTATCCCGTTCCAATGGCGCTTGCGCGTTGCTGCTCCTGCTTGCGGCGAATAACCAGAGCAAATAGACCTGGATGGACAAAAGGAATGCGGCGTAAAGACTGGAGGTTTCTACCCACGAGCCTTCCACGGCCCAGTCTTCCAGCAACTCGCTGCCCACAAAGCCTACGCTTGCGACCATGACAAAGACCAATCCCCAGGTCGGTCGCTCGACGGCAAAAAGCTTGAGGCCACCGAGGACGCTCAAGCCACAGCCGATCAGAGTGACGACGGTCATTTCCACATAAAGCCCGAGCTGCAGGGAGAGCAAGGCAAGGAACAGGGCAAGAAATAAATTGCTCAGGGTAATCAACGCTGCACCTCGATATATTGAGAGCCGTTCGGCAGACTGCCGATTTCCGCCTCAGATTCTGCCAGCAGAAACACCAGCACCAGCACGCCCGCCTGTTGCCATCGTTCCACCAACTGCCGGGTATCATCTTGCCAGCGCCCGATCACCAGTATATGGAGTCCATCGTCTGCTATGACTGTGTCTGGCAGCGATTTGCCGGTAGGTGCACTGCGTCTGAGGGGTTTGCAGGCAGCGATTTGTTGATAAAATTCCATTAAGTTTTCTATCGGCTGCCACTGACCTGAGGTAGCGAGCGCCGCCAGGGTGAAGCCTTCGTTTTGGGCCGACAGACCTATTTCCACCGCCAGTGCAAGGCGCTTATCCAGCACCTCCTCGTTACGGGGACGTCGCTGCCAGGGCTCAAAATCTGCCAGGGTCAGATCGACGAGCAGGTAGACCTTATCACGGCGAATCTCATCGGCGCCTTCGAAAACCTTACTCATGGGCTCACCGCGCCGGCTGCTGGCGCGATGGTCGAGGCGCCGGAGTGAATCCCCGGTCTAATATTGCCGTGAATAAGCATATTCCAGCGCCGCCCCCCCGGCCCGCATTATCACTACCCTGGGCCATGCGTTTGCTGGCTTGTTCCGCAATATGACGCAGAGACGGCACCGCGCCCTTGAGACCAGGCGGTAACACATAAACCTCCGCTGTATCTTCAAGCCTCTGCGAATGACGACTGAGAAAGAATGGGAAGTAGCTTTGAACCGCCAGCCCCGACAGCGATAAGACACCTCGCTTCTGCGGTTCGAAACTGGCCGTGAGAGTCGTGTTCTGACCCGGCGCGAGTGTCATTCGGTGTGGTCGTTGCCACTCCCGGGGCCAGCGCCCGGCTGGCACTATCAACTCTCTCACCGAAAAATTATACAGCCCATGACTGGCTTCATTGCTAACACTGATTTGTGAAATTAATGGCTGGCCTACTACTGCGGTTTTGGGTGTATGGCGCTGGACACTGACCCTGGGCCGGTAGAAAAAACCCAGCACTGCGCTCCATAGCAGCAAGGAAATACCGAGAGCGGCTGTAAGCAGCAGGAAGTCACTATCGGCGCGATAGCTCAGCAGAAAAATGAGAAGGGAGCAAACTAGAATTATCTTGCCACTTCTGGTTAATCCATCGTAGAAAAACCGCCGATACACACGCGTTATTGGTTTGCTGGCGATCTCATAGCGGCTGGACCAGCGTGGAACCAGGCGTAGATTCGCAAACCAGCGCGTCATGCGCCACCAATGGAGATAGTGGGACTCGTCGGCAACTCGCAGCGGTCGGTCGGCCATTTCATACATAGCTGCTAACCGCTGCCATGCCGAGACACTCGAGGGCGAGTGTGGCTAGCGTGGTACGGCAATGTTTTCGAGGATAGTCTGTAATAATTCATGGGCGTGGATACTGTTATTATCGCGCCCGTGTCGGGGCAAGATGCGGTGATCCCATACCGGGGGTATCAATCGCTGTACATCTTCGGCGATGACCTGACGCCTGCCCTTGACCAGGGCGAAGGCCTTGCAGGCCATGGCCAGGTGCATGGAGCCACGGGGTGAGATCCCCAATTTAATTTGCGGGTCTTCACGGCTGGCCCTGGAGATTTCGATGATGTATCGGGCTAGGTCTTCATGCAAATAAACTTCTTCACAGGCCTCACGCAATACCGTGACCGACTCCTTGGTGAGCACGGCGGCGGGATCATGACGCACGCTGTCGCCATAATCATTCAGCAGGTGCAATTTATCATCGATATCGGGATAGCCCAGCTTGATAGAAGTGAGAAACCTGTCCAGTTGTGCTTCCGGCAATGGGTTGGTGCTATCGAAGTCGATGGGGTTCTGGGTCGCGATCACCGTGAATAAGGGGGACAGCGGATAATTCACACCGTCGGCTGCGACGTAGCCTTCTTCCATGGCTTGCAGGAAAGCCGATTGGCTGCGAGTAGGCCCCGGTTGATTTCATCTGCCAGCAAGAAATCCGTGAATATGGGCCCGGGGAAAACGAAAATTTGCCTTCGGCGGAGTTATAAATACTCCCGCCCAGTATATCCGCAGGCAGAATGTCGTTGGTAAACTGAATGCGGTTAAAATCGAGACCGAGAATCTTCGCCATGCTTTTTGCCAGCGTGGTCTTGCCAACTCCTGGCACATCCACGATTAGCACATGTCCCTTCGCTATCACGCTGGCCAGCAACAACTCGATAGCAAAATCCTCTCCCAACCAGTGCCGCGCCAGGGCCTGGTGAGCCTGCTCCAATTAAGGACAGCAAATCGCTGATATCGTCGTGCTCTGACTGTTGCATCGTGTCCACTGCCTAATTCCTGGAGTTGTGCTACTCGGTTGTGGTTAGCGGTGCCATCTTACCACCATTGGGGTCAGGTCTTGCGTGTTAGCGGCCCTGACAAAGCGATGATAATACTCGCGCTAACTTGCAAGACTTGACCTGCGGTGCCTATATGGGAAAAGCTCCATACTGCGGTATTCGCTTCCTATCCGCCTGCAAAGGCAGCGACTACCGCGTGGCGTAGACATAAGCCCGGCTAGCTTCTATGATCTGTCTACTCAACTGGAGGGACCTCCCATGAAGCGCCTCGCGAATTCGATATTCACTCTCACACTCCTGCTACCGATCTCCACCTTGGCGCAGCAGGAGGAGAACTACGATTACTGGCAGCCGCAGCGGGCTATGGTGCAGCGGGGCCAACAGGCGATATTCATGTGCAACGGACTGTTCACGTCCAAGCGCACACTGGAGCAGATTTTCGCGCAGGAGCTGGCGTTCTTCCGTGAACCCATTGGTAGCGCCGACGGCGGCGACTACAACATCGACTGGAATCGACGCGCCGTGGAAATCGGCGCCAGCGGCGCGGTACCGGTAATGCGGGCCGTATTTCGCGAGGGCATTGGTTGTGTGATCCTGCCTCCCGACCAGACGCTTGCGGACATCGACGGCCTGCCGGAGCTGACCCTGCCGCTACCGCCAGGCGATCCGGCGCGAATTCCATGGCCCAATGGTGACCTCGTCAACAGTGATGGACTGCTTGCAGGAGTCGATGCGGTTGCCCTGCAGGCCGCTTCCGACTGGGCCTTCGATCGAGACTCCAAAGAGCAGGTCACACTGAGTCTGATCGTGGTATACAACGGTGAGATTATTCACGAGCGCTACGCAGACGGCTTCGACGTCAGCACCCGTACCCGCACCTGGTCTACGGCCAAGAGTATTGCCACCACACTCATCGGCATGCTGGTTGACCAGGGCAGGATGTCCTTGGATGCACCGCTGGGATTCGATTGGTATCCAATGAACTCCTCTGCGGAGACGGATCCCCGCAAGCAGATTACCCTCCGCCATGTGCTCAATATGTCCAGCGGCCTGGACACGATCGACAATCGCGGCCGCGAGTACGCTACTGGATCCGGACTGTCCTATTGGGCAGGCGCGAGTTCGGTTGTCGGCGCCCGCAGTCGAGCCCTGATTCGGGAGCCCGGTACCTACTGGGACTACGAGAATTACGACACGTTGCTCGCCGTGTACGCCATGAAGCTGGCACTGGGGGGTGAAAAAGCCTACGCGGAGTTTCCAAGAAGAGCGCTGCTGGACCGGATTGGTATGCGCAACACGCTGGTGAGCACCGATCGCTTCGGCGATTTCATCCTCAGTAGCCAGGTCTATACCAACGCGAGAGACCTGGCGCGATTCGGCCTGCTCTACCTGCAGAACGGCATGTGGGACGGCGAGCGTCTGATTTCCCAGGACTGGATCGATTTCGTGCGCACGCCAGCCCCGGCGACGGTTGGCAAGGGAGGTTACTATGGTGGCCAGTGGTGGCTGGTACCCGAGGGCCGGGACGATGTACCCACAGATGCCTACTCCACCTCTGGTAACCGCGGTCAGTACACGATAGTGGTGCCTTCGCACAATATGGTCATCGTGCGTCGCGGCCTCGATTACGGACGCCAAGGCTTCGACCGTTGGAGCCTGACCAGAGAGGTGCTGAAGGCGATCGCTAAATAAAGTTGGGGACAGGTGACCCCATCTATTTATTTTGAGTCAAGGTTTGTCACACCATCCCAAGCGGAGTCCGGCGGCTGTTGCGCAAATGCTATACAGTGTTGCCGCAAGGTACTCGCCGGACTGTCTGCGGCATTGATCTTCAACATTCGGAGAACCCCTCGGCAGCAGCCTGGTAGTCTCTTTGTTTATAGGATGTTAAGCCCCGCTCGTACAGTTTTATGAAGGGGTCTAGGGACTCAGAGCCGCTATCTGCCGCTGCAAGCAGTTCGAACACCGTAGTCGCAGATGAGCGGCCTAACACTCTCACCGTATCTATTTCCCTAAAGCTGAACGCCGACCCCAGGCGATTCATGGTATCCCGGGTTATCAGAATATCTGAACCGTAAATCTTGTTGACCCCTTCGATCCGGGAAGCCAGATTGACCGCATCTCCCATCTGTATCCCGTCAGCCCTAGTTGGACATAATCCCCTAATTGCCTAAGAGACAGTATTGGCTCATCGTTAACTCCAAGAGGAAGTGATGATGAGAAAGAAAAGCAGTGCCCAGAAGACTATTCGAGATA
>ERZ813253.552-NODE-552-length-12997-cov-2.107148_pt1 | contig 12997 bp, 12 predicted proteins | sample MGYA00520893_ERZ813253 | MGnify/ENA primary metagenome ERZ813253 (study PRJEB31669, sample SAMD00080414) | marine metagenome | biome: oceanic hadal pelagic zone biome; feature: marine hadalpelagic zone; material: sea water | place: Pacific Ocean:Izu-Bonin Trench...
TAAATGGGTAAAACTCGATTTGGAATATATTGATAATTGGAGTTTCTTACTGGATTTGAAGATTGCAGTGAAAACAGTTTCTACCGTTTTCTCAGGCACAGGAATCTAGCTTTTCCATAATATCTATACCTTTTTTACACTCTCATGAATAAATATATATTATTATTACCTTTATTGGTAATTGCATTCTCTCAATCTCTTAGTATTTCGCCCGAATTTACCTATCAATATGAGTCAGACAATGAACAGTATGCCATTGAAGAATTGGCAGTTCAGGACTATGAGCTTGTTATTATAGGTCAATATAGAAAAGACAAACTCAATATTCTTGCACGAATGGGATATCACCTATTAGACGGTGTGCGAAGCAAACCCAGTAGTTTTACCCGTCAACAAGGGCTACACTGGGTTGAACATCCGCCCGGTATTGCCGATGATCAGAGTAATTATTATGTAGCCGATCTCAAACTCGAATATGGTGATTCAGTTAGTTATTTCTATTTTAACAAGTGGGATAAGCATTGGGGCCCTGGAGTCAACTCGCTCACCATTTCCAGTAAAATCCCCAGATTCTTCCATTTTGGATTTAAATGGCAGCTGCATAAAAATATACGCTTTGAGTATTTTCATGGGAAATTGAAAAGTGGAATTCACGATGATAATTATACGGAATATTATAATGAAGTTGGAAGTAGAACATTTGACATTACACGAAATATTGCTGGTCATCGTTTGGAATGGCAGCCATTTAAGCAACTAATTCTTTCTGGGAGCGAACTCATCACCTATGCTAATCGATCAATTGAATTAACTTATTTGCTGCCCTTTGTACCCTTTTTCCCAATTCAAACCTATGTAGGTGAAACGGATAATGTGATTATGAGTGGTGATATACAATACCTGCCACATGAAAATATACGGTTTTATGGAGTTTTTCTTATGGATGAATGGTCACCGCCCTACACCTTCGATAAGGACAACCGCAACTGGTTTGGATGGCAGACTGGCTTTGAATGGAAAGATGTGTTTATATCTAAAAGTAGGTTACGAATGGAATATACCTGGACGGATCATCGTATTTATCGTCACCGTTTTCCAGTGAACGATTTCTACTCCTGGGAATATCCGGTTGGGTTTTGGGCAGGTCCCCATGCACAGGAACTATATGCAGATTATAGTTTCAGTCTAGGTGCTAATCACTTTGAAATTATGTTTTCAGATGCCAAACGGGGTGTACTCACTGACTCACTCTTAACAGACCAATATAGTAGGCCTAATGATAACCCAGTCTATGAACGCTTCAGTGAGGGAACTGAGGAGAAACAGGTAATATTACTTTCATTGAATAGAGATATAACAGAAAATATAAATATAAATTTATCCTATACCTATGTAGATTGGAAGAATGCAGGCTTTAATCCAAGTGTTACACAATCTGATGAGGATTTACCTGATATTACCAAACATTCCATGGGTATTGCAATCCAATACCGATATTAACGGTATTGAAACTTAAAATTATAAATTAATTATTAAAATGAAAAAAAGCATCAGTATTAGGAACAGGTGGATTTATAGGTGGTCATCTTGTAAATCGTCTAAAGAATGAAGGCTATTGGGTACGTGGTGTTGATATCAAGACCAACGAATATGTAGCATCGGTAGCAGATAAATTAGTCAAGGTTTATTTGCTTTTTCTGTTAGTGATGCAAATTCATTTGCAATCATACTTCATGCTTATGGATCTATTGCCTATACCATAATTGGGGCAGTTTATTTCATGGGGAGTCAGTTTCATAAAAATGCAATATCAGAGGTATTAAAAAAATAGTGAGTAAAAAAATTGCAGTTATTGGTTTAGGATATGTGGGGCTTCCTTTAGCGATTGAATTCGGCAAGAAATTTGATACAATTGGATTTGATATTAATGAAAATCGTATAAAAGAATTACATGATAAATTTGATTGCACTGGAGAAACAACAGCCGAAGATTTAGATGCATCTATAAAGTTGATATTGACTGATAATTCAGATAAAATTAATGATTGTAATATCTATATAATTACCGTTCCTACTCCGATCGATGGGCAAAATAATCCTGATTTAACAGCAATTGAATCTGCATCTAAAATGGTTGGAGGTATGTTATCCATTGATGATATTGTAATATATGAATCCACTGTATTCCCCGGTTGTACTGAGGAGGTTTGTGTGCCCATTTTAGAGAAAAATTCTGGATTTAAATTTAATAGTGATTTTTATTGTGGCTATAGCCCCGAGCGTATTAATCCAGGTGATAAAGAACATACGCTTACAAAAATCAAAAAGGTGACCAGTGGATCTACACTTGAAATCGCTAAAGAAGTAGATGAATTATATGCATCCATAATAACAGCTGGCACTCACTTGGTTTCGTCAATTAAAGTTGCGGAAGCCGCTAAAGTAATTGAAAATACCCAACGTGATATAAACATCGCCTTCGTGAATGAGTTATCTCTTATTTTTAATAAGATGGGAATAAAGACATCTGAAGTGTTAGATGCGGCAGCCACAAAGTGGAATTTTTTAAATTTTAGACCGGGCTTAGTTGGTGGTCATTGTATTGGCGTTGATCCATATTATTTAACGCATAAGTCAAAGGCATTGGGGTATACGCCTGAAATTATTTTAGCTGGAAGACGGTTAAATGATCGAATGGGTAAATATATTTCAGAGGAGATCTCATCCGCGTTAAAGGCCAAAAATATTAATCAAGGTGAATCAAATTGCCTGATTTTAGGACTTACATTTAAAGAGAATTGTCCAGATGTGAGAAATACAAAAGTATTGGATATTTACAAAGACCTAGTGAATAAATTTAAAAGTGTAGATATTTCTGACCCTCGAGCAATTGAAGAAGATATTTTAAAGATTTATGGTCAGAATCCAATTAATTTTCAAAAGGCTGATTTGAATAAGTATGATGTGATTATTCTAGCTGTAAATCATAGTGAATACGAAGAATTATACAGTGGTGAATGGATTAGTCCAGACCAAATAATTTATGATGTAAAGAGTGTTATTCAGCATGAAGCGGTGTTGAGTTTATAATGAACAGTAAATTGAAAATACTGGTGACAGGCGTTGCAGGATTCATCGGTTTCCATCTCACAAAAAGATTATGTGATGAAGGCCATCATGTAATTGGTGTTGATAATTTAAATGATTACTATGATGTGCAACTGAAAAGAGATCGCCTCACTCAATTAGATCCTTACAATAAGTCAGGTTTATTCAAGTTTCATAAAATTGATATTGCAGATCTTTCAGACTTGGAAGAAATATTTAAGGAAACTAAGATTGATATTGTGATAAACTTAGCTGCACAGGCAGGAGTACGATATTCTTTAGAAAATCCCCATGAATATATTCGCTCTAATGTACAAGGGTTTATGAATATATTGGAATGTTGTCGATATAATAATGTAAGTAAATTAATTTATGCCTCCTCTAGTTCAGTATATGGAGGAAATACAAAGCTCCCATTTTCAGAATTAGATAGAGTAGATACTCCAATTTCCATTTATGCGGCCACTAAAAAATCCAATGAGCTTATGGCACATACATATTCTCATCTTTTTGGATTAAATACAATTGGGTTAAGATTTTTTACGGTTTATGGGCCGTGGGGTCGCCCTGATATGGCATTATATATTTTTACAAAAAATATAATTGATGGCAAACCACTTCAGATTTTTAATAATGGTAAGCACAGCAGAAGCTTTACCTATATTGATGATATAATTGAAAGTATTGATCGACTGATTGGTATCCCTGAAGGAGTATTGAAACCCTATTCAATCTTTAATATTGGTGGCGAAGATGCTATTGAATTAATGGATTATGTTTCAGCGATTGAGGATGCTTTATCTCTCAAGGGGAGATATGAGTTTTTACCCATGCAATTAGGAGATGTTGAAAAAACAGAGGCCGATTCAAAAAAACTAGAAGATATTATTGGATTTTCGCCTAAAACAGATATTAAAATTGGCATTAATAAGTTTGTAGATTGGTTTAGAGAGTACTCCAATAAATGATCGATTTTCATAATCATGTGTTGCCGGGTGCGGATGATGGTGCCAAGGATATGGCAATGGCGATCAATATGCTGAAAACTGCGAGTTCTCAAGGTATTACCGATGTGGTCAATACCATTCATTTTCAGCATCCAAAGATGGAGGGAAAGAATGTTGACTATCTATATATACAATCTGAGATCAATAAACTTCAGGAAGAAATTGATAAAGAATCCATAGCGATTCAAATCCACATGGGTGCTGAAGTTTTCTATTTACCCAATTTAGTTGAAATTTCTGAAAACCCTTTAACAATGATTGGGAATGGAAAGTATATGCTGATTGAATTCCCAACCCATATTTTACCGCCCGGATTTGAAGATGAATTTTATAGATTGCAACTCAAAGGAATCACGCCTATTATAGCGCATCCAGAGAGATACAGAGCCATTCAGAATGATTGTACTATTATTGACTCTTGGATAGAAAGAGGATATGTAATTCAAGTTGATGCGGGTAGTTTGTTGGGTCAATTTGGTAAAGTATGTTTGCAAACTGCAGAATCATTATTGCAATCTAGTTCTATCCATCTTATTGGTTCAGATGCGCATAATGATAGCAAACGAAATTTTTGTCTAGGCAATCTAATTGAAAGGTTGAAAACTGAACAGAGTCTAGATTATGTAAAGATATTGAAAAATAATACCAAATTATTATTAGATGGTGAAGCATTGAAGATTATAGCATTCGATGGAAATACTATCAATAATAAAAATTTATTTCAAAAATTTTCATCCCTAATTTTTAGTAAAATGCGAATTAATAATTAGTAAATTACGGTCTTAATTAACTCCATAAATTCAAAGGAAAAGCTGTGAAACGTTTAATAATTATCATTTATTGTTGTTTGGGGATATTATCTGCACAGGGTAATTCCCCTTATTATGGAAAGTCTAATACACAGATGTCTATCAGCAGTGCAGACTATATTACCGGTGAAGATGGTATTGTTCGAATGTATGTGAATGTATGGGGTCATGTTAAAAATCCAGGGACATATTTGGTCTATGATGGTATCGATATTATGACCCTAATGTCATTGGCAGGGGGTCCATTGCCGGGAGCCAAGCTATCCGATATACAAGTATTTCATGCGAATGGTCTGTCAGATGGGAGTATAGATTCTATAAATTTGGATCTATTTCTAAAGAGAGGTGATAAGTCTGAATTAGCTGAAATTGGTCCGCATGATACAATCTATATTGAACAAACACTGGGGAATTATTTATTCACTCGTGTAAATTTATTGAATACCGGATTACAAATTATCAATATATTATATACTATCAGCCGACTAAACTAGAAAGAAAAAAATGAACGATCTTAACTCCTCCAATCTGCAGCATCTTGAAGATATGGATTCTGCAATGGATCTAAAAGAAATGCTATTTATATTAAAACGCAATTTTGGTCTCATTTTTAAAATTAGCGCTACAATACTCTTCCTATCTATTTTATATACTTTTAGTTTAAAGCCTCAATATACTGCCTCCGGACTCATTCTAGTGGATGATGCCAATCAGTCCATGTCAATATTTGATATGGGCATGGGAACGGATAAGAATTTTTTAGAAAATGAAATTGAAATCCTGTACTCACGAACCACCGCAGAAAGAGTCATTTCTGCACTTTTGCAATCTGAATATCGTGATAATCTTTTTATTTTGGGGACTCGAGAATATGAAGCTACAGGAATCAGTAAAGTAATACGAGCAGGTCTCATGATCGATTTTAAGAATAATGGAAACAATACCAATATAGAATCAGAATTAACAGATTCACTCTTCGCGCAAAATGTAAATAATCTTCGCAGTACAATGAAAGTATCAAACAAACGAAATACCAATGTACTCAATATCTCAATATCCAGCACAAGCCCCAAAGAGGCCGCATTATTGGTCAATACCGTGATAGCCGTATATCAGCAGCGGGATCAGGAATGGGCCAGTGGCGAGAGGATGCATTTAAAGATCTTTTTGGATCAGCAATTAATTATTAAAGAGAGAGATTTGGCTGAAATTGAAGAAGAATTAAAAGAATTTCAGGAAAAAGAACAAATTTTTGGATTGGAAGGTAATGCAGATCTCATCTTGAAACAATTGACAATGATCGAAGCGGATTATTATTCAATTGAAGCACAGATCAAAATACTGCAGGAAAGAAAAAAGTATGTTCTGAATCAATTAACAGAAGCAGAAAAATTACTCACCAATCGAGTGATGAGCACCATTAATATACGTTTATTCTCACTCAAAAATGAAATTGCCAAAAAAGAAGCCAGCCTGATCTCAACTATTGCTCAACAGGGCGAGTCCCATTCAGTGGTTAAAGCGGAGCGAGATAAACTGACCCGTATGAAGGAAACATTACTGCTAGAAACTGAAAAACTCATCAATCAAGGTATTTCTTCAGCTGATCCTATCCAATATCGGCAGACATTGATGGATACTATTTTAAATATTAATGCAGCTGAGGCTTTTTATATTTCCAAGTCAATCGAAATGAAAAAAATGGTTAATATGTATGAAATTCAATTGGGTGATCTCCCTGAAAAATTATTGGCATATACGCGATTAGAACGTGTGCATAGTATTCTTTCTGAAACCTATCGCCTGATGCGTCAAAAAATGGAAGAAGTTAAAATATCACAGGCATCTCAATTGAGTAAGGTGCGTATTGTTGATATCGCCAAAGCGCCTAAAAATCGCGAAAAACCCAATAATAAGTTAAATGTTATCTTTGGAATGATCCTTGGTTTGGGCTTGGGAGTGGGCGCATCCATGGTGCGGGAGTATTTTGACAATACGGTTCGATCTATTTCTGAAATTGAAAAACGAAATCTCCCGGTCTTAGCGGTAATCCCCCGTATTGGACAATCATACCCTGAGTATAAGAAAAAACGAAAAGGATATCGATTTAAACTCAAAGCGGATAATCCTGAAAAAATGGGAAGACGGCTCATTACCCATGAAGACCCCAAATCACCCATTGCTGAAGCCTACCGCAGTTTGAGGACCAGCCTGATGTATACCGGTAAAATAGATGATTGCAGAACTATTCTAATCAGCAGCCCCGGACCGGGAGAGGGTAAAACTACCTCAGTGATGAACCTGGCCATAACCTATGCAAATTTGGGTAAGAGAACCCTCCTGATTGATTCTGACCTGAGAAAACCCGTCATTCACTCTATATTTGGCTTAGATAAAGAACCGGGTCTGAGCAGCTATTTGAGTGGTATTACAGATCAAATGACTGATATAATTCAAGATACTGAAATTGATAATTTACAGGTTATAACGTCTGGAATCCTCCCACCCAATCCCTCTGAATTATTGTCATTACCCCAAATGGATAGGTTGATAACTGATCTAAAAAGCCAATTTGATGTCCTCCTATTTGATGCACCTCCCCTATTGGCGGTGACCGATGCCTATATCCTCACAAAATACATACAACAGTTTATTTTGGTGGTGCGCTCTGGAATGACCGAAACCGATGGCCTAAGCCGCTGCTTGACGCAAATACAACAACAGGGCACACAGCTCTCAGGTGTGGTGATGAATGCAGTGGATGAACATAATACATACGGCAGCGGCTATTATTATAATTATTATCAGGCTTATACTTCAGAAAAATAGTGCTAATTGATATCTATATTGATTAACTAATTGAGAACATTTAATATAATTTCAACTCCCACAAAAATAATTAATCTATAATAAGTCTAATTATTAAATAATAACCAGAATACATAAAATGAAACTCGGACCATTAATAATTAATCACCAATCAATAATCGGGGTTATAGGACTGGGCTATGTTGGTCTTCCTTTAATCATACGCTTTTCAGAAGAAGGATTTAAGACAGTAGGATTTGATGTAGATGATAGCAAGGTAGATATGTTAAATAAAGGTACCTCTTACATCAAGCATATTCAGCCAGAAAAAATTAGTTCAGCTATAAGACAAGGATTCAGTGCCACAATTGATTTCAGTTTAATTTCAGATGTTGATATAATAATTATCTGTGTTCCAACGCCTCTGGGTGTTCATAATGAACCAGATCTGAGCTATATTCAATCTACATTGCAATCCATTAAGGTCCACCTTCGCGAGAATCAGCTTCTTGTTCTGGAGAGCACAACCTATCCAGGTACAACAGAAGAAGAAATCCTTCCCATTGTTGAAGATGCTGGATTTATAGTTGGAGATAACTTTTTTATTGGATATTCACCTGAGCGTGAAGACCCAGGGAATAAGGATTATACCACCAAAACCATTCCAAAGGTTGTGAGTGGATATACAGAAAATTGTCTGAAATTAACTAAGGCATTATATGATCAGATTGTGGATCAGACAGTGCCTGTCTCCTCTCCCCGTGTTGCAGAAATGACTAAGATATTAGAGAACATCCACAGGGCAGTTAATATTGGTTTGGTGAATGAACTTAAGATGGTGGCGGACAAGATGAATATTGATATTTATGAGGTAATTGATGCAGCTGCCACCAAACCTTTCGGTTTTACGCCATATTACCCAGGACCAGGTTTGGGGGGACACTGTATCCCCATCGATCCTTTTTATCTCACCTGGAAGGCCAAAGAGCTGGGTATGAACACCCGTTTCATTGAGCTTGCCGGTGAGATTAATAAGGCCATGCCCAACTATGTAGTACAGAAGGTTGGAGGGGCATTAAATGATATAGGTAAGTCAATAAGAGGCAGTAAGATTCTCATTCTTGGATTGGCTTATAAAAAGAATATTGATGATTTAAGAGAATCTCCATCCTTGGTGATTATTGATAAATTACTTGATTTGGGTGCAGATATTCAGTATTCGGACCCCTATTTTAATCAAATACCCCCAACACGAAAACATAAATTAGAGCTTAGATCTATACCTATTAATGCTAAGATATTAAGTGATTCTGATATTGTTTTATTGGTAACAGATCATGATGATTATGATTATGATTTGATATTAAAAGAAGCAAAAATTATAATAGATACTCGAGGTAGATTTAATTCTGATAATGATAAAATAGTGAAGGCCTGATGCAGTTTATTGACTTAGCACAACAGCAGCATATCATTCGGAAAAAACTGGATCAGAGAATTTCAGATGTATTAGACCATGGACAGTACATTATGGGTCCAGAAGTGTATGAACTGGAAGAAAAACTGGCAGATTATGTAGGCGTTAACCATTGTATTTCTTGTTCTTCTGGAACCGATGCCCTGCTTATCCCCCTGATGGCCAGGGAGATTGGTTCAGGAGATGCGGTTATCACGACACCCTTTACCTATATTGCAACAGCTGAAGTCATACGTCTTGTTGGAGCGACACCAGTATTTGTGGATATTGATCCTAATACATTTAATATCTCCCCAGAACTCATTTCAGAAGCTCTTCATATGGCTCAGAAAAAAGGTTTATCTCCAAAGGCCATTATCCCTGTTGACCTGTTTGGATTACCTGCAGATTATGAAAAGATAGAAAAATTTGCAGATGAAAATAATCTATTTGTTCTTGAAGATGCAGCCCAGGGGTTTGGCGGTGAAATAAATGGAAGGAAAGCTGGTTCATTTGGAGATGTAGCTGCTACATCTTTCTTCCCTGCAAAACCCCTTGGATGTTATGGAGATGGCGGTGCCATCTTTACAAACGATGAAGAATTAGCTCAAAAAATGAAATCTATTCGGGTTCATGGTGGAGGTATAGATAAATATGATAATATTCGATTAGGATTAAATGGAAGACTAGATACTCTTCAAGCGGCAATACTTTTAGAAAAGTTGTCCATATTCCCTGATGAAATTACAAAACGGAATGAAGTTGCCAAATATTACAGTTTAAATATGCCAGATTATCTTAAGGCTCCAAATGTACCTAATGGTTATATCTCTTCTTGGGCACAGTATTCAATTCTGGCTAATTCAAAATTTCAACGAGACTTAATTATTAAATATCTTAAAGCTTCCGATATCCCAGCTATGATATATTACAGGCTTCCTTTACATCTTCAAGGAGTATTTTCAGATTTAGGATATGTTCAAGGAGATTATCCTATTTCAGAAGAGTGTTCTAAAACGATATTTTCTATTCCAATGCATCCTTATCTAGATCGAAGTGATCAGGATGCTATCATTGAGGCATTGAACTCCGTTGAGCAATAATTTCTGTGTGGTTGGAGCGGGATATTGGGGGAAAAACCATATCCATACCCTTCATGCATTAGGCCTTTTAGGTGGAATTGTTGAATCTGATAGAGAAGTATTAAGTTATTTTGCAAAAAAATATTCAGGAGTTCATACATATGAGAATATTAATGATGCACTTAAAAATGAAGAATTCCATGGCTTTACAGTGGCAACGCCAGCTGAGACTCATTATGCAATTGCTAAAAAAATAATAAAAGCTGAGAAGCATGTCCTTGTTGAAAAGCCACTGACCCTGAATATTGAAGATGCGGTAAGTTTAGTCGAATTATCAAATAAATATTCAGTAAACTTAATGGTTGGTCATGTATTACTTTTTCACCCAGCAATTCAAAAAATAAAAGAAATTATTCGAGAAGGCAGAATTGGTAGACTGCAGTATATTTATAGCAACCGTCTAAATCTTGGACAGGTACGAACAAAAGAAAATGTTTTCTGGAGCCTTGCTCCACATGATATAGCAATTTTTCAGTATTTTACTGAATCGTATCCTGAAGAAATAAGGGCTATGGGAAGTACGTTTCTACAAAAAGGAATTCAAGATTCAACTATCACTCAATTAAAATACCCAGATAATGTAGAAGGCCATATTTTTGTAAGTTGGCTGCATCCATTTAAAGAACATCGCTTGGTGGTGATTGGATCTGAAGCTATGATCAGTTTTGATGATTCATCAAAAAACAAACCTTTAAAATTATATTCAAAAAAAATTGATATGCATAAAGGAATACCTGAAAAAATAGATGGTCTGGTGCAAGAAATTAAATATGAGCAAAAAAAACCATTAACAGAAGAGCTTCTTTATTTTAGTCAACACCTTGATGGTACGCAATCAGAAATCGCGAATGCACAGCATGCTCTTGAAGTAACAAAAATATTGGTTGAAGCGAGTGAACAATTGGAGAAAAGTGAATAAAGAAGAAAATTATTTTTTACATGAATCATCATATGTTGATGAAAATGTAAAGGTTGGTAAAGGCACCAAAATTTGGCATTTTTCTCACATACAATCCGGCTCAGTTATTGGCAGGAATTGTTCAATTGGACAGAATGTGAATATTGGAAATAATGTGATAATTGGTAATTTTGTCAAGATACAGAATAATGTCTCAGTATATGAGGGTGTTGAATTGGAAGACAATGTCTTTTGTGGACCTTCAATGGTATTTACCAATGTGATGGAGCCCCGATCAAAATATCCGCAGGGAGGGTCGGAGCATTATTTGAGAACCCTTGTCAAAGAAGGCGCTTCCATAGGTGCGAATGCAACCATTGTATGCGGAAATACCATTGGGAAACATGCGTTCATTGGTGCCGGCTCAACAGTCATTAAGGACGTACCTAATTATGCAATGATGGTAGGCAACCCTGCAAGGCAGATTGCCTGGGTATGCGAATGTGGGCAAAAATTGGATAATACATTTATATGTAAGCGTTGTAGGCTAGAATATACATTGATTAAGCAAGTTCTAGAAATTAAGGGTTAGCTTATGGTTGGAATATATGCTCCCTTCGAATTTTATATATTGAAGAGTATTGTATTTAATAAATAATAGACATTGGTATGTACTTTAAGTGCGGTCTCGTCAGGAAAAAAAAGATCTATCAACTTCTTCAGGAAAAAGGAATTGAGTCATCACTGCCTCTAATTAAAACCATACGAATTTGGAGTAATCGCAAAAATAAAAGTGGAATTACCGCTCTTTAAAGGATATGTATTTGTTTACATAGACATACAAAAAGATAAATATAATATCTTTCAAACCGATGGTGTGATAAAAATTATTGCGCTTAATAAAGCACCATCACGAGTGCCGAGTCAACAAATGCACTAGCTGAATATAATGGTGAAAGCATCAGATACGATTCGACATAAAACTACCATCCCAGTCGGGTTCAGAAAGTCCGTCTAGTCATCGGTCCTTTTAAAGGTAATGAAGGCATTGTAATGCGAAAAGGGGACCAGCTTCGATTAGTGGTGCTTTTGGAAACTATTATGCAGGAAAGTATTTATCGATATTAAACCAGAGTATTTAGAGAAAATATAAAAATATTAAACTATATTACTGCATATAGCTACACTTAATGAGTAACTTATCTACTCGTAATATGCATTAATAATGTTAGAAACACTGATTACATCAAAAACACGTATAAAATTATTGCTGAAGTTTTTTATCAATCCATCGACAAAAGCATATCTGCGTGAATTAGCAAAAGAATTCGATGCCTCTACCAATTCTATACGATTGGAGCTAAATCGACTCGAAAAATCAAATTTATTAATTTCACAAATGCAGGGACGAACGGTTCAATATCAGGCAAACACCAAAAATACTCTATTTAAGGATATTAGAAGTATAGTTCTTAAATATGTTGGGATTGATAGTCTTATTGAAAATATAATTTCTAATCTTTTGTTTTATAAGTATTTATAGAAAATCCGCCAAAATCTTTGCGTACAGGGGCATGACAGGCCGGCTCTGGATAAGGCATTATTCGGTCGGTTATCCGCTCCCGGTTTTTGCTGAGCGGAACAGAATTCCAACGTGACATCGGCAGCTACGCCCGAAAATACTCCTGGCCCGTTTCGAGGCCGCCCGCGTGCTGCCCCAAGGAGAACAAGCATGACTGATCTGGAAACCTTCCGTCAGGAAACCCGGG
>ERZ813253.553-NODE-553-length-12990-cov-7.591153_pt1 | contig 12990 bp, 8 predicted proteins | sample MGYA00520893_ERZ813253 | MGnify/ENA primary metagenome ERZ813253 (study PRJEB31669, sample SAMD00080414) | marine metagenome | biome: oceanic hadal pelagic zone biome; feature: marine hadalpelagic zone; material: sea water | place: Pacific Ocean:Izu-Bonin Trench...
GTGGCGTCGCTCATGGCGGCGACGAAGTCATCGCAGGTCACCGCCTGGCCGTCATGGCGCTCGAAATAGAGCTTCATGCCCTCCTGGAAGCCCGCTTCGCCGAGCAGGGTATGGATCATGCGGATCACCTCGGCGCCCTTCTCATAGACCGTCGCGGTGTAGAAATTATTGATCTCGATGTAGGACTCGGGCCGCACAGAATGGGCGAGCGGGCCTTGATCCTCGGGAAACTGATGGCCGCGCAAGATGCGCACATCGGCGATGCGCTTGACCGCCCGCGAGCGCTGGTCGGCCGAGAATTCCTGATCGCGGAACACCGTCAGCCCTTCCTTGAGGCTGAGCTGGAACCAGTCGCGGCAGGTCACCCGATCACCGGTCCAGTTATGAAAATACTCATGGGCGATGACCGCCTCGATATGGGCGTAGTCGGCGTCGGTGGCGGTCTCGGGATCGGCCAGCACATATTTATCGTTGAAGACGTTCAGGCTCTTGTTCTCCATGGCCCCCATGTTGAAATCGCTGACCGCGACGATGTTGAACAGATCGAGATCATATTCCAGGCCGAACCGTTCCTCGTCCCAGCGCATGGCCCGCTTGAGAGAATCCATGGCATAGGCGCAGCGGTCCTGCTTGCCGTGCTCGACATAGATACGAAGCGCCACATCCCGGCCCGAGGCGGTGGTGAAGCTGTCCTCGAAGCAGGCCAGATCGCCGGCCACCAGGGCAAACAGATAGCTCGGCTTGGGGAACGGATCGCGCCAGACGACCATGCGCCGCCCGTCCTCAATGGCCTCATCGGAGATCAAATTGCCGTTCGACAGCATCACCGGAAATTTCTTTGCGTCGGCGCGCATGACGGTGGTGTAGACCGCCATCACGTCGGGCCGATCCAGGAAATAGGTGATTCGGCGGAAGCCTTCGGCCTCGCATTGGGTGCAGAACACGCCGTTGGATATATAAAGTCCGTCGAGCTTGGTATTCTCCGCGGGCCGGATTTCGGTCTCGATATCCAGGGTAAAGCCGGCCGGCGGCGAGGGGATGGTGAGGCTCGTCTCATCCAGACTGTATTCATCTTCACCAAGCACCCGGCCGTCGAGCGCCAGGGAGACCAGCTTCAGATCCTCGCCGTCGAGCACCAAGGACTCGCCGCCGACGCCGCTGATTTCCAACTGCGAGCGAACCCGCGTCGTCTCCTCGCCGAGATCGAACACCAGGCATACCTTATCGATGCGGTAATCGCTGGCGCGGTAGTCCGCCAGGCGGATGGTCTTGGGCTGTTCCGTGGTCATCGCATTTTCCTGATTTGAACGGTGCCTATCACCGCAGCTTGGTATAGGTTCTGTGCGGCAAAGAATGAAGGAAAATCCATGTCCGATGCTGTTATTGAGCGGCCCTATCTGCTTTTTCTCGGCGAAGCGCCCTCCAACCTGTGGGCCAAGACGGCGGCGGGGATCGCCCATTGGCGGCCCGAGTGGTGCGCCGGGCAGATCAGCCTGCCCGGCTGCGGCGCCGACTGCGGCCTCGATGAGCTGACCCTGGAGGCGGCCGTTGCGCGCGGCGCCAAGACCCTGGTGATCGGCGTCGCCCCGGCCGGCGGCGCCTTTCCCGACGCCTGGAGCGCACTCGTGGTCGCCGCCATCGAAGCCGGCCTCGATGTCGCCGCCGGGCTGCACAGCCGGTTAGACTCCATCCCCGCCCTCGCCGAAGCGGCGGACCGTCACGGCCGCCGGCTGATCGACCTGCGCCACCCAACCCGGGATTTCAATATCGCCACCCCCGACCGCCGCCCGGGCCACCGCCTGCTTACCGTCGGCACCGATTGCTGTGTCGGCAAGATGTACACGGCCCTCGCCCTGGAGCGCGAAATGAAGGCGCGCGGCATGAAGGCCGACTTCCACGCCACCGGCCAGACCGGCATCTTCATCGCCGAGCGCGGGGTGTCGGTCGATGCGGTGGTCTCGGATTTCGTCTCCGGCGCCACCGTATGGCTGACCCCGGGGAACGATGAGGATCATTGGGACCTGATCGAAGGCCAGGGCTCGCTCTATCATGTCTCCTATTCAGCGGTCAGCCTCGGCCTGCTGCACGGTAGCCAGCCCGACGCCCTGGTGCTGTGCCACGACGCCTCGCGCACCCACAATGACGACTTCCCCGACATCGAACTGCCCAGCCTGGAAGCCTGCGCCGAAGCCAACCTGTCCATGGCGCGGCTCTGCAACCCCGACGCCCGCCTGGTCGGCGTCGCGCTGAACACCTCGAAGACCGATCCGGCGGGGGTCGGGCGGCTGCTGGCCGCGACGGCGGAGAGGCTCGGCGTGCCCTGCGTCGATCCGGTCGCCACCGGGGTTGCCGCCATCGTCGATAATCTGGACGGATAGCACGGCGATGCGCGAATTTACCGTCACCCCCGAATCCTGGCCCGTCGAGGGTGAGTTCATCATCTCGAAAGGTGCCTGCACGACCGCCGAAATCGTCGTCGTGGAAATCGCCGAAGACGGCTTTATCGGGCGCGGCGAATGCGAGCGCACGGACAGCTTCGAGCCCGGCTACCCGGATGTGGCGGCCGCCATCGAGGCGGCGCGGCCCGCCGTCGAGGCCGGCGTCGAGTGCGCGGAATTGCAGAGCCTGATGCCGTCGGGCAGCGCCCGCAACGCCATCGATTGCGCCCTGTGGGACCTGGCGGCGAAGCGCGCCGGCAGCCCGGCCTGGAAGCTCGCGGGCGTCGAGCAGCCCGAGCCCTGCCTGACCGTGCTGACCATCAGCCTGGGCACGCCCGAGGTCATGGCGCGGGACGCCGCGAGGGCCGCCGACCGCGACATCCTCAAGCTCAAGCTCGGCGGCGAGGGCGATATAGAGCGGGTCAAGGCGGTGCGCGCCGCCGTACCCGAGATGCGGCTCACGGTCGACGCCAACGAAGCCTGGACGCCGGACATGCTGCCGCGCTATCTCGACGCCCTGGCGCCGCTCTGCATCGAATTCGTCGAACAGCCGCTGCCCATCGCCGAGGGCCATCACCTGGACGGGTTGGCGCGCCCGATCCCCATCGCCGCGGACGAATCCGTGCGCGATCTCACATCCCTCGATGCGGTGGTTGGGCGCTATGACATCATCAATATCAAGCTCGACAAGACGGGCGGGCTCACCGAGGCGCTGGCCCTGGCCGCGGCGGGGCGCGCCGCCGGGCTCGAGATCATGCTGGGCTGCAATCTCGGCACGTCGCTCGCCATGGCGCCGGCCATGCTGCTGACCAACGGCGCACGCATGGTCGACCTGGACGGGCCGCTGTTGCTGAGAGAGGACCGCGTGCCCGGGCTGCGCTTCGAGGGCAGCCTGATCCATCCGCCCGAACCCGCTCTCTGGGGATAACCGCCATGTCCGATCGTTACGACCCGCTGCTACGGCGCACCGCCGAACTCGCCCTTGAGTATCTCAACAGCCTTGGCGAACGCCCGGTCGGGCCAGCCGTGGACCATGCCGAGCTTCGCGCCGCCCTGGACAGGCCACTCACCGACCGGGGCGAAGACCCCCTGGCGGTTATCGAACAGCTCATCGGCGACGCCGATCCCGGCATCGTTGCCTGCGTCGGGCCGCGTTATTTCGGCTTCGTCCATGGCGGCTCTCTACCGGCATCCGTCGCCGCCGACTGGCTGGTCACCACCTGGGATATAGCCTGCAGCATGTATGTCTGCTCTCCCGCCATGGCGGTGATCGAGGAGATTGCGGCGGGCTGGCTTACCGAGCTGTTTGGGCTTTCCGGCCGGAACCGCGAGATCAGCACGGGCTTCACCACCGGCTGCAACATGGCCAATTTCACCGGTCTGGCGGCTGCCCGCCACGCCCTGCTGGCGCGGGCCAACTGGGACGTCGAGGCCCAGGGGTTGTTCGGCGCGCCGGAGATCAATGTGGTGGTCGGCGCCGAGGCCCATGGCTCGATCTTCGCTGCGTTGCAGATGCTCGGTCTGGGGCGCGAGAGGGTGATCCGTATCGACGCCGACGATCAGGGCCGCATGCGCGCCGACGCCCTGAAAACAACACTGGCCAGCCTCTCGGGTCCGACCATCGTAATCACCCAGGCGGGCAATGTGAACAGCGGCGCCTTCGATCCCTTCATACCCATCGCCGACGCCTGCCAGGCCCATGACGCCTGGCTCCATGTGGACGGCGCCTTCGGCCTGTGGGCCGCCGCCTCACCCGCCTACCGCCATCTGGTGGCGGGCGTCGAGCACGCCGATTCCTGGGCCGCCGACGGCCATAAATGGCTCAACGTGCCCTATGATTCAGGCATCGTCATGACCGCAAATCCAGAGGCCCATCGGGCAGCCATGACGATCAGCGGCAGCTATTTGGTGAAGGACGACGACAGCGCCCGGGATCGCGGCGACTGGGTGGTCGAATCGTCGCGCCGGCCGCGCGGCGTGCCGATCTATGCGGCGATCCGCAGCCTCGGGCGCGAGGGCCTGGCGGCGATGATCGAGCGCTGCTGCGAACATGCAAGCCACATGGCGCAACGTCTCGGTGCTGTGCCCGGCGTCGAGATTCTCAACGATGTGGTGATCAATCAGGTGATGGCGCGCTTCGGCGACGACGACGCCGCGACCCGCGCGGTGATCGCCGCGGCCCAAGCCGACGGCACCTGCTGGATGGGGGAGACCACTTGGCACGGCAAGGTGGCCATGCGCCTTTCGGTTTCAAACTGGAGTACGACCAGCGACGACATCGACCGCTCGGTCGACGCCATACTCGCTGGTTGGGAGGAGTTGCCCTAGTTCTTCGAGTAGTACTCGATGACCAGATTGGGCTCCATGCGCACCGGATAGGGGACCTCGGCGAATTCCGGCACCCTGATAAAGGTGCCGTGCATCTTGCGGTGATCCACATCGAGGTAGGCCGGCACGTCGCGCTCGGGCGAGCCGACCGCTTCGAGCACAATGCCGAGTTCGCGTGATTTCTCGCGCAGCTCGATCACGTCGCCTTCGCTCACCCGGTAGGACGGGATGTTGACCCGCTTGCCGTTGACCTTGACGTGGCCGTGATTGACGAACTGGCGCGCGGCGAACACCGTGGGCACGAACTTGAGCCGGTAGACCACCGCGTCGAGACGACGCTCGAGCAGGCCGATGAGATTTTCGCCGGTGTCGCCGCGCAGGCGCGCCGCTTCGGCGTAGGTCCTGCGGAACTGGTGCTCGGTGATGTTGCCGTAATAGCCGCGCAGCTTCTGCTTGGCGGCAAGCTGGATGCCGTAGTCGGTCGGTTTGCGGCGACGCTGGCCGTGTTGGCCGGGTCCGTAATCGCGCTTGTTGGTTGGGCTCTTGGGGCGGCCCCACAGGTTGACGCCGAGGCGGCGGCAGATTTTGTACTTCGATGACAAACGCTTGGTCATACGGCGACCTTCTGAATTTTGAATGATAGAATAACCTGAATCGCGGGAAAGGCTGGCGTTCCGCGAGACGCCGTAATATACGGACGCCCTTGCCATTGTCAAACCGTTTTGCCTCGACCGGAGACGGTTTTCGCGCTTATTCTAAGGTTTATCGATGCTGAAGCGTTTATCGATCATCGCCCTCGTCTCTGTAGCCGTCATGGCCGCCCCCGTCCTGGCGGGTCTGCCCGTGGCGGTAGACGGCCAGCCGTTGCCGACCCTGGCCCCGATGCTCAAGCGGGTCACGCCGGCGGTGGTCAATATCGCCACCCAGACTCGCGTCCGGGTCCGTCAGAATCCCCTGCTCGCCGACCCGTTTTTCCGCCGCTTCTTCAATCTCGCCCCGCAACCGCGCGAGCGGACCGTGGAGAGCGTCGGCTCGGGCGTCATCGTCGACGCCGAGAAGGGCTATGTGCTGACCAACAACCATGTCATCGCCAATGCGGACAAGATCGTCGTCACCCTGCGCGACCGGCGTCAGTTCGTGGCCACTTTGATCGGCACCGACCCGGCCACCGATATCGCCGTGCTCAGCATCCCGGCGGAAAATCTCACCGCCCTGGAGATGGGCGATTCCGATCAACTTGAGGTCGGCGATTTCGTCGTCGCCATCGGCAACCCCTACGGCATCGGCCAGACGGTCACCTCGGGCATCGTCAGCGCGCTTCGGCGCAGCGGCCTGGGTATCGAAGGCTTCGAGGATTTCATCCAGACCGACGCCTCGATTAATCCGGGCAATTCGGGCGGCGCCCTGGTCACCCTCGGCGGCGAGCTGATCGGCATCAATACGGCGATCATCGACCGGGGCGGCGGCAACGTCGGCATCGGCTTCGCCATCCCCACCAACATGGTGCGCCAGGTGATGGACCAACTGATATCTTACGGCGAGGTGAGCCGCGGCCTGCTCGGCGTCGACGCCCAGGACCTGACGCCGGAACTGGCCGAAGCCCTCGGCCTCGATTTCTCCGAAGGCGCCCTGGTCAAGCATGTCGGCCGGGGATCGCCGGCGGCGATTGCCGGCTTACGCCAGGGCGATATAGTGATCGCCATCGACGGCCAGCCGGTGAAAGGCGTGATGGACGTCCGCAACAAGATCGGCCTGCTGCGGGTCGGCGATATTGTCGAGTTGACCGTCATGCGCGGCGGCGAAGTCCTGAGCCTCAACGCCCAGGTCTCGGTCCCGACAAACACCACCGTTGAAGGTCAGGGCCCAGCGCGCAGGCTGGCCGGCATGGTCGTCGGCCCGATGAGCGAGGAGTCGCCCCTGTTCGGTAAGATTGAAGGGGTTCAGGTGATCAAGGTAGCGCGATCAAGCCCGGCCTGGCAGACCGGCTTGCGCGAGGGCGATATCATCACCGAGGTGAACCAGCAGGCAACCGCCGATATGGACACATTCCGCGCGGCGTTGAAGGGGGGCGGGGACAAGCTGCTTATCAAGCTGCGCCGCGGCAATTCGCAGCTTTTTATTGTCGTGAGATAGGGTTATTGCGGCGCCTTGGGCGGCCGGTCATTTTTCGATGGCACCACCGCATTCGATCCAGGCCTTGATGCCGCCGACCAGGTGGCAGACATCCTCAATCCCCGTGTCCATGGCGGCGCGCACGGCGAGGGCCGAGCGTTCGCCGAAGGCGCAATAGAAGACCAGCCGCTTGCCGCGAGCCATCTGGCGCAGCATGCCGCCGTCTTCAATGAACTGAGCGAGCCGGGTATAGGGCGCATGCACCGAGCCCTCGATGACTCCGTCGCGAGCCCGCTCATGGTCCTCGCGCAGATCGATCAGCAGGTCGGCATCCGCATCGAGACACCCGATGAGCTGCTCGCAGTTCAGCGACCAGGCCGCCATGTCGCCGCCGGCCGCTTCCTGGGCGGCGCCGATGCTGATGTTGGCGGGCACGGCGACGTCCATTTGCTTGGGGTCCGGCAAGTTCAGATTATCCATGATCTCGACATATTCTTCGACACTGCCGACCTGGAGACGCGGGTTGTGCGCGCGTTCCTCGCCGATGGTGCTGACCGTATCGCCCTTATAGTCGTGGCCCGGGTACACCAGGGTTTCGTCGGGCAGGACCAACAGTTTGTTGAATAGGGAATCGTAAGCGTCGCGCGCATCGCCGGCTTGAAAATCCGTTCGCCCGGTTCCCCGGATCAAAAGCGTATCTCCGGTAAAGACCCGGTCGGCGAGGCGAAAGCAGTAGGAATCGGATGTATGGCCGGGCGTGTGGATCGCCTCGAGGGAAATGCCTTCGATATCGATGGTCTCGCCATGTTTGACACGCATGGAAACCACATCGGCGGGGCTTTCCTCGCCCATCACCGTGACGCATTGAGTCCGGTCGCGCAGGGCGCCCATGCCGGTGATGTGATCGGCGTGAACATGGGTATCGACGACCTTGACCAGCCTGAGACCCAACTCATCGAGCAGTTGCATATAGCGATCGACGCGGCCCAATACCGAATCGATGATCAGCGCCTCTCCACCAAGACGACTCGCCAGCAGATAGCTGTATGTAAAAGATTCAACGTCGAAAAGCTGTCTGAAGATCATGATCGCCTATGATCGCCGACCGATGCGGCCCTGTCTAGAACATCATGCGGCCTAGAACATCATGCAGACTTGAGCTGCGGTTCGGGGTCCGGTGCGATAATCCTTGTCGCCGGCAGCACCAGGCTAGCCGTCGTTCCGACATCGGGTTCGCTCCGCAGGGAGAGACTTCCGCCATGCATCCGCGCCATGGCCTCCGATAAGGGCAGGCCGAGGCCGGTGCCGTCGTATTTGCGGCTCAGACTGCTGTCGATCTGGCCGAATTGCGCCATCGCCTTGGGGATGTCTTCAGGAGCGATACCGATGCCGGTATCAATCACCTCGAAGCTGCATCCCGCCTCTGGATCGATCGACACGCGCACCGTGACCGAGCCGCCGGAAGGCGTGAACTTCACCGCGTTGGAAAGGAGGTTGAGCAAAATCTGTTTGATCTTGCGATCGTCGGCCAGGAGCTTGGGCAGGTCGCTGGGCAGGTCGTTGATGATTTTCACGCCGGCGTTCTTGGCGCGCTCCTGTACGAAAGACAGGCTGGTGCGAACCACTCGATGGATATCGACGGGCTCCTCGATAAGCTCGACCTTGCCGGCCTCAATCTTGGAAAGATCGAGAATATCGTTGATCAACTCCAGAAGATGCTCGCCGGAGGCGTTGATGTCCTCGGCGTATTCAACGTATTTCGGAACCGATACGGGACCGAACATCTTTTTGGCGATCATCTCCGAGAAGCCGATGACCGCGTTCAACGGCGTACGAAGCTCGTGACTCATGTTGGCGAGGAAATCCGACTTGGATCGATTGGCGATCTCGGCCTCCTCCTTGGCCTCCTGCAAGGCCTCTTCCGCCATCTTGCGCTCGATGACGCGGCCGAGCTGCGCGCCGATGTGGGACATGACGTCGATCGATTGGGAGTCCAGGGTGACAGCTTTAGGCGTAAAGAATTCGAGCACCGCGGCAACGTCGTTACCGACCAGCAGAGGAAAAGCAAAACCCGTCTTCACGCCGATATCATCGGCAAACTTATTGCGGACAAAATTTTCATCCAGGGCGACATCGGCAAAGAATTCCGGCTGCCCGCTCTTCCAGACGCGGCCCGGCAACCCAACGCCAAGGCCAAACCGAGTGCCCTTGGTCGCCATGCGAAACGTCTCGAAGCTGTCCGCATCGTCCAAATGCCAGATCGCGGACGCGACGATCTCCGGGGGGGCGCCATCTTCGACAATGTAGGCATGGCCGATGGGCCAATCGAGATGGCGGCAAATCTCGTCCAGACAGGTCTCTAAGGCGTTATCCACGCCGGTTGCATCATTGGCGGCGACGGCGACCTTCTGCATCAACTCAACAACGGCGGTCTTGGCGCGCAGCGCTTCCTCGGCCTCTTTTTGCCGGGTGATGTCCTGGGCGGTGCCGATGGTGCGGATGAATTGGCCGGCGATATCGTATTGCGCCTCGGTAACCACCCTCAACCAACGCGTTCGACCGTCTTTTAGAAGGATGCGATATTCCATTTCGTAGCCTGACTTGCAATCCAGCGCCTCACCAATCGCCTTCACCAACGAGCCGCGATCGTCCTCGTGAACAAAGCTCAACCAGGCAGCCGCGGATGTTGGAAATCCCTCATGGGTGATACCAAAAATCCGACCCAGTTCATCCGAGTGATAGATCATCCCGTCCTCAACCTCATCCCAAATCCAGTGACCGACACCGGCAATCCGTTGCGCTTGCGACAGCCTGCGTTGGCTTTCGCGCAGTTCCACCTCGGCATTTTTGCGCCGCGAAATATCGCGGACAGAGCCGATGAACTTCTGCTTGTTCCCAAACCGCATTTCATTGACCATCAATTCGATCGCGAATTGCCCACCGTCTTTGCGGCGCCCGTTCACCTCGCGCGAACCGATGCCGAGGATTTTTCCCTTATGGCTATTGCGATAGCATTTCAGGTAATCGTCATGCGCATCGCGATCTTGTCCGGACATGAGCAAGCTGAGATTCTTGCCGGTGATTTCGGCGGCGCTATAGCCGAACATGTTCTCAGCCGCCGGATTGAAACTTTCGATAAGGCCGAATTCGTCGATGGTGATGATTCCATCGCTGGCATTGCGCAGAATTCCGCCGATGCGTTGCTCGTTATCATGTAGCGCTGCCAAGGTGTCTCGCAACCGTTCTCTCGATTTCATGAAACGATGACCAATGGCGACCAACAGCAAAATAATGGCCGCGAGTACCGCAAACGCGGCTTTTAAAAATTTGATCAGCGTCGCGACCGTGTCGTTAATCGTATCGTCATTCTGGCTGCGCTGCTCATGTGCCGCATGATTGAGCTCCATGACAGCAGCCAGCGCCGGGCCGGTGTCAATGGAAAGATCCCCGATATCATCCCCCTGCGATGTTTTTTCGACTTCGGCGTAGGCGCCGGCGAATTGATCAATAACGCGGGAGATTTCGGCCAGCGCCTGGGTCTCCCGGTTATTGGTGCCCAGGTCCCGGTAAGCGTCCAGCGCCGCCCTCATCTGGTCGACCGTGGAGCGGGCGTTCAATAGATATTCATCGTCCAGATCAGAAGCGAGGACCTCTAAGTTTGATAAATCATTGCCGAATTCGATGAAATCGCGCACATGCCCGACGATGACGGCTTTTTTCCCCGCCGATTCATCGTAAGACCGGCGCGCCTCATCGATGGCGCCGACCTCGGCGCCGATAAAGGTCCAGGTCGCCAGGATCACGGCGCAGGCCACGGCCAGTATGGACGCCACGGAGAAGGCAATCGTCCTGTTGCTTATACGATTCGCGTTTCGAGACATCGAATGCTGATTCCCAAGCCCTGCATTTAGCCGGCGCACCGGTCCCACGAATATGTGGCGGTAGCAAATTGAAACATACGGCAACAATCTTTATGCGCATGCCTCCTAACATTCGGTTAATCGTGTGTGATCCGGGGCCGATAATTCCGCCCGATCTCCCTATTTTCCTTGCGATTCAGGCCATCCGGCCATATTAACAATAGCCTTATATAAACAGCTTTCGAACGCTCCAGTCACCGCGTCCAACGGCGTAGATGAGACTGATTTGCGCAAGCCCCCAGGGGAGAACCGATTTTGCCACTCGACGACACCGTCGATCTTTTGATTATTGGCGGCGGCGTCAATGGCGCCGGCATCGCCCGCGATGCCGCCGGGCGCGGCCTGTCGGTGGTTCTCTGCGAACAGGCCGACCTGGCGTCGGGAACCTCCTCGGCAAGCAGCAAGCTCATACACGGCGGCCTGCGCTATCTCGAATATTACGCCTTCGGCCTGGTGCGCAAAGCCTTGGCGGAGCGTGAAACCTTATTGGAAATCGCGCCTCATCTGATCGAACCCATGCGCTTCATCCTGCCCCATGACGCGAGCCAACGGCCTGCCTGGATGATCCGCGCCGGGCTTTTTCTGTACGACCATCTGGCGGCCCGCAAGCGACTACCCGGTTCCAGCGGCATCGATCTGAAGTCGGCCCCCGAGGGCGCACCGCTCCGGGATCATCTGACCAAGGGCTTCGTCTACGCCGATTGCCGGGTCGACGACAGCCGCCTGGTGGTGCTCAACGCCGTGGCCGCTGCTGAACAGGGCGCCAGCATCCTGACCCGCCACCGCTGCATTTCAGCGCGGCGCGACGGCGACGTCTGGTCGGCAACCCTGCGCGACCGCCACGGCGGCGAAACCCGCGTCAGGGCGCGCGCCCTGATCAATGCCGCCGGCCCCTGGGTCGACGGCGTTCTGGGGCTGATAGACGGCGTTCCCCTTCGCAACACGTCTCTCAGGCTGGTCAAGGGCAGCCACATCGTCGTCAATCGGCGCTACCAGGGCAACCACGCCTATATCATGCAGAACCATGACCGCCGCGTGGTCTTCGCCCTGCCGTTCCAGGATCGGTTTACCCTGATCGGCACCACCGACACGCCCTTCGATGGCGACCCGGAGCAGGTTGCCATCGATACGGGCGAGATCGCCTATCTCTGCGATGCCTTCAACCGTTCCTTCGCGCAGCCCGTCGGCCCCGAGGATGTGATCTGGTCCTACGCCGGGGTGCGGCCGCTCCATGACGACGAAGACGGTGATCCCGCCTCGGCGAGTCGCGACTACAAGCTCGACCTGATGAAAGACGGGCCGCCCTTGGTGACGGTTCTGGGCGGCAAGATCACGACCTACCGCCTGCTGGCGGAACAGGCCATGGAACTCCTCTGCCCAACCTTCCCGGGACTCGGCCTGGACTGGACGGGGAAGACCCCCCTGCCCGGCGGCGATTTTCCCATGGGCGATTTCGATCGCTTCCTCGACGGTTTCCAAAAGGATTACCCCTGGCTTCCCGCCGACCTCGCCCGCCGCCTGGCCCGCGCATACGGATCGCGCGCCTGTGATCTACTGGGTGACGCCAAGGCGCTCGACGACCTCGGCCGCGATTTCAGCGCCGGCCTCTACGCGCGAGAAGTGGATTATCTGGTGGCCCGGGAATGGGCGCGCACCGGCGAGGATATCCTGTGGCGCCGCGGCAAGCTGGGGCTCCACTGCGATACGGGAACCGAGGCCGCCCTCGATGCCTGGATCGCCGGTGAAACCCCTGCCCGAGTGACCGCCCCCAGAGCAAACGCCCCCAGAGCAAACGCCCAATGACCCTGACCCAGCATGACATCGGCCGTGTCGTCGTGTCTGTCAAATTAACTCGCAGGTGATCACGCGTTCGCCTGATACGATCGGCGAATGCAGAAAATTTCATACCGGCGCCACCGCTTTCACCCCGACATTATCCGCCGAGCCGTTTGGCTCTATTTTCGTTTCACGATGAGTTTTCGCGATGTCGAGGATCTGTTGGCTGAACGCGGCATTGACGTCAGCTACGAGACGGTGCGTTTGTGGGTGTTGAAATTCGGACAAGCCTACGCTCGCCGAATCTGTAAGCGCCGTGACCCCGCATTCGACGTCTGGCACCTGGACGAAGTTTTTGTGAACATCGGCGGCAAGCAGATGTACCTGTGGCGCGCCGTGGATGGTGAAGGCGAAGT
>ERZ813253.554-NODE-554-length-12973-cov-4.475323_pt1 | contig 12973 bp, 14 predicted proteins | sample MGYA00520893_ERZ813253 | MGnify/ENA primary metagenome ERZ813253 (study PRJEB31669, sample SAMD00080414) | marine metagenome | biome: oceanic hadal pelagic zone biome; feature: marine hadalpelagic zone; material: sea water | place: Pacific Ocean:Izu-Bonin Trench...
TAGCAAAATTTATACACCTTCGTATTGTTGGGTCATCCTCTTTTTCATCAGCAGTTGAAGGGTTCAGCCCAATAAACAAAACCAGTGGCTTGTCTTCATCCCATATACGAAAAAGCGAGTACCTGTACTTCCTACATGATGAAAATGTGGCGTGACTTTTCATTGAAATTGATAACTCCAGTAAGCCCTAGGTGTTGTTGTTAATATTGGTGTCGTAGTTAGGTCGTGTCATCAGTCTTAGTGCTCATAAAACTTCTCAATATGTTCCATAATTCTCTCAAGCACCCTTGGAATAATCTTCTTTCGTTCGAGTAATTTTGGCTTAACTTGTAAAGTCTTGGCGATGTCATCAGAGAGAGGTTTGCGCTGGTCGTATAGATACGTTTCTACAACACCTTTTACCTCCTTCCTTATCAAGGCTCACCCATTGGTCAAAAGAAGGACAACTCGAAAGCCTAGATCCTTCCAAACCATGCCAAGCATTGTCAACGTACTAAATACAGCTATACCAGACATTTAGCACCCTGAATTATCTACACCCCAAGGAGTTCGAGTATTGCAAAAAAGAGCACCGTCAAGAATAGCGCCCTCCAGTTTGGCTCCTGTGAGATTCGCATTTGTTAGATTTGCACCAGTAAGATTAGCTAATGTTAGGTCAGCCTTACTTAAGTCTGCTTGCCTAAGGTCAGCCCCTATAAGCGAAGCACCTTTAAATATTACACCATAAAGATTGGCTGCAAAAAATGAAGCATTCTCAAGATTAGCGCCTTCAAAGTCTGAACCATATAGGCTTGAACCTTCAAAGTTTGCTCCATAGAAATTTGTACCTCTAAGATTAGCCTGTATAAAGTTTGCTCCAGTGAGGTTAGCTCCAGTGAAGTTGAAGCCACTAAAATTCGTAGAACGTAAATCGCAACTCTTACACTGATTAAGTTCATTTAATTTATTGATATTGAAGTCTAAATCTTGCCAATCATCAACTCCATCAGCATTAGCTGAACTAACAATAGTTATAGATAGAAAGAAAAGAATAAGTAGTTTTTTCATAACAAAACTCTGTGTTAATGTGAACTCCAGTATATACCCATGAGACAACAAAGTCCAAACCCCATCTCATGTGTGAGGGAGAGTACAACAGTAATCTCAAACACGGCTGGATGGGTCCCCCCATGCGCCTCTGAAGCCACCAAGACATGGGCGTGCTTACTGGTAGAAACAGGCCCAAAACACGCTCTTAGACCGTTGTTAAGCAACATTGCGGTTGAGATTGTTACCAAGGAATAGTAGGGTCTTCAGGCCACAGTATCCTCACCATAAGCCACAATTTGAATCACAGTTGGCCAGAATTCTTCTCTAAGATCCACCCTTAACTCTTGCGATTTAAACCTAGGATAAGTGTATTTAGCTATCTCTTTATAGCAGTTAATCCTTTGGTCAGTGGTAGCTTCATCAGATTCAGCGATTTCGATTAACTTCTGGATTGGGTTAACATTCAACTCTAAAAGCAAATCATCCGCTTTGATTAGAGTGATTTTATTGGGCGTCCCCTTCTTTCTTCCGCCTGTTTTTTGATGACCTTCTTCAAACATAGTAGAATAGTAGTATCAAGTTAGTAAATAACCGCTACAAAGCCTATAGCGGCATACACTCGATTTTACTCTGAATTTATTGAAAGTGTAATCCCAGTGTAATCCTAAGATTTTTTTGAAAACCCACAATTCATGTAAGTCATTGAAATATATGGTGGTTATGGGTGGACTTGAACCACCGACCCCAGCATTATGAATGCTGTGCTCTAACCAGCTGAGCTACATAACCAAAAGAGCGGACATTATCGAAAGATTTACGCCAAATGTCAAGGAAAATCTAGCATTTAAAGCAAGTCAGCTATGTATTATCTGATTACCCATGCGCTTTCATTATAAAATTAGGCATTAAGATCAAATCCTGTATTGAACAGATGTCAACATCCAATCTAAAAATAGCGCTCACTGGTGGCATCGCCTCAGGTAAAAGTTATGTTAGCAGTCTGTTAGAAAAACACGGTAACCCTGTTGTTGATCTGGATATTCTTGCTAGAGAAGTGGTCGAGCCTGGCACTGACGGCTTAAACGAATTAGTGGAGGCTTTTAGTGAAGACATACTCAATAAAGATGGCACACTTAATCGCGCCTACCTTAGAGAGGAGCTTTATAGGAAAGGGCGCAATCGCGCGCTGATTGAAAAAATACTGCACCCAAAAATTTCGCAAAAAATGCACATGGCGATGGAGAAACACAAAAACGGGGTGGTGATTGTTGTTGTGCCTCTTTTGGTTGAAAAAAACCTCTGGCAACCCTTCGATAGAGCGATTGTGATCGATTGCGCTGTCGAAAACCAACTCAGTCGCCTTAAAAAGCGTGAAAATATCGACCAAAGCAAGGCTGAAGCCATGTTATTGGCACAAACCAGTCGCGAACAACGTTTAAAACTCAGTGAGAGCCTCCCGACAGATGTTATCGAAAATAATTCCGAAATTATTGATTTAGACGAAAAAGTGGCCGCACTGCATCAAAAACTAGCTAATTTACTCTAAGGGACTATTCGTTGCGGATTAGCGGGTAAACCGATGGACTGAACATATTTTTATTCGCAAGCAATATTAATAAAAAAGTGACAGTGCCTGTTGAAACCGTAAGCATCAAAGTTAGACCCAAATCAAATTGCCACTGCAGAGTAAATATATTCTCAACAACATAGTACGAAGCAAGCGCAGCAGAACTTATCGAGAAAGATATTAAGGTAAGGTAAATAATAGCAAACTCTAGGCTCATCGCTTTGAGAATGGTGGCAAAGTCAACGCCGAGTATTTTATAAATCAGATTATTGTATTTGCGCAGGCTGGTTTGCACCAATACTGCGCTGACGATGACAATCATGCCAATGACGATGACGATTAGCGAAATGCTAGTTACTGCGATAAAAATCTTATCCATAATCTTGCCAACTTTCGATAACAGTCTGTCAACCTTAATGACTGAAATATTTGGAAATTGACGCACCACTTGCGCCTGAATCTCACCACTTGGAAGCTTGGATTTAAGTGTGCCGACGTATTCGTAAGGCAATTGATCTGCAAATGCACTATTAATCATAATGGCGAAGTTGGTGCCCATTCCCCGATAATCAACCTGACGTAGATTCTTAACAATGCCGACAACCTCCCTACCTAAAATATTCAGTGTTATCTCGTCATTGACGCTAATATCAAGATCCTCAGCAATTCGAGCGTCCATTGACACCAACATTTGCTCGCTGTTACCTGGGGCCCACCACTCGCCCTTGACAATGGGATTGTCTTCGGGCGGAAACTCCGACCAAGAGATGCGCCTATCGCCTTGAATCGCCCAATGTGAGCGGTTATCACGCGAAATACGGCTCTCGATAGCTTGGCCATTAATCGAGACAAATCTCGCACTCACCATCGGATTGAATTCCATTACTGCATCGGCATCTAGATTTTTTATAAAAGCCTCTAGTGGTTCTTTTTCACTCTTGTTGATGCTGATAAAGAAAATGTCAGGTGCCATCGATGGAATGCTGTCGGTAATCTCTCTTTTTAAGTTGTCAGCAACAAAACTCAAAATCAAAAGCAGCGTTAAGCCGATGCCCAACGAGATGGTAATAATTGGTGCTAAAGATTTTTTACTGGCAATGTTTCGATAAGCGATTTTATAAGTATTATTAGCAAAATTAGGCATTCGCCTTAGGGCCATTATGAGAAATTTTGCCACTCCATAAAAAATAGCAATACTGGCGAAAAACGCTAAAAAATAAAACAGCGTTAACAGCTGAGCTCGCGTTTGCAAGACAAAGTAAGCCACCAAAACGCCCACCAATATCAGTAAATAGATGGTATTTTTCACTGAGAAATGCAAATTGACGCTTTGGAAAGTATTACGAAATAAGTCCGCCGCCTTAATGGATGGAATTGAATACAAAGAGGGAATGGAAAAGATTAACACCACCAACAAGCCAATAAAAGCGACATTGGCATAATCAAACAGACTGAAGCTCGGTTGCAAGGAGATGCCAAAGGACTCGGGTATGAGGGCATTAGCCGCCAGCGGGCTTAACACTCCGAGTGCGTAAGCCAGAATGGAAGTAACAAACAACACTATCAATATTTCGTAAAAATAGATGAGCTGAATCGTTTTTGAAGAAAAGCCTAGTGACTTCTTAATCGCGATACTGGTGTTTCTTTGGTTGATGAAAGACAGCAAAGTATTGCTAATGCCAATACCAGCAATGATCATCGCACTGACAGAAACTAGATTGAGAAAATTGGAAAAATTATCAATGATACGGCGCAGATTTTGCGCACTGTCTTGCGGCAATCTCACTCTGATGCTATTGTCGTCCTTTAGTAATGATTGAGCTGCTTCAATTTTGCTTTGATAGGCATCGGATTTGTCGATTTTCAGTCGCGTGTCGTGGTGCAGAAAACTGCTGGCCCTTCTTAAATCAAATTGATTGAACTCTCGTTTGCTAATAATAGCAAACTCACCAAAAGCAGCGCTATTGGTTAAATCTGGCACGGAGACAATCACCCCGCCAACAACAAAAATGGTGTTCATGATCTTCAGTTCATCTCCAACCTTGAGCTGCAATTGATTTTGAATATTTTCGTTAATCAGTACAGTTGGAGTGTCCCTCTCGATTAGCAATTTTGCCCTCGCGCCCGCTGGCTCGGTTTGCACCTCGCCATACAGAGGATAATGCTCATCAACCGATCTTAGGTCGGTAAAAACAGCACCACCGTTTGGCTTTGACAGCATCGTAAAAAAATTAACCGTTTGACTAACCCTGCCTAAATTTGAGAGCTGTTGCAAGCGCTCATCTGAAAGAGGCTCAATGCCGCTGTTGATTTGAACATCACCACCCAGCAGCTCTTTTGAATTAGCTTGTATCTCATCATTCAGTGATTGCTTAATCGAAAAAGTTAAGGACAAAAGCAACAGACTGATAAACAAAGTAAGTGCAATAATCCACAGTTTTTGATAACTACGTCGAATGTCCCTAACGGCGTATCGATGAATAAATAACCCTTGCTGATAATTAAACAATACTACCGTCCTTGAGTTCAATAATTCGATCGCATTGGTGTGCGAGATCGCTGTTATGGGTAACCAGCACAAGGGCTGTTTGCTGTTTTCTAGTGTAATCGAACAGCAGTTGCATTATGTTTTTGGAGGTGGCCTCATCCAGATTGCCGGTCGGCTCGTCTGCCAAAATAATCCCGGGCTTGTTAATTAAAGCCCTAGCGATAGCCACGCGCTGCTGCTCGCCGCCCGAGAGCTCGCTGGGCAAATGATGGATTCGATGCGCAAGACCAAACTCGGCTAAAAGGGAGCTCGCCTCTTCGTCCTTATTGTATTTCTGGTTTGCTTCAAGAGACAGCAATACATTCTCTAGGGCAGTGAGATTAGGGATTAAGTAAAATGACTGAAAGACAATGCCAACATGTTGCCGCCTAACTCGTGATAAAGCATTTTCACTAAGGTTTGTAATATTCTCATTGTTAATTTTAATGGTGCCAGAAGAGGCTTTTTCTAGGCCAGTAGCAAGCATGATGATGGAGGTCTTGCCAGAGCCACTAGGCCCAACAATAGAAACGATTTCATCTGCGTTTATCGAAAAACTGATTCCTTTTAACACCTCAACACGATTACCATTTGAACCATAGTTCAACGAAACATCACTAAATTGTATGGCTGATTCATTCATACTAGTATCATATAATAGTCTAATATGATTTACTCACTAATTAAGCCACTAAAGGCGTTATTTTTCTTATTGCTTATTACAATATCGAGTGCAAGTTTTGGCGAACAACTCATTAAGATTATGCTGTTTGGCGATAGCCTAATGGTTGGATATGGTCTAACTCAAAGTGAAAATATCACTTCTGTGCTTAGTAGAAAGTTTGAAAGAGATGGGCTGACAGCAATGATCATCAACGCTAGCGCCTCTGGCAATACCTCTAATAATGGCCAGGCTCGACTTGGTTGGTCGCTTGGCGATAACCCGGCTGTGGTTGTATTATGCCTCGGCGCAAACGATATGTTACGCGGCATTGATCCTGCACTCACCAAAGAAAACCTCAACACAATGATTATCAAAATCAAAGAAAATGGTGCCACATTGGTGTTGGCAGGGATGCGCTCTCCCGATAGCATGGGGGAGGATTATCAAAAGCAATTTGATCAACTATACCTTGACCTTGCAGAGCGGCACAACTTAATCTTTATGCCGTTTTTGCTCGAAGATGTTGCCCTTGAGGAAAAGTATTTGCAACGTGACTACAAGCATCCAAACGCTCTGGGCATCAAAGTCATTGCCAATAACCTATACCCTTACCTTATCAAGGCCGTAGCGACTCAACAAGCCAAAAACCAAACTCAATTATTTGATTATTAGGCGCTCGACCACTTGGCCGCCTTTGAGATGTGATTCAAGAATCTCGTCGATGTCCTCTTCATCGATGTAGGTGTACCAAACGTTGTCCGGATAGACAACAGCCACAGGGCCGTGTTCACAGCGCCCTAGACAGCGTGATTCACTGACACCAAAACGCCCCTCACCCAACATTGAGGTTTCTCGACATTTGTCTTTGGCATAGCGATAAAGCTCTTTTGCGCCGTTTTGCGAACAGCATTGCTTGCCGCCTTTACGGATATTGTTACAGAAGAAAATGTGGTGTTGGTAAAAGTTACTCATAAGTTATAAGGCCTTTGTATAGATACTTTTAAATTTGATAATAGGGGGTTTATTATTTTACAAGGCATAATTTTTAGAAATCAGCAAATCCAAAAGGTATCTACACAAAGACCTCAACAATTAATTGCTCTTTGATAGCAATGTTTTTTATCAATGCCTGTTATTTTAGCAGCAAGTTTGGCTGCTTTTGATGCACCCATCTCTGCACAAAGAAGTGGCAATAGTGTATCCAGTTGTGCTTCTGCTTCAATTATGTCGGTTTTGCCAACTGAGGACACCAGAATCACAAACTCGCCCTTTTGGTGATTGGGGTCAGCGGTTAAATACTCAATCAAGCTTGGAATTGTGCCGGTGTTAATTGTCTCAAACGCCTTGGTGAGTTCTTTGGCTAAACACACTTCTCGATTCTCTCCTAAAACCGATAACATATCCGACATTGTTGCCAAGATGCGTTTAGGTGACTCGTAAAAAATACTGGTTTCTGTACGACTGACAAGACTCTGCAGCGCCTTAACGCGCGCTACTTGTTTGCTTGGTAAAAAGCCAAAAAAAGTAAAATTATCACTCGCTATACCGGCCGCAGACAAGGCGGTAATTAACGCGCTAGGCCCAGGAATTGGCACTACATTACAGTTGGATTTTTTCGCCTCAGCAACCAATACATAACCTGGGTCGCTAATCAGAGGGGTACCCGCATCACTAATCAGAGCAATTGATTTTCCAGCATTCAGCTCGTCAATAACAAATTGCGTTTTTTCACGCTCATTGTGCTCATGAAAAGCGCTCAATGTTGTCGAGATATTCAGATGACTTAACAGTTTTTTGCTGTGGCGCGTGTCTTCAGCGAGAATAAGATCTACACTTTTAAGGACAGAATTCGCCCTAAAAGTGATATCATCCAAATTACCGATGGGGGTTGCAACAATAAAAAGTGTACCTGACATAAATGTTTAGTTTCAAACGCAGAATTGGCAACAAGGCGGAAGCTTTGGCGTTGGATCATCTTAAACAACAAGGCTTATCGCTGATTGAGCAAAATTACCTAACCAAGTTAGGCGAAATAGATATTATTATGCTTGATAAAACTGCGGACACGTTGGTTTTTGTTGAGGTTCGCTATCGAAAAAGCAATAACTACGGCACAGCGATAGAAACGGTAACTCGATCAAAACAGCAAAAATTAATGCGGACAGCGCAGCAATATTTGCAAAAACACCCAACATATCAACATTTTCTCTGTCGCTTTGATGTTGTTGGCGTAGAATCTGATTTAAAATATCCTACAATTACATGGATACAGAGCGCATTTGTGCGCGAGGAGTAATGGTGAAAAAAGCGATACTACTAAGTGCACTGTTAATTTTATCCACTCTGCTCTCTGCATGTTCAACGATAGTTCAGGGCGTTGCCGCCGTCGCATCGGTTGTCACTATGACCAATGACCGCCGCAGTGCCGGCACCATCCTCGATGATAAAACTCTCTACATCAGACTCAACAATATTGTCGCAGAAGACGTTACGCTTGACGATGCTCACGTTAACTTTATGGTTTACGATGGCGTTGTCTTGATGACGGGCGAAGCACCGAGTCTGGGAGCAAAAAATAGACTCGAGACCCAGATAAGTGCAAAATCACTAAATATGAAGCAATTGGTTAACGAAGTTGCAATCATGCCGACCAGTAGTTATCTCTCGAGGGCGATGGATAATATTATTTCCCTTCAAGTTGAGGTTCTTTTCCAAAACCAAGAGGTATTTCACCCAGCACACGTCAAGATAATGACCGAGCGAAAAACGGTGTATTTAATGGGTGCTGTGACCAAGCGCGAAGCTGAGCATGCCACCTACCAAGCCGCCAGAGCAAAAAATGTCGGCAAAGTGGTTAGGTTGTTCAGTTATCTCAGCAAAAGACCCGCTGATGAAATTGAACGCGACAACCTGAAGCAGGCTGAGGCCGAAAAAAGGGCTTCTCTTGAGGCAAAAAAAGCGGAGCTCGAAGCGGCTCAAGCGGCCCTGCAAGAGCAGATCGACGCGCTTAACTAGACGATAGCTCTGCGCACTGGCGCAAACGAGTGACGGTGCACACCAACTATCGGCCCGTACTCCATCAAGGCCTGCATATGCACCTTAGTGCCATAGCCTTTATGTTTAGCAAAGCCGTACTGAGGGTAGAGAATATCTAATGCTATCATCTGCCTGTCTCGCGTGACTTTTGCAATTATAGAAGCAGCAGAGATAACTTGTTCGCTCAAATCACCTCTAATAATCGCCCGACAATTCTCAACATCAGGGCAACGATTGCCATCAACAAGCACAGCATAATCTGTGGTGCTGGTTTTTTTTGTATGGTCCCCTTCTAAATTCAAAATAGCTCTTTGCATCGCCAGCATGGTCGCTTGTAATATGTTGATTTGATCAATTTCAGAACAACTTGCCTCGCCAATTGTCCAGTCACAACTTTGGGTTATTTGCTGATAAAGTGTCTCGCGTTTTTTTTCGCTAAGCTTCTTTGAGTCTGTTAATCCGGATAATTCAAATTTAGCCGGCAGAATGACTGCCGCAGCAACAACGCTGCCCGCCAGTGGGCCTCGGCCTGCTTCGTCAACGCCGATGATGGTCATCATCTGAGGGCTCTAAAGCGCTTTAAAGCCAATATCGGTACGGTAATAAGAGCCCTGCCAATCCACCTGCTCCAATAGTGCGTAGGCGTTGGTTTGCGCCTGCTTGATGTCTTCGCCCAAAGCGGTTGCGCATAACACGCGCCCGCCATTACTAAAGACGTTGTTATTATAGAGTTTCGTACCAGCATGAAACACTTTGGCATCGGCGGTGTTTTCTGGCAAATGAATGAGTTCGCTTTTGTGGTAAGCGTCTGGATAACCCTTTGCTGCTAATACCACACCCAAGCAAGCACGTTTATCCCACTCAATCGTGGCTTCATCAAGCCTGCCACCAGATGCCATCAAACAAAGCTTGGCTAAGTTTGACTGTAAGCGCATCATAATCGGTTGCGTTTCAGGGTCGCCAAATCGGCAGTTGTACTCTAAGATCTTGGCCTTGCCTTCGGCGTCAATCATTAGGCCAGCGTAAAGAAAGCCAGTGTAGGGCACACCTTCATCTGCCATGGCGTTAACTGTTGCTCGAATAATAGTTTCCATAACCTCATCAAAAATAGCCTGACTAACGATTGGCGCAGGCGAATACGCACCCATGCCCCCTGTGTTTGGCCCTTTATCCCCATTATCACGAGCTTTATGGTCTTGCGAAGTCGCCATAGGCAAAATATTTTTGCCATCGACCATGACAATAAAACTAGCTTCTTCACCCACCAAAAACTCTTCAATGACGACGCGTGAACCGGCGTCGCCAAAGCGATTGCCTTGAAGCATGTCATAGATTGCATCAAATGCCTCTTTTTTGCTATGAGCGATAATGACGCCTTTGCCTGCGGCCAGACCATCCGCCTTAATGACAATCGGCACGCCTTTTTCTTTAACATACATAACAGCGGCAGCGGTTTCACTAAAGACTTGATAAAAAGCGGTCGGAATGTCGTTACGCTGTAAGAAGTCTTTACAAAAAGCCTTCGACCCTTCTAATTTAGCAGCCGCCTGTGTTGGACCAAAAATATCTAGGCCCTCGGCTCTGAACGCGTCGACTATGCCTAAAACCAATGGCGCTTCCGGACCAACAATAGTAATATCAATTAGCTGTTTTTTGGAAAAAGCAATAAGACCTTCGATATCTTCAGAGTCAATTTCAATATTTGAGACCTTACCCTCCAAAGCGCAGCCTGCATTTCCGGGGGCGACAAAAACTGCCTCAACCTCGTCAAAACTTGCACACTGCCACGCTATTGCGTGCTCGCGACCACCAGAACCAACAACCAAAACCTTCATGGAAATTCCTATAATAATTACCTAAAAAACGTCTGAACCAACTTCAACAGTATTGGTAATAGATTATAGTCTAGCGACGGCTGTTCACCTACAAAAAGCAAAATGCAACCCACAAAAGTCGTGAATAAAATGCCCCGAGCTGAAACGACCCAAGGAGAGAGCCCCGAGAGGCTCTATTCTCGACTTTTGTTAATAAATGTCACATAAGGTTTTTGTGAATGCACTCAATATTTCATCGTTATTGATGTGAATGCCAGCTTTAACCAGCCACTCGCCACCCTTTATGTGCCCATCCATTGCTCTGGAATCTAGTGCATAAATAATGGTCGCAAGCCTACCCTTGTCGTTCGACCTGCCCATTAGAGGTGAGTTGCCATCAATGATTAATGCATCTAGATCACTGCCTAGCTGAAAATAATTGGCAATGTCTTTTCCAGCGGCTTGTCTGCCATTGTCGATTAAAGTCTCATAAGCGAGTTCAGCTTTGTTTACACCTTGTCAGACTCGGTTACACTTATCGAGAAAAACTGGAGGTCTGCTTTGTGATCTTCTGCCGGGCCATTTATTAAAGATTGGTAGTAACCCTCTTCAAGATTTGAACATTACTGGAAAAAGCATAATATACGATTCAATCGATCGTCTTTAGGTTTCAAATACTTGGCAAGCCCAAAAAAGGAAACTTTAAACAAACAAGCGCTTTGGAAGAACCTCTCCCTCCACAGTGCTCTCACCAATGCCCAAAAACTGTTGGTTCTCGTCAAACAGTTTCAACTTTTGCACCTCAGTATAATTTCCATAATTAACCTTCCGGCCAAGCTTAATGTCGCTTGTTTGCTCAGCATTTAGAAATGCAGATTCAAAATTTGGTAGCATTTTATCTGCGCCAAGTGTGACCTCATCAAGTGCCTCAAAGTCATCACTCTTGAGCGCCTCAAGTTGATTAAAAGTTAGGCTGTTGGTCAAATCAAAATGGGCAAAGCCCGTCCTTCTTAATTCAATTACATGGGCGCCACAACCCAGAACCTTGCCGATATCTTTAACTAAAGTTCTAATATAAGTTCCCTTGGAGCAAGCAACATCTAAACTCAAAATATCGTCTTTAAGACTCAAATAGTTAATTTCATGAATTGTCACAGAACGCGGGAGGCGCTCAACCACGATACCTTTTCGTGCCAACTCGTACAGGGGTCTGCCATTACGTTTTAGTGCTGAATACATCGGCGGCACTTGTTTTATATCGCCACAAAATTCTGGCAGGATGTTTTTAATGCTTAACTCATCAATACCATCGGTAGAGCCATAATCTGTTATTGCACCTTCAGCGTCACCAGTATCGCTAACTTGACCTAGTTTGCCACGTACGAAATAACGCTTATCATCATCAAGCAGGAACTGTGCCACCTTGGTTGCCTGACCCAGACAAATTGGTAATAACCCACTTGCCAGAGGATCGAGGCTTCCTGTGTGGCCGGCTTTTTTGGCAAAAAATAGGCGTTTAACTTGTTGTAAGGCGAAGTTGGAACTTATGCCGCTGGCTTTATCCAGCAATATAACACCATTGATGTCTCTGCCTTTTTTATTGCGTCTCGACATCTTGGTTGGGGATTAAAGCTTGCTTAGCAAATCTTCAATTCTAGCACCAGTATTCGGCGCAGTATCATAAATAAATTTCAAAGTAGGGGTGTGACGTAAATCTAGCGCTTTTGATAAGTGGGCACGGAAAAAACCATTGGCCTTACACAGCAGGGCGCTAACTTCTTTTTGTGTGCCCTCTTCGGTAGAAAAAAACACTTTGGCGCTGCTTAGATCACGGCTGGTAATTACATCAGTAATCACAACCTGCTTTAATCGAGGATCGTTAACCTCTTTCCTGAGCAACAGAACGAGCTCCCTTCTAACGAGTTCGTTGACCCTCTCAATCCTGTAGCTGGGTTGTTGTGCCACTTAAGCGCTACCTCTAAAGTGTACGAGCACGCTCAACTCGTTCGAAGACTTCAATTTGGTCACCTGACTGGACATCGGTGTAGTTAAGGACGCCTATACCACATTCAGTACCCGACTTAACTTCTTTGACATCGTCTTTAAAACGCCTCAAAGACTCTAGCTCACCTTCGTAAATGACCACACTGTCTCTAAGGACACGAATTAGACTGTCTTTTCTAACAACGCCTTCGTCAACCATACAGCCAGCAATAGCACCAAACTCAGGTGATCTAAAGACATCTTTCACTAAAGCAATACCAATAATATTCTCACTTAGTTCAGGCGCAAGCATGCCGCTCATGATTCCCTTAATGTCATCAATGAGGTTATAG
>ERZ813253.557-NODE-557-length-12933-cov-4.994846_pt1 | contig 12933 bp, 10 predicted proteins | sample MGYA00520893_ERZ813253 | MGnify/ENA primary metagenome ERZ813253 (study PRJEB31669, sample SAMD00080414) | marine metagenome | biome: oceanic hadal pelagic zone biome; feature: marine hadalpelagic zone; material: sea water | place: Pacific Ocean:Izu-Bonin Trench...
TCGTGACTGGAGTTCAGACGTGTGCTCTTCCGATCTCAATACAACCTATTCGAAATGTATTTGCCACCGTTAATTTTCCTGGATAAATTAAGAAACCTTTGTCACTTAGTGATTTATAAAATTTTTCAAATTCAAAATTAGGATGATCAGGTTGTAAAAAAGTTATAATTATAGGAGCTTGTATTTTGTCTGGTAGCAATTGCTTAAATCCCATGCTTGACATTCTTTCGCAAATTATTTTGCAATTTTCTTTATAACGTTTAAAACGTCCTTTGGTTCCTCCTTCTTTTGAATGCTCTTTTAGAGCTTGATTAAATGCTGCCAAAACATGAGTTGGTGGAGTAAAACGCCACTGCGCATTAGCTTCCATAGCTTTCCATTGATCATATAAATCTAGACTTAGTGAATGAGAATTGTTTTTTGAAACTTTAAGAACTGATTTACGAACTAAAACAAAACCAACTCCAGGTACTCCTTCCAAGCATTTATTTGAAGAAGCAGCCACAGCATCAAAATACGTTTTATTTATATCCAAAGGTAAGGCACCAAAGGCGCTCATAGCATCAATAAAAAGAGATATTCCTTTTTTCTTTGCTAAATCCGAAATAGCTTGAATAGGATTAAGAATACCTGATGTTGTTTCACAATAAACGGCAAATATATGTGTTAAGTCTTTATTTTCATCAATTATTTTTTGGATTTTATTACAATCATGAATTTCGTGTTCGGCAACTTCATAAAAAATGTTATTTCTTGAAATGTAAGAGCATATTTTTTTCATTCGATGTCCGTATGTCCCATTAATTAAAATTAATATTTTGGATTTAGAATTTGTTAACGATCCAATCATGGCTTCAATGGCAAAAGTACCGCTTCCTTGCATAGGAACACATTCAAATATATTTTGACCATTTATAAGCTCAACAAGAGATTGACGTATATTTTTATTTAATTCAATAAAAACAATATCGCGAGAACCCCAATCATGAAGCATCACTTCTTTGGTTTTAGACGATGTTGTAAGTGGACCTGGAGTTAGTAATTTCTTATCCATCTTTAATTTTTTATAAAATTTTTTTATCATATTATATCCTATAGACTTATTGATTAATTTAAAAATAAACTGTCTGATTAAATATATTTTGTAATACAAAAAGAATTATAAATGAAATCAAAGCAGCAATCACAGGAAGAAGAAGCCACCCTATAGAAATTTTACCAGCAATATCCCATTGCACTTCTTTTCCTCCTTTAAGAATTCCTATACCTATGACGGCACCCACTACGGCTTGTGAACTAGAAACAGGCACCAGAGGTATTGCAGGTAAATTTATAGAATGTAAAAAATTACTTATTCCCTGTGAAGCAAATAGGAACAACACAATCGAATGGGCAAACACAACAACAAAGGCTGCTGGAGGAGAAAGTTTAAGTAAATCATTGCCTACGGTAAACATCACTTTTTTTGAATAAGTAAAAATACCAACTGCAATGGCAATCCCTCCTAGTAAAAATAATTGTTCTTTCGAAGAAAAAGTAAAAACATTCATAAAGTGAATATCCGTAAATGGAGAGATTGGAACAAAAACACCCATAACATTGGCAATATTATTTGCTCCTAAACTGTATGCACCAAAGGCTCCAACAAGTAACAGCGCTGTACGTGTGTAAGCGTCAAGGCGAAGAAGATGCCAATTACTTTTTCTTAATATTTGTTTGGTTAAAATAAAAAATAATATGGCAATAAGAGCAGCAATAATGGGACATAAAACCCACGTACTAAGAATTATGAATAAAATTTTTATATTTATGGAAGATCCTGTATAAATATTCCAACCCACGATGGCTCCAACGATAGCTTGTGTTGTAGAAACTGGTAATCCAAATTTTGTCATTATATAAACAGATAGTCCGGCTGCAACACAGGCAGCAAAAGCACCAGGGAGTGCATTAATAGCTCCCAATTTTCCCAACGTTTCTGTTGTACCAGCTCCACTAATAATAGCGCCCAAAATTACAAATACACTGCAGACAAGGGCTGCTGTTTTAAATTGGACCATGCGAGTACCTACAGCGGTACCAAAAACATTGGCTGCATCGTTCGCGCCAAGAGACCATCCTAGAAATAATCCTCCTAGGAGAAAAATAATAATTGTTAAATCCATAAATTATTTACATTGATCTTTTAATAGCGTAGATCTGAATTTCATCTGCGATATCTTCTGCTTGATCACAAATGCGATCTATTTTTTCAACAAAATATCGAAGATGCATTTTTTGATCTAAATGTAGCTCGGAATCAAAAATTCTTCTTACAAAAGATGTAAATTTTTTATCAGATTCTTTTTCATAAAAAGTGACTTTATGGGCATTATCACTCACAGACTTAATATCCCGAAAGAATGACCTGGTAGTTAAACATAGAGACTCTACACATTTAACAGCTGTTTCAGATAGACTTATTAAATCTTTATGAAACTCTTTTGGAAAATCAGGTTTTTGAATAGAGAAATGATAGCAGTTACCTTGATACATACCTATCAGTTCATCCATGTGCTCTAATAATCGTAATACATCGCTTCGCGCATCTGGAATTAAAGATTCCTCATATAAGGCGCGTTCCACATCTTTTGTGATTTTATCAGCCTTACTCTCCATCCCGCTCACCTGTTTGACCATTTCATCAAACTTATCAGTGATGCCGTTATTTAAATACAATGGAACAATGGACTTAAATACAAGACCGACTTCTGAAAGAATATCGACAAATTGATCAATTTGTCGCTCATGTTGTTTTGTTTGTCCAAATAATGATTTTGTTTTGAAATTAAACATAGCTGGACGATTATAGTTAAACAAGATGAATAATCAAATTTTTTAGGTATTTAAGTGCTTTGAGGATTTTATTCTGCCTCTGCTTTCGGACGCTTTGTTAATTCCGGATTCTTCGGAACCTTGTATGTGATAAGGTTATAAAATTATTCTTGATGTTCGATTACAATCATCTCGTTATTAAACCATAAACCACCGTATTTTTTTATAATCTCCTGGATATATTGAACATATCGGCCATCACGTTCTGCTTTCATTACATTTTCATTACTGATTTGACCTACATAGGTTGCAGCATTCCAAGAAGAAAATATTAAAGACGTAGCAATACCGTTTTCTATTTCATTCGGCAACGCTCTTAAATTATATCGAAAGGTTTCTGGTGCTTGAAATTTTAATTTATTTAAAAGATCACCATGTAAGGTATCTTTTAAACAAGCAATAATGTCATTTGCTAAAGAAGAAAAAGGATTGTCATCTGGCCATATTTTTTGAATAATTTCCATGCCTGAATCATTCCCCAAAGCGTGCACAAGTATTAATTTACCGCCTGGTCCAAGAGCCTGAATCATGGGCTTAACCACATAATCAATTTTTTTTTGTACACTTATACGCGAACGATAAGGTTGCGATGCAATAATCAAATCAAAATAATTTTTGTGCCCATCATGTTGGGGGATAATATGATCCAAACCAAATTCATGATCATGACGATAAATAACAAGCACTGATGGTAATTTATAGATTGGGTTCCCACTCTTATGATGCCGTTCTACTTGCCAGTTATTATGCAACATCTCATCTAATTGACTGAGTTGCTGACTAAATTCAAAAGATGAGTTACCATAGAGCTTAAATGTTTCCCAGTTGAGACGCTTTTGTTTATCCGCATTGCTAGAAGTTAGAGATGCTGCCTCGGCATAATATAAATTGGATACGACAAAAACCATGTTGGGGTGCTCCACAAATCGATCTGGCAATTTTTCAACACTCATGCGTACATCTTCCATGCTGATTTCTTTACCAAACACAAGAAAAGGAATAGTGGGAAATTTACGGTGACAATTTCTCAGGACACTCATCAGTAATGTTCCATCACCGAGACCTGCATCAAAAATTTTTAAAGCAGGTTTTTTTGGTTTGATATTCTTGATTTGTGTTGAAATTTTTTCAGCAATTATGTTTTTTTCATTTGTTGTTGTAACAAATAATAAATATTTTTGACGACTATCAAAAAATCTAAAGTCTTTACTCATCTAACGCCTCTACCATTGTTTTTAATTTTTTCATGGCTAACTTACGTGGCAGATGACCAAGTCCGCAATCAGGAGCCGCAATAAGACGCTCACGATCAATATGTTCTAACACATCTTTAACTCTTTTTTGTATTTCACTAATTGTTTCTTCTTCACTGCTTGCAATTTTAATAAGACCAAAAATAATTTTTGATTGTTTAAATTTCTCTAGTAGGGACAGATCATTATAACGGTGAGCATCTTCAATGGATATTGAATCTATAATTGACTTATCCAATAATTCCGCAATTTGATGATAGGAATCAAGAGGTGCTTTTGGATAATCAACCGCATCCAATTTGTCAGGGTAACCACAGCAAATGTGAGTTATCTTTTCAACGTCTGGATTAGAGATGCCTTCAAAACATTTTTCAAGGTTTTCCACTCCATACTCAATTGCTTCCTTTGGTTTTCTTGCAAACAATGGTTCATCAACTTGAATATATTTACATCCAGCATCAACTAATCTATTTAATTCAAGATTAATAGCTTTCGCTAAATCTTCTCCTAATTCTCTATTAGAGGTGTAATAGTCATTAGCAATAGTATCTGTAATCGTCATGGGTCCTGGCATGGTGATTTTAACAGGTTGTGATGAAATGTTTTGTGCTACACTCCAATCATGTACTAAAAATGAATCTTTGGCTTCAACTTTATTTGTAATTGTTGGTAGCCAACATTCATAATTACCTGTTCTTGCAATTTTTTTTGTTAACTTATTAAAATCAATGCCTTCTAGATGACGGCAGTGGTAATGGATATAATTTTCTCGCCTTACCTCACCATCTGTGACGATATCGATACCGCATGCTATCTGATCTTCAATGACTTCTTTTGCTGCCTTTAGAAATATTGACTCTGCTTCATCACCCATGCTTTTGATGGCATTATTATAATCTTCTGTTGGGTGTTTTGTATCCGTGCCTCCTTTTGCATTGAACCAGTCAGGCAATTTAAGAAAAGAAGGTTTTGGATATGAACCAATGACAGTTGTAAGCATTTACAAGTTTATACTATTTGTCTTAATGTAGGTCCATGCAATGTTTTAGGGCCTTCAGGGGTTAATTTTATGTTTGTCATTTGACGTTCAGAATGTCTTATACGATGACTTAAAAGTTTGCTTAGCATCTCAGCTTTAATATTATCATACTTAGGATCTGTAGCTAAATTGACTTTTTCGTAAGGATCATTGTTTAAATTGTATAGCAAAGGAATAAAAGCAGGAAAATGAACATACTTCCATTCGTTACTTCTTATCACTGCCAAATTAGATTCTTCTGGTGCTATCTTCATTTTTTTTAGTGATTTATTTTCATAAAGTTCACGAAAATCCCATTCAAATATTACATATTCACGAGAAGGTATTTTTGTTTTACCTGATTCAACTATTGAAAGTAAAGACCTTCCATTCCAGTCAACTGGTATCTCGCCACCTAGCCAATCAATAATAGTTGGAGCAAGATCTACAGATTCTGTCATTTGATCTATTATTTGTGTTTTACAATTTGGAGTATGAATAATTAAAGGGATACGATACGATTGGTCCCACCAACCTTTTTTACCAAACATCCATTGATTTCCAAACATTTCTCCATGGTCGCTTGTAAAAATTACCATAGTGTTATTCGCTTGCCCGCTATCATTAAGTGCTTTTAAAATTTTATTGATATTAAAATCTACTTCTGCACACATTCCCAAATATATAGCTTGAATTCTTGCAATATCTTTTGTTGTGAGTTTTGAGTAATTTATTTCTGGAGGATGATTATCATTAACTTCATAGTATTCGATAATGTCTTTCATTAAAGGGTGTTGTTTAATCCTTTTTTCTTTTTCTATATTTGTAATTAGTGGTTCTAAACTTGATGGATCAATTAAACTATGCCAAGGTTCTGAAACTCGATAAGGTGGATGTGGTTTTAAAAATGAGACATGCATAAAAAATGGATTATTAGTATTTTGTAAATCAGCAACTACTCTGTCTGCTAAAAAAGAAGTGTCAGATACTTCAGTAGGAAATTCCCATGCTTTATAAACAAAACCTTCTTCATTTTTTGTAGATCGACCCTCATATAGTTTTTTTGGATTTTCTACTTTGTAACCTTTTTTTTTTAAATATTCAGCCCAAGGTTCTGGATTGCTATATGGCAAATGACATATTGGATCAAATCCATTCATCGGTGATTCATAAGTAAAAAGACGAGGATCATTTTTTTTTAATTCACGTGGGTCATAAGAAGTATCGGTATAACCGTAAAGAGTTGGTTGATAGCCAAGTTTTTTTGCTTCCAAAGCAATATTAGTGAAACGTTTATCCAAAGGAGTTCCATTGATAACTGAACGATGAATAAATGGATATAAACCTGTCAGCATAGTTGCTCTAGAAGGTCCACAAGGAATAATGTTTGTGAAATGCTTGGTAAAAGCTGTACTTTGCGAAACTAACTTATCAATATTTGGAGTCTGAGCATATTTATGACCCATAAAACCAAAGCAGTCCCAACGCCACTGATCTGCACAAATAAATAAAACTGACTTTTTCATCTAAAAATATTATTTAATTATAAAATTAAATCAAAAATTAATCTTTGCATAGTATTATGTTTTACATAAATATAATCTATTTAATAATCTAATGAAAAATCAAAAATTAAACCTTACAAAAGACTCAATTCCTAATTTAGCAATAAAAATAGCAGTGCCTGTTAGCATTGGTTTCTTTTTTCATACTATGTTTAATGTGGTTGATATCTACTTTGCTTCAAAAATTAGTTCAGTAGCAGTTGCATCTATTGCACTTACCTTTCCAATATATTTAATGATTATAACAATTTCTAGAGGAACACGTGAAGGAGCAACTGCTTTAATTGCCAACGCAGAAGGTGCAAATGATAAAATTTTAGCAAAAAAATATCTAATTCAAACTGTTAGTTTTTCCATCATAGCTTCTTTTGTAATTATGATAATTGGTATTTTATCTGCTTCATATTTATTTAAACTCTTACATGCATCAGGTGACTATTTTAATTTTGCTGTACAATACATAAATATCATTTTTTACGGATGCATCTTTATTATTTTAGACTCAACGCCAACGGCTGGATTAAATGCAGTAGGTGATACAAAAACTTATTCTAATACTTTTATTATTGGTTTTTTTATAAATTTAATTTTAGATCCATTATTTATTTATGGTTATGGGCCAATTCCAGCAATGGGAGTAAAAGGAATTGCTTATGCAACAATTGCTGCTGAATTTGCTGCCACAATTTATGTATTTTATAGACTAAAAAAAATTACTGACTATTTCGATAACATTACTTTTATAGATTTTATTCCAAAACTAAAATATCAAATAGATATATTAAAACAGGCTTTTCCTGCCTCTTTAAATATGCTTTGTATTGCTTCCGGTTTTTTTATTGTTACTTTTTTTGTTTCTTTTTTTCCGACACAAGAGACAAGCAGCACTTCTGTAGCAGCTTATGGAATTGCACTTCGTATTGAGCAAATTATTTTATTACCGGCCATAGGTCTAAATTTTGCTTGTCTTACACTAACTGGTCAAAACTTTGGTGCCATGAAATATGATCGTATTAGAGAAGGATTTTTAACATGCTTAAAGTACGGTTTAATTTTGATGTTAATTGGTGGATTAATTATTTTTTTTGGATCAAATTATTTTATGGGAATATTTACAAACGATCTTAATGTTATTGAAATAGGTGCCAATTATCTTAAGATATCAGCATTATTTATACCAGCATTTACTATCTTACAAATTTCAATCTCGTTTATGCAGGGAATTAAAAAACCAATCCATACGACTTTTATTAGCTTGTTTAAAGAAGTTGTGGGAGCAGCAATTATTTTTTGGTTATTATGTTTTTATCTAAATCATAAGCTACAAGGTTTGTGGTTTGGCATTTTAATAATTAATTATTTATCAATGATAATTTTTTTATTTATCGTAAATCTCAAAATGAAAACTTTAGGTATAGAAATATTTAAGATAAAAAAGCAATAATCAAAGAGTTTTCAATCTTATAATTAAAACGTCAGGTTGAAAAAACTTAATAAAAATATAGCAATACTTTAACTATACTTTAATTTAAAATTGAAATTAAATAATAAATTAAAGAATATTAATGGAGGTAAAAGTGAAGAAAATAATTATAAAAATTGTTGTAGTTTCTTTTCTGGTTGCAGGCTTTAGCATAACTTCTTTTGCTGCAAGTTGCCCTTCAATCACAGTAAGTGATATGAAAGGTGTAGCCGGAGGAAAATATCCACAACAATACGAACTATCAGAATTTGAAAAAGCTGCAGATTGCAAGCTAAAATTTTCTGAAAATCCATCTATTAAAAGTATTAATAAAACGATAGTTGGAAACAAAAGTTTGCCAGGTGTAAAAAAACGTATTCCTGATGAACCACTAGTTGTTGTACCATATGATGCTATTGGTTCTTATGGTGGAACTTTTAGAATGTTGTCAAATGCAACAGAGGCTGGTACATCTGATTTACTTTCAACTCGTCATGTAAATTTTGTAAGATATTCGGATGATTTGAATACAATTGTTCCAAATGTTGCCAAAGAATATTCGTGGAATGATGATTTTACACAATTAACTTTTAGTCTAAGAAAAGGTCATAAGTGGTCTGATGGAGCACCTTTTACGGCTGATGATGTTAAGTTTTGGTATGATAATTTAATGATGGATAGTAAAATTAGAGAAAAACCATATGACTATCTTTTGGTTGCTGGTAAAAAAATGACAGTTGATGTTATTGACGCACAAACTGTTAGATTTAATCTACCAGCTCCTAAGCCTGGATTATTAGCAATGTTTGCTACATCTTATTGTCTTGGTTTTGCACCTAAACATCATCTAGGACAATTCCATCCAGATGTTAATCCTAATGCTGACAAGCTTGCTCAAGATGCTGGCTTTGAAAATGGTTATGCAGTTCTAACGGCTTACTACGGTAACTCTTGTTGGACTGATACGCCATCTCCACTACTTGCAACTCCTGATAAAGTAGCTAATCTTCCATCAGCAGTTCAACCTTCTTTGGAGTCTTTTGTTACAATTGAAGACACAACCGAAGGAAGAATATATGCTGCTAACCCATATTTCTATATGGTAGACACAGCGGGTAATCAATTACCTTATATTGACTATCAAGATGAAAGATACATTAACGATAATGAGATGAGAATTCTTAAATTGGTTAATGGTGAAGCTGAGTATAAAGCTCAGTCTTTAAATCTTGAGTCCGTTCCGCAACTAATGGATGGAGCAGAAAAAGGTAATTACTCTGTAGATGTAGTACCTGGTATTTCATCAGGAACATTTAGCTTTAACGTAACTGCAGAAGATCTTGAAAAGCGTAAAGTTTTTAATGATATACGTTTCCGTCAGGCAATGTCATTAGCTATCAACCGTGCTGAGATCAATGATGTGGTGTTCTACGGAATGGGTAAAGCACAACAGTATGTTGCCTTCAGTCCAGTACCAGGCTTTGTTGAATCTAAATGGTTAAATTACATGATTAAATATGATCCAGCAAAAGCAAATTCTTTGCTTGACGCAGTAGGTATGGCAGACAGAGATGGTGACGGATTTAGAAAGCTCCCTAACGGAGACGCTCTAGCTATTAATATTAACTTTGCTACTCAAGGAATTGGTGTTGGTGAAGTTGAATTAGTTGCTCGTTCTTGGAATGAAGTTGGAATTAAGACTAACTTTAAAGAAGTTACTCCAGATGAGTATCGTTCTGCACAATCAGCAAACAAATTAGATGTTGCTACGTGGATTAAAGGTCAGCCAATTGCAATAATTTTGGGAACTAACGAAATGTTTGTTCCTCCATACGAAAATTATTTTGGCCACAGAACCGCTATGTTGTGGGCAGAGTATATTGATAGTAATGGATCTTCAGGTGTTAAACCACCAGCTTATGCAATGGAAATGATTGAGGATATTAATGTATTCCAAACATTGGTTGCAGGCACAGATGAATCAAATAAAAGAGGAGCTAATCTTGTTAAAAATTTAACTGGAAATCTTCTTTTCATTGGTACTGTGAAGGCGCCTTATCCTGTATTTCATAGAAATGCGTTGAAAAACTTTACAACGTTTCAAACAGCATCTTATGAATACTACAGAACGTATCCATATAGACCACAACAGTGGTTTATATCTGAGTAGTAGATATTATACTTAAGTTTATGAAAAGCGGCAATTTCGGTTGCCGCTTTTCTTTTTTGTGGTTAACATCTTGAAATAATTACTACTCTTATTGATACATGATAAATTTTATTCAGTTTATAACCACAAGAGCATTTCTTGCTATCATCACATTATTAGCTGTCAGTTTTATTATTTTTGCTCTAATGGAATTAGTTCCAGCCAATTGTGCGGAACGTTACCTAGCTTTCAAAAACACCCAAGGATCGAACATTACTATTGAAGATATTGAAGCTGAAGAAAGAAGATTGGGGCTTGATAGACCTTTTCTTGTTAGATGGAGCACATGGGTTTCTAATATAGTAATTAAAAGAGACTTTGGAAATAGTTGTATATTGCGTGTGAGAATTAATGATTTAATGAAAGATAAATTTATTCTTTCCCTTGGTATTTGTCTTACAGCTTTATTATTGGCCTATCTCATAGCAGTTCCTGTAGGAATAATTTCAGCCACAACAAAATTTCGATCACTAGACAATGCCCTGAAGCTTATTAGTTATCTTGGTTTGGCCATACCAAATTTTTTACTAGCCTTAATAATCATTCTATTTTCAGTCGTTTTTTTTGGTGACACTATGACGGGCTTATTCACCCCCGAATATGTTAATGCTCCTTGGTCCTTTGATAAATTTAAAAACTTTCTTAGCCGTGCATGGCTTCCAATTTTTATTTTAGGATGGTCGGCAACAGCTTTTGCTCTGCAGACAGTACGAGCATTAATTTCTGATGAATATGAAAAACTTTATGTGGTAGCAGCTAAAGCTAGAGGAATTTCCGGAATGACTTTGTTATGGAAATATCCAGCTAGACATTCTTTAGGTCCAGTAATTAATTCATTAGGTTTCGATTTGAATAGAATTTTCAATGAACTTCCAATCGTAGCATTAATTCTGATGTTGACAGAGTCGGGAGCTTTATTAGTGGAGTCATTAGCAAGAAATAATGATCAGCAACTAGCTGGAGCCATAATTATTTTATTAACAGGCACAATTATAACGCTTAATTTTTTAACAGATGTTCTTCTAGCTGTCATAGATCCTCGCATAAGAAAAGGAGTAATGGGTGGAAGCTAAAATTCAAAATATTCACAAAGACATTAAAGCAAAAGAAGCTTATTTTTCAGCTACACAATTTCAATTAATTTATGCACGTTTTCGTTCCAACCGGTCAGCGATGATTGCGGGATTATTTTTATTAATCATGATTTTATTAGGTGTTTTTGCAGATTTTCTATCTCCTTATGATCCAACGATTGCAGGAAGAGATAAAGATTATGAACATGGAGCTCCTCAAATACCCTTATTTTGGGATGACAATGGTTTTTCTCCAAGACCTTTTTTATACACGCTTGAACGTTACCGTGGAAAAGACACTAATTTTCGATGGGTTTATACATTAAATAAAGAGAAAGAGAAAAGAAGATATGTTTATCTTTTCCCTAAAGGATGGAAGCATAAAGCATTAGCATTTAATGTAAACTTACCTGGGAAAAAATTTGATTTTAAAATTCCAGGATTTACTTTTGAAAGACATCTTTTTGGTATTGACTCAGGCGGCATACACTTATTTGGAACGGATAAGGCAGGAAAAGATATCTTTTCAAGGACGCTTCATGCAATTTATATATCATTAGCAGTTGGGACTATAGGAGTCTTTATTGCGTTTGTTTTAGCCCTGATCATAGGAGGGGTATCAGGCTACTTTGGGGGCTGGATTGATGGTGTGATGCAGATGATAACAGATACTGTGCGTGTAATACCTCCAATTCCATTATTTATGGTTTTAGCTTCATTTGCTCCTCCTGAGTGGAGTTCAGAGACTCGTTTTTTCTTTATAGCTTGTATTTTGGGGTTAATTGGTTGGCCTACACTTGCACGGAGAGTGAGAACGCATCTCTTATCGGAGAGGAGTCAGGAATATGTATTAGCGGCTAAATTATGCGGAGCCTCTCCGTCTCATATTATAAGTCGTCATCTATTACCAAGTTTTACAAGTTATATAATAGTTGATCTAGTTATCTCTTTTCCCTACATGGTTTTATCTGAAACTGCCCTTAGTTTCATTGGACTAGGATTACGCGAACCCGTAAATTCTCTTGGTGTGTTGTTACAAAACGCAACTAGAGCCGATGTGTTACTCAACTATCAATGGTATTTTATTCCAGTAATATTTTTTATAGTTCTTGTTCTTTCTTTTGTTTTTGTTGGTGATGGCCTTCGTGATTCAGCTGATCCATATAAAGTTTTAAAAAAATGACAGACTTATTAAATATTCATAATCTGAAAGTAGAGTTTGATACAGACGAGGGAAGAATACTAGCTGTAGATAATGTCATTCTTGAATTACAAGAAGGCCAAATCTTAGGATTGGTAGGAGAGTCGGGTTCTGGAAAATCTGTGACGGCAAAATCAATTATGCAATTAAATGCTGATAATGCTGTTTATGGAGATAACAGCAAAATTGTACTTGAAGGACAAGACGTCCTAAAATTCAAAACAAATCAGGATTTAAAAGTAATTAGAGGCGGTAAAGTATCCATGATATTTCAAGAG
>ERZ813253.558-NODE-558-length-12899-cov-2.696210_pt1 | contig 12899 bp, 10 predicted proteins | sample MGYA00520893_ERZ813253 | MGnify/ENA primary metagenome ERZ813253 (study PRJEB31669, sample SAMD00080414) | marine metagenome | biome: oceanic hadal pelagic zone biome; feature: marine hadalpelagic zone; material: sea water | place: Pacific Ocean:Izu-Bonin Trench...
GGAGGTGGGCAAGCGTGCTCGCGGGGGAGGCTACAAGAGCTGATCGAAAATGTTAGCAACAAAATCAAGCCAGAGCCGGCTCGGCCTCGGCGGCGACGCAGGCGTCGAAGAGTTTGGCCAAGCGCTGGGTCATCGGGCCGGCGTCGCCAGCGCCGATCGGCCGGCCATCGACCTGCGTGACCGGCGCGAGTTCGCCCATCGTGCCGGTGCAGAAAAGTTCGTCGGCGCGGTACACCTCGGTGAGTGAAAAATCCCGCACCTCGTGCGGAATGTCGTTGTCGCGGCAAAGGCTCAACACGACTTCGCGGGTGATGCCTTCCGGGCAGGCGACGAGGCGGCTCGTCGTCACGGTGCCGTTCTCGACGATGAACAGGTGCGTGGCGTTCGTCTCGGCGACAAAGCCGCGCGAGTCGAGCATCAGCGCGTCGTCGGCTCCGGCGTGGTTGGCCTCGATTTTGGCGAGGATGGATTGGATCAAATTGCAGTGGTGAATCTTCGGGTCGAGCACGTCGGGTGCCGGGCGTCGTACGCTCGAGGTGATGAGGCTCAGGCCGGTTTTGTCGTACACCGGCGACTTGTGCTCGGCGAGGACGATGAGCGTCGGCCCGGCGGTGTTGAGGCGCGGGTCCATGCCGGAGGTGAGCTTGACGCCGCGCGTCAGCGTGAGCCGGATGTGCGCGTTGTCGGTCATGTTGTTCGCCTCGAGCGTGCGCTTGATTTCCGCCGTGATGGCTTCCGCCGACGGAAGCTCCGCGAAAGCCAGCGCGAGCGCCGAGCTGCGGAGCCGCTCGAGGTGCTTGGCCAGGCGGAAGATTTTGCCGTCGTAAACGCGCAGTCCCTCCCACACGGCGTCGCCGCCCTGCACGGCGGAGTCGAACGGGCTGATGCCGGCCTCGTCGCGGTGCAGCAGCTTGCCGTTGATGTTGACCAGTAGGTCGCGGTTTTTCTCGTTGAATTTTTGAAGCATGATTTTTGATTAAGCGGTGATGCGGTGCGGGTAAAGTTGTTCGTAAATCTCATTGCATTGCTCGAGCACTTCGGAGAGCGCGTCGGGCACCGGTTCGTCCTTCCGCCTGTAAGCGCGCCAGCCGGTGCTGGTCTCGACTTCCGGATACCAGTGTCGCGCCCATATGCCGTCCGACTCGCGGACGCCCTGCGGCCACTCGAGCATGGCATCGGTGAACGCAACGCCAAGCCGTTCGCACAAAGCGCCCAACATGCCGCGAGGATCGCGCAGCACATCGGTCGAGTCGATCACCGGCGGCACGGTGCCGGTCAACTCGCGCACGTGGTTGAACAGCCCGAGTTGCTGCGGCAGCGCGGTGTCGGCCAGCGTCGGGTTGGGGAGTTTCTTCATCAGCGACGTGAGCATCTCGCGCGGCTCGCGGATGAGGAAGCAGTTCGTCACTTGGCCAAGCCAGTCGCGGCCGATGCCCGGCAGCATGTGGTGGCACATTTGTTTTTGATAAAAGATCGAATTTTCCCCCGGGACCGGGCCGGTGAGCCAAGCGGCGACTTTTTCCCAGTCAGCCTCGTAATGCTCGATGATCTCGTCGGCCATGGCGTGCGGCAGTCTGGTTTCGCGGAGGTAATGCGCGTAGAGCGGTTCGTCGACGACGAACGTGTCCGGCCGGTTGCCCCATGCGCGCATGAGCGCGGTGGAGATGTTGCGCGGCCCGCACCACATAGCCAAACGCAGCGGCGTTAAATCGGAATCACCCATAAAGCCGGGCGAAGGTACGGGAGCCACCCGCCCGGTGTCATTCGTTTTCTGCCGGGCGGATTTTGTTGAGGGTGTAAAAGGCGGTTGGATGCAGCAGCGGTGCCGACTCTTTTTTGGAGCGGACGCCTTCGGCGAAAAGCTCGTGGACGAAGCCTTCGCGGGACAAGCCTACGGGTCCCGGGATGTGCCCCTCTCCCCGCGCGGGGAGGAGCAGACCCAGGCGGCCGCCGACGCCCTGGCCACCACCAGCATCGAACGTGTAGTGGCCTCTCCACTGCAGCGGGCCCGATGCCTGGGGGAAGCCGTTGCTGCTTGCAGCGGAGCGGAATTGCGCATCGACGCGCGCCTGAGCGAGGTCAACCGCGGGGAGTGGCAAGTGCTCGAGCGCGCCGATTACCAGGCACGCTGGGATGAGCAGGCCGAGGAGTACTGGCGCGACCCGGCCCACTGGTGCGGACACGGGGGCGAGAGCGAGGCCGAGTTGTGCGAGCGCACCTGGGCGGCCTTCGAAGAAGCGACCGATGGCGTAGCGCGCCTCGTCGTCGCAGCCCACCGCAACGTGGTGCGCTCGATCCTGGCCTGTGCACTGGGGTTGCCCTACGGCCAGAGCCATGCCCTGGCCCTGGATCCAGGCCACGGCGCTCTGCTAAAGGGCGACCATTCGGGGTGGACCCTGGTGCGCTTCGGAGTCGGACCGGAGTCGAGGCCGTGAGAGTGCTGTTCCTCTCGCCCGTGGTTCCCTGGCCCCTCCGTTCGGGCGGACGCATCAGGACCTTCGAACTACTGCGTGGCCTGGCGCAACTCAAACCCCGACCCGAGATTGATTTGCACTGCGTAGAAGACACCGAAAGGGTGTCCGGGACCCCATTCGCGCCGCAGCCCCTGGTTCATTCCTTCCAGAGCCACCCGCGCAGCGCGGCTCCCCTGACCCTGCGCCTCAGCTCCCCCCCCGCGGTGCGCTGGTTCCACTCGGATTCCCTGCGCCGCTACCTGCGCAAGGAGGCCCATTGGCAGGACTGGGACCTGGTGCACCTGGACGAGTTGTTGCTGTTGCCCTACCTGCCCGCCGCTGTTCCCCTGCCCCTGGTGGTACACCACCACAAGCTCGATTTCGACCATGCCCAAGCCCTGGGCCACAGGACTTCGGTCTGCTCGCGCTGGCGGCGACTGGAGCGGGAAGCCTGTGCGCGCACAACCCACCATCTGGTGTGTGGGCGGGAGGACGCGCAGCGACTATCCGCACGCAACGAACAGGTGCGAGCGCGGGTCATCCCCTGCGGTGCGGACACCGAGCAATTCCATCCCCGCGAGCGTCAGCCCGTGCAGGGGCGCCTGCTGTTCCTGGGGAGTCTGGATTACGAGCCCAACCTGCGGGCACTGGAGTCCTTCGTGCCCCGCCTGCATGCCGCGCGTGCCCGTGACCCGCGCCTGCATCTGCAAATCGTGGGTGCGCGACCCGATCCTCGGGTTCGACGTCTGCTCGGAGAGGGAATCCAACTGGAACCGGACGTGCCGGATGTACGCCCCTTCTTGGCTGCGGCCGAGGCTCTGGTCGCCCCCCTTGACATCGGCGGTGGATCGCGGATCAAGATCTGCGAAGCCCTGGCCGCGGGCTGCCCGGTGCTCGCCAGTCCCTGCGCGGTCGAGGGGCTTGAACTCGTGGCGGGTGAACACCTGACGGTGGTTCACGAACCGGATGGGTGGCCGAGAGCCCTGTTGGACCTGGTCGAGACTCCCCACACGGCGCGCGCCATGGCCTTGCTGGGGCGCGAGCAGGTCCGTGCCCGGCACCACTGGCAGGACCTGGCCGCCCGGCTGGTCGCAGCCTGGAGGACTTGCCTGCAAAATCCTGCGAAAAGAGCTGCACAGGTCTAGGATCAAGCCCCGGCACCCAGTCATGTTGATACCCACCCGACGAATCGCGCTCCTGGCCCTGGTCGCCGCGTGCTGCACGGCGCCCCTGGGCGCACTCCCCGCCCAGGATGAGCGCCCCGATAACCGCGAAGCGGTGGAAATCCTGCTCGATGAGCTCGCCGCAAGAAGCGCTAACAAAACGAACGGAACGAAGGACCTCTTTCGAGGTGCCTTAGGACCCCGGCTGGCAATTGTCGGCCGGGGTTTCCTTCGTGTGACGCCTGTAGTAGGCTGCGATCTCCGAAAATTCAGCTCCAATTGCGAACAGATACCCGCGGGGCAGGTGCCTCCAGGACCGAGCTTCGGATCCTCCGCCTGATATCCCGGGACGTTGGTTTGGCGTTGGGGAGTCCGAGCCAGAACACCAAGCCCAGAGTACCCAGCAAGGGAGATCTCGATGGCGCGCATTACGATCGAAGACTGCATGAAGCAAGTTCCGAACCGGTTCCAGCTGGTTCAGATGGCTGCGATTCGAGCCAAGCAGCTGAAGCGGGGCGCAACCGCGTTTCTGGACAAAGACAACAACAAGGAAGTCGTCACCGCGCTGCGTGAGATCGCGGCGGGGATCGTCAAGCCGGATCTGTCCGAGGTTCCCGACATTGATCCGCTCTTCGTCACCCGCGGCGTTTCCGCCGAACCCGTGGTTGAGAAACCGGTCGCGGACGCGCCCGGAGAGTCGGTGAAGCTAGAAGCTTCCAAACCGGTTCAAGAGCCGGTGTCCGAGAGCTAACCTGCGACTGCGCTACTCGATGAGTTGAACGGGGATGCTCAGTTTGATGCGAGTTCCCTGTCCAACCTCGCTCTCGAGTTCGATTTCGCCGCCGAGAAGCACCAGCAGATCTCGCACCAGGGTCAGGCCGAGTCCCGCGCCGCGATACTTCCCCGAGAGTCCCTCGTCGACCTGGTAAAACTCATCGAAGATGAATTCCTGGTCGTCGGCGCAAATTCCGATGCCGTGGTCGGTCACCTCGCATTCGAGCGAGGATTCGTTCAGGCGTCCGCGAATGGTGATTTCGCCGGCTTCGCTGAACTTGGCCGAGTTGTCGAGTAGCAGGAACAGAATCTGATTGACCTTGGCGAGGTCTGCCTTGAAGACCGGCATGGGCAATTCGATGTCTTTCACAATAGTCACCGGCTTGTTCGACAACGTGTCTTGTACGCTGAAAATCGCCTCATCGACGAGTTCTGAAAAGCTGACATCCTGAATCTCGACGGGAAGCTCGCCCTCTTTGATCCGCCACAAGTCGAGAATGTTCTCGAGCGTTCGCTGGAAGGACTTGCCCTCGTCGAGAGCACGGCGCAAGCTGGACTTCCCCGAATCCGAAATTGCCTCGTTCTCTCCCGCCAGGACCGAAATGATCGATTCGATGATGTTGTTGAGCGGTGTGCGGAGTTCGTGGCTCATGTTGGCCAAGAACTCGCTCTTGGTCCGGTTGGCTTCTTCGGCGTCGTCTCTTGCTAGCCGAGTCTCCTCAATAAACTCGGATTTGCCGATGGCAACTGCGGCACTGTCGGCCAGGGTTTGTAGGAGTTGGATTTCGCTCTCGGTGAAGTCGTGAGGCTCATAGTAGAACGTACACAATACTCCGTAAGGTAGATCGCGAATAATGATCGGCACCGAGAGAGAACCGCCTATCTCCGCGGCCACGCTGATTTCTTGCGTCGTTTGGTCAGAATAATTTGACCTAAACTCCGATGTCCAAACGGGACGAAGCTCCTCGAAAGCCCGGCCGGGTGTCCCTTCTCCGGGTTTAATGATCACGACGTCCGTCCAATTCGGTGGCACGTTGTGTCCTCTGGCAACCGTCAGAACTCCGCTGGCCTGGTCAAGCTTCCAGATCGCTGTCGCTTGACTCCCGATCAACTCCGAAGCCTTTCGGGCAATCAACCCCAACACATCGTCCATATCCGTGTTTGAAGCTAACTGAGTTGTAACTTCCTGGAGTTGGACAGCCTCTCGTTCCCGTGCCTCAGCAAGGTCCCGTGCTTGCTCAGTTTCCTCTATGAACCGGGCGTTGTTAATGGCTACGGCGGCGCTGTTGGCCAGGTTCTGTATGAGACTTATCTCTTCGTCGGTGAATTCTTTAGTCTTGTCAAAAACCACGTCAAGGACGCCCCAAACGCTGTCCTCTATCATGATGGGAGCGCCAACGATAGACATAGCACCCAAATCGGAGATTTGGCTCCTAGCCGTTGAGCGGTCGCCAGATGTAAAAGATGGGTCCTCGATGGTCACGGAATAATCTGACGTCCACTCTACACGCCGCTCCTGGTACGCCCGTCCGGCGATGCCTTCCCCGGGCAAAACCAGCGAGTCCAGAATCTCCGGGCGCATCTTGAAATTGTTAACCGCGACCAAGCCGCCCCTGGACTCGTCGAACTGAAAAAGCATACCTGAGTTTCCGTCCATCAGTTCCACAGCCTGCTGGGTTATCAGGTCCAGCACGCTCTCCAAGTCGTGGTTTGAGGCCAGTTGAGCGGTTACCTCGTAGAGTTGGGCGGCCTGCCGCTCCCGGGCCTCCGACTCGTTAAGGAGCCGGGCTTTATCCAAAGCCAAGGCTGCCTGGTCGGAGAAGGCGGTTAGCAAGGAAACTTCGTCATCGGTCAGTCGCCGAGGGCGCGTATCAGCTAGTACTAAGACCCCAAGGGATTGGTCGTTGGCCACCAAGGGTACGATCGCACCACCGCGGAGACCGTGTTTTTCCATTATGGAACGCTGCTCTGGAGTTAGAAACTCAGCCTGCGATATCTCTTCGACGACAAAGGCTTCTCTTGTGGCCATAACGTGGCCCGCGGGATTCCCCCCTTTTTCGATCACGGTAGATGAGTCGAGGTCAGCGAGAAGGCCAACCGCTGCCGCCGTGGCGGCGCTGGCGACCAGGTCCTTTCCTGCTGCTAGCCGGATATAGGCGATCGGCACACTGAGAAGCCGCGCGGCTTCGTTAACGATCAGGTCCATCACCTCGTCAGTGTCATGAACGCCAGCCAGCCGGTTGGAGACTTGGTAGAGGGCGTCGGAGCGCTCCTTCTCCCGCTCTGCTTCGTTCAGGAGCCGGGCTTTTTCCAGGGCCAGCGCTGCTTGGTCAGCGAAGGCGGCTAGAAGGGAGATTTCATCGTCGGTGAAGCGGCGGACCTGGCTGTCCATCACGACAAGAACGCCGATAGATTGGTCGTTGGCGAGTAGCGGAACCGTGGCGGTCCCGTGCAAGCCATGTTGTAAGTAACTGAGACGTCCTGCTGGCGTTACTGTCTCGTCTATCTGTCCGTCAAGAATCGTTAAAGGTTTCTTGGTGGCCATCACGTGCCCAACCAAGCTCGTCCCCTCCTCAACCGGGATGACAGGCAATTCTCTTGCGCCACTGGCAAGAAAGGCCGCTGCGCCCTTAGTTGCCGCGCTAGGCACCAATCGGCCGCCCTCCAACAAGCGGAGAAACGACGCGTCTGTGCCGACTAGCCGGGCAGCCTCGTTAACGATCAGGTCAAGCACCTCGTCGGTGTCGTGGGCGCCGGCCAGCTTGTTGGAGATCTGGTAAAGGGCCTCGGAGCGTTCCTTCTCCCGCTCCGCGTTGTTCAAGAGCCGGGCTTTCTCCAGGGCCAGCGACGCTTGGTCGGCAAAGGCGGACAAGAGGGAGACTTCGTCTTCCGCCCACTGGCGTATTCTCTTGTCAAATACGACCAAAACTCCGATCGCTTGATCGTTGACCAAGAGGGGAATGTTGACTCCAGCGTGGAAACCAGAACGCTGAAGGTTTTGGCGGGCCGCTTCAGACGTCAACAAAGGGTCATTCTGGGCATCCTCAGTCAGATAGGGTTTTTTAGTCGCCAGGACATGGCCCATGATGCTCGAACTGTCCTCGGCGATGTAGGTCTCTTTTATCTCGGCGGCCACGGCCAAATGAGCGGTTGCGGAGTCCGTGGCAGCCCGCGGGACCAGCCTGTTTCCTTCCAACAATCGCAACGTGGCCGCAGACGCGCCAATCAGGCGGACAGCCTCGTTGACGATCAGGTCCAACACTTCGTCCGTGTCGTGGGCCGCAACCACCTTGTTGGAGACCTCTTGAAGCGCGATGGAGCGTTCCCGCTCACGCTGCAAGTCTTCCAATAGCTGCTTCTTAGTCTTTTGCTGGTCGTTCATGCGATATCCGCCGAAAAAGTTGCCGGTATTATGACACGAACCAGTAATGCGGCGCACCGATTACGGTAGCTACAGCGCGACCACAGCACCGGAAGTTCCATACGGTGTGATTTCATTGTTGACGGGGCGCGAGGCCACAGCTATGCTGGCACCGATTCTGTTGGCGCCTCATTAAAAAATTTCTTATGTCGCAAACAATACGCATCTATCTTGGGAGTCAATCATCGTAAACTAAACGCGCACCTCTCGGCCCGGCGCGGCCAAAAAAGGAGTAACAATGGGCGAAAAGCTGCAACAGGGAGACCGTTTCCCCAAGATCACTCTCCAGATGCTGGACGGGAGCAAGCTCACCCTACCCGATGACGCACCCACTCGGTACACAGCGCTGCTGTTCTACCGGGGCCATTGGTGACCCTACTGCAATCGGCAGTTAGCCGAATGGGAAGCGAACAAAGCGGAGCTGGAAGAACTGGGAGTCACCACCTACGCAGTCAGCGTTGAGACCAAAGAACTGGCCCAGGAAGTCGTCGACAACAATAAGTTGACCTTCCCAATGGGATACGGCGCAACCAAAGCCGACGGTGACCTGTTGGGATCATGGTGGTCTGAGGAGCGGGGCGGTTACATCCAGCCCACCGAGTTACTGTTGGGCCGGGGCGGCACGGTGCTGGGCGCCATGTACGCTTCGGGGCCGGTGGGACGCATGGGCGCCGACGAGGCCATCCGCTTGATCACCCGCCGAGAGAATATGAGGAAGGAAGAAGAGGGCGCGGCCCACTAACCCAAACAAGCGATTCAGGGGGGAGAGCCATGAGCAACCAGCAGGTGGTAGACCTGATGGAACACGTCTGGAGTTCCATCGAAGAGTTGTGTTCTCCCCTCACTGAAGCCCAATGGAAAACGCCCACTGACTGCCCCGGCTGGTCGGTCCAAGACCAAGTCTCCCACCTGGTGGGCGCCGAGTCCGGGATATTGGGCAACCCCCGGCCCGACCACACCCCACAAGATACCTCTCACGTAAAGAACGATGTCGGCCAGTCCAATGAGGTGGTCGTGGACTTTCGCCGGTCTTGGCCCGGACAGAAAGTACTGGATGAGTTCCGGGAGTTGACCGGCCAACGGCTGACGTTCCTCAGAGGCCTAAGCGACGACGGATTCGCCGCCGAGACCCAGACTCCGATCGGCCCCGGAACGATCACCGAGTTCGTCCGCATCCGAATCTTCGACGCCTGGGTCCACGAGCAAGACATGCGCCGCGCACTGGGCATACCTGGCGAGTTGGAAGGGTCGGTGGCCGCTCATTCGGTGGGCCGCATCGCCCGCGCGTTGCCGTTCGTGACTGCCAGAAAAGCCCAAGCTCCGGACGGCGTAACCGTAGTGTTTAACATCACCGGCACGTCAGGCTGCGTGGTTTCTGTGGCGGTAGAGGGCGGCCGGGGAAAAGAGTTAGACGCAGTGCCCGATTCGCCAACGGTCACGATAACAACCGATGTCGAGACGTTCGCCCGCCTGGGCTGCGGCCGCTGGGATTTCGCCGAAGCCCTCGCCTCTGGGAAAATCACCGTTTCCGGCGATACCGCGCTGGGCAATAACATCGTCAATCAGATGAACATCATGATCTGACGCCTTCGGGCGTTATCACGCTGTATTTAAAGATAGCGATTCGATATAATCCAGCAATCGTTTTATCGAATTACCTATGTATTCGGGCAGTTCAAACAAAAAACAGGCGGTTTAAGGTAATTGGCCCTTCTAGATAAACCCAAGGTGGGATTCCTGGCCTCCAAGATGCCCTTCGGCATCCACTACAGTTGGGTGATCGTGGTTGTGCTGGCCATCGTGCAGGTCTTTGGCAGCTCCGTTTTCATGATTGCCGGTGTTATGGTGCCGCCCCTCACCGACGCTGATGGAGCCTTCGGCTTTGGCATCGGCGAACTCAGTATGGCCATCGGCCTCTACTATGTGTTCAGCGCCATATTCGCTCCCATAACTGGACACCTGGGAGACAGGTTTGGCGCCCGGCCCATGATGCTTGTCGGCGCCGTGATGTACGGCGTGGGTATGGTCGCGCTGGGGTTCGTGACTGAGTTATGGCATTTCTTCCTCTTCTACAGCTTCCTAATGTCGTTCACCGCCTCCATCACCATGGTGCCGATGATGGCTTCCATCAGCGGCTGGTTCCGCCGCAGCCTGGGTTGGGGTGTTGGCATCCTGTGGGCCACCGGTGGCATCGGGACCGCGATATTGGCGCCGTTGATCGCCTATATGCTGGACACCATGGGGTGGCAGCAGACCTTCACCCTCGTCGGCCTGGCGGGCACCGGAATCATGCTCTTGGTCTTCCCGCTAATACGAAGCAAGCCGGCGGATATTGGGATCCGGCCCTTTGGGGTGGCAAGCGATGCACCTGAAGCCCCGCCCAAAGACCGCGCCGTGGAGGCCCTTCGCCTCAAGGTCTTTAATCAGCAGATACGGGGCACCAAGGCATTTTGGAACCTTCCCATCATCCATGCATTGGGTTGCGCGGGGATGGGAATCGTCCTCATCTACGTGATTCCCCTCGCGGTGGAACAGGGGCTCAGCACTACCGAAGCGGCGTTTACCATCACGATCATCTCATTGGTAAGCATCGTCAGCAGGCTTGGAGCGCCGGTCGTGGCCGAGGCCTGGGGCCCCAGGAAGGTTATGGCCGCCAGCCTGAGCATCCAGGCCCTTACGGTGTTCATTCTGTTCTGGGCCCACGACCCGTGGATGTTCTATCTATTCGCCGCCGCATTCGGACTGGGGTTCGGCGCCGAGTGGACCGGATATCTGGAGATCAACCGCAGGTACTTCGGTGACGGCCCCATGGGGAGTGTGTACGGATGGCAGATGACGGGCGCGTTCGCCGGACACGCCGTGACCACGTTCCTAGCAGGCCTGGTCATCTATGTTACCGGCTCCTTCTACCCGGTGTTCGTGCTTTCCGCGGTTTTCAGCGCCGCCGGACTCTTGGTCATCGCCACGTTGGAGAGCACCTCCCAGGTTCTGATCCCTGATTGGGAAGACGCGCTGCCGGCCGAAGCTAGGAGCAATTTCGTGCCTGGAGTTGCTGCCGGAGACGACTGACGTCATCGGCTAAGTGTGTTGGTTCTGCCGGCGGAAACCACGCCGGAGTGTATTTCACATGGCAGATAGCTATAATGTTTAGTTAATAATATCAACTTCACGCCGGTAACTCGGCGTGATCGTGTTTAGGGAACGGGAAATTGCCTCTGACCTCCAGGCCCAACCTTAGGTCCTCGGCCGGCAAGTTGCCCTTTGGCATCCACTACAGCTGGGTGATCATCGGGATTTTGGCCACGGTCCAGATATTCGCCAGCTCCATCAGCATGGCCGCGGGCATCATGGTCCCGCCGCTGAACGACGCCGAAGGCGACTTCGGATGGGGTCTGGGGACCATCGGCGTGGTCATCGCCAGCTATTACATGTTCGGCGCGATCTATGCTCCTATGTCCGGTTGGCTGGGCGACCGCTACGGCTCCCGGTGGATGCTGTTCGCTGCCGCCGTCATGTACATTATCAGCATGTTTCTGCTGGGCCAAGTGACTGCGGTCTGGCACTTCTTCATATTCTTCGGCGTGTTGCTGTCCCTGACTCAGTCCCTGGCCATGGTCCCTCTGATGTCGGCCGTCAGCGGGTGGTTCCGCCGCCACCTGGGGCTGGGCGTGGGTATCCTCTGGGGCGCCGGAGGAATCGGCACCGGCATCATGGCTCCCCTCATGGGCGGCTTCATCGAGGCCCTGGGCTGGCAGACCACGTTCATGCTCATCGGGGCCGTTGGTGGAGGCATCATGCTGGCCATGGTCCCCTTCATGCGCAGTAAACCGGCCGACCTGGGGATACAGCCCTACGGCGCCAGGCCTACCGATCCACCTACAGTTCTGAGAGACAAGACCGCGGACCGGCTGCGTCAGAAGGTCTTCAACCAGCACACCCGCCGCACCAAGGCTTTTTGGAACCTGCCGCTGGTCCACGGTCTGGGCTGCGCTGGACACGGAACTATCTTGATCTACGTGATTCCCATGGCATTCGAGCGAGGGGTGTTCTCTTCGCTGGCGCAGGCGGGAATCATCCTTACCATCATCTCCTTGGTCAGCGTCATCAGCCGGGTGGTGACCCCGATAATGGCGGAGACGTACGGCACCCGGAAGATGATGGCCGCCAGCCTGACGATTCAGGCTGTCACCGTCTTTATGCTCTTCTGGGCGCAAGACGTTTGGGCGTTCTACCTGTTCGCGGCGGTATTTGGGATCGGGTTCGGTGGTGAATGGACGGGCTACCTGGTCATCAACCGGCAATATTACGGCGACGGCCCCATGGGCACGATCTACGGTTGGCAGACCACCGGCGCTCTGATGGGACACGCGGTGGCCACCGGGCTGGCCGGGTTGGTCATCTACGCGACAGGATCATTCAACATGGTGATGGTGCTATCCGTTGGCTTCAGCGCCGTCGGGGTGTTGGTTATCGCTTTGTTGGACGACACATCCCACGTGTTGATCCCAGACTGGGAAGACGACTTGCCAGAAGTTGTTGGTTCCGGGGAGGCCCAGCTCCGGCCGGCCGCCGGTGCCGCGGGAGATGACGACTAGGGTTTATTCGGCGTACGTGGTTGGGTGTTTGGAGTAGCCCCCATCCCAACCTTCTCCCATTGCGACGGGAGAAGGGGTTAGGTTTTCTCCGACCGGGAAAACGGTTTGTTCTCTCGCCCTTCAAGAATATTTGTGTTTCAACCCCGCATTGGTTCTGGATTGAGAGACGCCGCCCGAATGTCACCCTGAGCGAAGCCGAAGGGTCTGCCAAGGCGGTGATTGGCAGATTCTTCGTCGGCCTCCGGCTCTCCTCAGAATGACAGGTATGTGGGCGAGGCAGGGGAGCTGAACGCTGTTACCCATTGCCAGGTCCTTCAACAGGCTCAGGATTAGCGAGCGTGGGCCGATCGCTATCGGTTCACCCCCCTAAGATCGGAAGAGCGTCGTGTAGGGAAAGAGTGTAGCTCTCGGTGGTCGCCGTATCATCAGACACCAACGCGAGAGCTCAGCAATAACAGTCACGAGCGCGCAGCTGCAGTCAATAGACACATCC
>ERZ813253.559-NODE-559-length-12890-cov-7.357675_pt1 | contig 12890 bp, 11 predicted proteins | sample MGYA00520893_ERZ813253 | MGnify/ENA primary metagenome ERZ813253 (study PRJEB31669, sample SAMD00080414) | marine metagenome | biome: oceanic hadal pelagic zone biome; feature: marine hadalpelagic zone; material: sea water | place: Pacific Ocean:Izu-Bonin Trench...
ATCGGGCCGTCGTGCCCGCAACAAAATGCTCCATCAGACGAGCCTGCGTCGTAACACTTAATCGACTCTTTCTCATGCCGTCCCTCATAACACCTCATGGCGTTATCTGGGACAGCCCCAAAATCTAATGGCAAAACTAAGCAATCCTAAAAATTAGAAACTGGCCACCCCTACATTGACGATACCCGCTGAAGAGGTATCAAATATGGGCATGAAACGCTTCCTTGCCGCACTATTGCTCCTAACGCTTGGAGTTGCCCAACCTAGTCCGGTTGGGTGTCTAACGTCAGCGCCTATGGGACAAATTAGCGTGAGTTGAATGAAGAGGCTTGGGAACCGGGAAGTTTGTAATGGCGAATGAAACAGAAAATCAGGCGGAACAGTACAGGACCTACGGTCAACACAAGGTCGGGTTCGGGGCCAAACCCGCGGTCCTGGTGGTCGACCTGCAAAAGGCTTTCACCGACCCGGCATTCGACGCCGGTGGCGCGCCGCTGATTGAGCGGGCGGTGGAAAACACGGCGCGGCTTTTGGACGTGGCGCGCAGGGCGAATGTGCCGGTGGCCAAATGTATCATGGGATACGGCAGTGAGCGCGAACAGCCGCACTGGAAAGTGGGCGTCAGCCGCGAGCTGATCCTTGGCCGTCCGGCATGCGAGATTGATCCCCGGGTCCACGACCCCGACTATGACATGACCATCATCAAAAACGGGCCGTCGATCTTTTTCCAAACGCCGGTCATCACCTTTCTGACGCGCGAGCGGGTCGATACGGTGATCGTCACCGGCTGCGTCACATCGGGCTGCGTGCGCGCGTCGATCATCGACAGTTTCCAATACGGCTTCCGCACCATCGTGCCCGAAGACTGCGTCGGCGATCACGACGAGCGCCCGCACCAGGATAATCTTAGAGACGTGGAACGGCGCTATGCCGACGTCACCGATGCCGACGGGGTGATCGAGCAGATCGAGGCCTGGCGGAAAAAGAACACCGACTAGATCATTTTAATGCCGATTGGCACGAGACTGCCGTTCATCGCCAAAAGTGGATGCCCGCCCCCTATCCGCGCCGCAGTATTCCGTGCAGCCAGTTGCCCACGGCGAGGGTTCGCCGGTCGTCCTTCATGCGTCCCATCAACTGAACGCCGACGGGCAGACCCGAACTTCCGCTCAATCCCGGAATGCTCACGCACGGGACTCTCAACGCCGTGCCCAGGCGGCTGAATATGGGATCGCCGGTGGCGCCGAGGCCTTCCGGGGCCTGTCCCGGGGCGCTCGGGCAAAGCAGCACGTCGAGGCCGTCCATCGCCGCGTCAAGGTGGGTTCGCGCCGTTTCGATGACGGAAAGGGCGTCGTCATACTGCTCCGCCGTATAGGCGAGGCCGGCCTCGGCCCTCGCGACAAAGCTCTTGCTGACTTCGTCGCGACGGAAAGCTAGCTCATAAGCCGCCGAATTGGCGACCTCGAAATCCACCACAAGTGCCTGAGCTTCGGCCAGAGGCTCGAACGGTTCCGGCAGGGTGACCTCCCGTATCCGGCCACCGGCGTCAGACGTCAGTCGCGCGGCCGTTTCCAGAGCCGCTTCGGTATCCTCATTGGCCGCCGGCCATTCGTGGGTACGACAGAGGCCGATGCTCGGCGGGGTTTCGAGTTCGCCGTCGAGGCGGAGGTTAGGCCGCCGACCGAGAACGGAAACGAAGAACGCCACGTCGGAGACGCTGCGGGCGAACACGCCCACCGTGTCGAAGGTATCGGCCAGCGGCCGAACGCCGTTGCGGTCGATAAGACCGTAGCTCGGCTTATACCCGACGACCCCGCAAAACGATGCGGGCCGGATGACCGATCCGACCGTTTGCGAACCAAACGCCAGGGGCGCCATGAAATCGGCGACGGCCGCGGCGGAGCCGCTGGAGGAACCGCCCGGGGTATGGGCCGGGTCGTGGGGATTGGCCGTTTTGCCCGGCGTGAATAAAGCAAATTCCGTGGTGACGGTCTTGCCGAGCACCAGGCCGCCCGCGGCCCGGGTCGAAGCGACACACGATGCGTCCGACGCCGGGCGGTGTCCCTCATAGATGGGAGAACCATACGCGGTCGGCATGTCGACGGTATCGAAGATGTCCTTGACGGCGACGGGTATGCCGCGAAGCGGGCCGTCCGAAGGGTCCTTGTCCGAGGCGCGGGCGGCGTCGAGCGCCTGCTCGGCAGAGAAAAAATGCCAGGCCCCGACGGTGTCTTCCCGTTCCGCAATCCGTTCCAGGCAAGACGCGACCAGTGCTTCCGACGTCAGGGTCCCGGCCTGGATTTGTTCCAAGGCCTCGATCGCCGTCAGTTCGTTCGGCTGTTTCGTCGCCATTAGCCGGCATTCCAGTGGCGGGCGATTTCAGTGAATGCTTCGACCGCCTCGCCGATCCTGTCGACGACGCAGTATTCGTCCGTCTGATGGGCCATCGTCGCCTCGCCGGGGCCGAGAATGACGGTCGGCGGGCCGCCATAGGCCGGCGTCAGGGCGGAAGCATCGGTGAAGTAGGCCGCGGCGTGCGGTTCCGGCCGCGATCCCAGAATAGGGCTCATGATGTCGAAAACCGCCTGTATCCATTCGTTGTCGGGATCGCTCAGCACCCCGCCGACGTCGACGATGGGCTCAAGCTCGACGTCCTCGCCAAGATACCCGGAAAGATGGGAGCGAATGGCGGCATGATCTTGATCCGGGATTGTTCGGATATCGATGCCGATCTCCGTCATGTCCGGAACCGAGTTAATGTTCAGTCCGCCGTGGACGTTGCCGACATTGAGCGTCGGCTTACCCAACATTTCGTCACGGGCGACGTTGAAATCGAAATCCTCGAGTTTGCCGATGGCCTGGGCCGCTTTGTAAACGGCATTGACGCCCTGCTCCGGCATCGATCCGTGAGCCGTGACTCCGGTCGTTCTGGCGGTCATCCAAAGCGCTCCCTTGTGACCGATCCAGGGCTGGTTCGACGACGGTTCGGCGACGACGATGGCGCCCGCTTCGCCAAGCACGTCGCCTAGTTCCGCCAAGTGAAAAGCCCCCTCGCACCCGGTCTCCTCGCCGGCGGTAATGACCAGGACCACCCCGGGGCCATCCGAGAGTTCACCGGCCAACTGCAAAACAGCGATCACGAACGCCGCGACGCCGCTTTTCATGTCGGTGGTGCCGCGGCCGTAAAGCTTGCCGTCCGAGATCTCGCCGGCGAACGGATCGACGGTCCACGGCGCGGCGCCCAGGGGCACCGTGTCGATGTGTCCGGTGAAACAAAGGGGTTTTGCGTCCGACGATCCGCCGATGCGGGCGACCAGGCTTGTCCGGTGTTCCGCGAATTCGTGATAGGAAACGGAGAACCCTCCGTCTTCCAGGAGACGTCCCAGGTGCTCCGCACAGGGCCGTTCGTTGCCCGGCGGGTTGATCGTATCGAAGCCGACGAGGGTTCGGGTTAGTTCGACGGGGTGGGGGAAGTCATCCATGAGCCTATTCGCCTGGGTCCAATAATCGAAATTCGTTCATTAACCGAATTGGCTAAAATTTTGTATGTTCTTGTGTATTTATCAGTTTCTGTATATTGCTCATACGGGTTTGAAAAACGAATCGGCCCGCTGATTTTTGGGGAACTGGGATCGCTACGCCATCTTAGAGCTTCGAATCAGTGCGGTGCCTACATTGGGCGCCCGCCTGCTTTTGTAGATGACCCGAAGTGGCATGGAGATACGTGGCCACGCGACGGCTAGCGTGGGCCAGTCCGCCTGAAAAGAAAAGGAAAAATTCACTGCACACAGGAGAGGAAACATGAACAGCAGGATCAAGAAATCGATAATCGCGTTCGCCGTCATGGGCGTCTTGTCGACGGCTGGCGCGGCCAGCGCCGGTGAAACCACCGGCTTGACGGACACGGCCATCAAGGTCGGGGTCATGGGACCGTTTTCGGGCAATGCGTCGAGCTACAGTAAGACGCAAATCGGGCTCATGGCCTACTTCAAGCACATCAACGACCAGGGCGGAATTAATGGGCGCAAGTTCGACATCATCCAAGAGGACACCGCCTGCGATCCGGCCAAGGGGATCGCCGCGGCCAAGAAGCTCGTCCACCAAGACGAGGTGTTTTATTTGCACGGCAACTCGTGCAGCGGCGTCGCCATGGCAGTCAAGCCGACCGTGTCGCCGACCGGCATACCCTGGATCATTGCCCATGCCGTCAATCCTAAAATCACCATGCCGGTGAATGAGAAAAAGAGCATCTTCCACGGCGTTCCCGCCGGCCCGGCCTACGGCTCCACCATGGGCAAGTTCATCATGAGCAAGCCCGGCGTCAAACGGATCGCGATGGTCGCCCATACCAACGATTGGGCCAAAGCGTACTGCGATCCTGCAATCGAGGTCATCAAGGCATCCGGCGGGGAAATCATCGAAGAACTCGCCCTCGAGCGCGGCCAGACCGATGCCACGGCCCAAGTGCTGAGGCTGAAGAAGGCCAATCCGGACTTCATACTTGGTTGCCTTTACGAAGCGGAAACCGTGATCTTCCTGCGCGACCTCAAGAAGTATGGTGTCAGAATTCCGGTCATGGGAACTGCCGGGACGGATTTGGAGAACACTTTGGAGCGACTGGGTGATCCCGACGCGGTAAAGGATTACTACGTTCTGCACGCCTTCGTCGACAAGGTGGACGGCCCGAAGATGAAGAAGTGGAACGATATTATCCTCAAGTATTATCCGAATGAGACGATTACGGGGTTCAGCGCCATTTCGATGGCCAGTGGCGTCGCCGCCGTGAAGGCTCTGAAAGCCGCGGGTCGCGATTTGACGCGTTCGAAGTTTATCGCCGAACTCGATAATATTAAGGGACTGAAGACGGGGATCCTGGCCTGTGATATTACCTGGTCCTCGACCGACCGCCACGGCTGCAAAAAGTCGGCGGTTGCCGGGTTCGTCGACGGTAAGCCGACGGTTCTGTCGGCCTGGGAAAAACCTTGGTAATCTGACGAACTGATGAATTAGGGCGGGCCGTTCCACCCCTCGGCAGAGTCGCCTGGGGGTATGGAACGGCCCGGCTATTTTGAATTTTAAGCGGCATTTTTAGCGCATGTACTACGTCCTTCAACTCACCCTCAGCGGACTAGCGCAAGGCGCTATCTATGGTTTGATCGCGCTTTCCATGACCGTCGTCTATCGGGCGACGACCGTCGTCAATTTCGGGCACGGCGATTTCGTCATGGCCGGCGCCTTCATGGTCTACGTGTTGGTGATTTATGCTGGCCTGCCCTATGTTCCAGCCGCCGTTCTGGCGGTCGTGATCCTGTTCTTTTTAGGCATGGGAATCAGTCGCGGCTTCATCGATCCGATCAAGACGGGTCCCCACATCGGCTTCGCCATGATGAGCATATCCTTGGGCTACGTTCTCAGGGGTGGCGCCAGGACCCTTTGGGGCCGCGAGGTCTTTCCCATGCCACGGGTCTACGATATCGACCCGATTTTTATCGGTGAGCTGGTGGTGACAGGAGACGTCCTGTTCATCTCCGCCATTGTGGCGGTATTGCTGGCCGTCTTCTTCCTGATCTTCTATCGGACAACCATTGGCATCGTGATTCAGGCGGTCTATCAGTCCGAGCGCGGGGCAACGTTAATTGGCGTCAACGTCCAGGCATTCCATCAGTCCATGTGGGGCGTCGGCCTAGCCATGGGGGCAATAGGAGGAATCCTGATCGCACCCATTTCGCTGCTCCATCCCGATCTCGGCGCCACGTTCCTGATTCGCGGGTTTGCGGCGATGACCTTGGGCGGGTTCGGGTCGCTCCGCGGCGCTATCATCGGTGGTCTTCTATTGGGCGTCGCCGAACAGAATTTCGGCTTCTATATCAATACGGCCCTGATCGACATCACCGCCTACCTGGTCATTGTCGCGGTGCTGGTCATTCGCCCGACCGGTCTGTTCGGCAAGGCCGTCACGGTCCGCGTGTGAGAGGCACGGCATGAGTGAAACCGAGGTCCCGTCCATGCCTTCCATGACCCGATGGCGGCGAATCTATTATGTCGTCCCCGTCGTCGCCTTGGTCATCCCGTTTTTTGCCAACGAGTACCTGCTGTGGGTGGTCAACGCCATTCTCGTCTATACCCTTGTCACGGTCGGGTTCAATCTCATCATCGGCAACCTGGGCCAGCTCGCCTTCGTCAGCACCGCATTTTTCGGGATTGGCTCCTACACGACGGCCATCCTGATGGTCTACTTCGGGATTCCCTATGTGCTGGCCATATTGGCCTCGGCCGTTGTCGGCGGGATCGCCGGGTTCTTGACCAGCGTGACGGCGCTACGAGGGATCCGGCTCTACTACCTGGCCATCATCACCTTAGCCTTCGGCGAACTCATGCGGTGGGTCTATCTGCACGGCGATAAGGTCACCGATGGGTCCGATGGACTGCTCTTACCGGCGGCCAGCTTTTTTTGGATCCCTCTCGATTCGGAAGCACCTAAATTCTACGTGTTTCTGCTGCTGACGGTTCTAGTGGTTAAGGCGACATCCAATCTCATGCGCTCGAAGATCGGGCGCGCCATCGTCGCCATACGGGACAACGAATCCTCGACCGCCTCGCTCGGAATTCATACAGCGCGTTATATCGTCCTGGCTTTCGTTTGGAGTGGCGCCGTCGTCGGCATTGCCGGCGCCATGTTCGCGGTGTTGACGGAACGTGTGTTACCGGAATCCTTCGGTCTGACGGAGGTCATTATCCATTTCGGAATGGTCTTGGTCGGCGGCACCGGCAGCATCGTCGGCAGTGTGCTGGGCGCCATCGCCCTGACCGCGTTACCGGAATATTTCCGTCAGTTCCCGGGCATGGACGAGCTGTTCTTCGGGGTCGTCATCGTGCTGATCTTGTTGTTCCTGCCGAAGGGCTTGGTCAGCCTGCTTCACCGCATCTCGCCCGTGTTCCACGAGCGCTACTATAGAGATTAGCCATGGAACCGCTTCTCAAAGTGCAGGGTGTTTCGGTCAATTTTTCCGGCCTCAAGGCGCTCGCCAACGTGACTTTCGATGCCCATGCCGGCGAAGTGCGCGCCGTCATCGGACCCAATGGGGCCGGCAAAACGACCCTTTTCAACGCCATATCCGGTTACGAGAAGTCGACCGAGGGCACGATTTATTTCAAGGGCACGCCGATCCACGGCCTGGCGCCACACGAGATTGCCATTAAGGGCGTTCGCCGCACCTTCCAGAACGGCGGATTGTTCCCGGAACTGACCGCTCTCGAAAACGTCCTGGCCGGCCTCCACATGCATATCGACGGCAGTTTCTTAGGAATCGTCATGGGGTTGGGCGAGGCCCGGGAGGCGGAGCGGGAGGGCATCGCGAGGGCGCGCCGTCTTTTGGATCTCATGGACCTGGGCGCCATCGCCGATCAACCGGTCAAGGATCTTTCCGGCGGACAGCAACGCATGGTCGAGATCGTCCGCACATTGGCCACCGAACCGCCCCTGTTGCTTCTCGATGAGCCGGTCGTCGGCCTGGCGCCGCCCATGCGCGCCCGCATGATGGAGATCATCCGCCGCCTGGCCGGCGAAGAAGGCATTGGGATCATGCTGATCGAGCATGTCATCGACCTGGTCATGTCCGGTTCCGACGTCATTGTCGTCCTCAGTTCCGGCGAGGTTATCGCCGAGGGCACGCCCGACGAGATCAGACAGAACCGCGAAGTATTGGAGGCCTATCTTGGCCACGCATGAAGCGCTCCTGAGCGTCGACGGCCTGCATGTCTCCTACGGGACCAAGGAGGTGCTTCACGGTATCGACTACAGCATTTCCGAGGGCGAAGTGGTGGCGGTTCTCGGCGCCAACGGTAGCGGTAAATCGACCTCGCTCAACACCATCAGCGGCTTCGTTGCCCCGAGCGCCGGGAGAATTTTTTTCGATGGCGCGGACATTACCGGGCACCCGGCCCACAAGATATATCGTCACGGCGTGATACAGGTATCGCAGGCACGCGACCTGTTTCCCGGCCTGACCGTCGAGCACAATCTGCGGCTCGGCGCCACCATCCGTAACCGTGACCGGGAAGAGGAATATCTGGAACGCGTCTTCAATTACTTCCCGCGCCTCAGTCAGCGGCGCGGCCAATTGGCGCGCACGCTATCGGGCGGCGAGCAACAGATGGTGGCCATCGGCCGTGCCGTGATGGCCAAGCCCCGGCTGCTTCTGCTGGACGAACCGTCCGGCGGATTGGCGCCGCAGTTCATCAATGAGATCGGAACCATCATCCAGGCCCTGAAGGATGACGGGGCGACAATGCTGATGGTCGAACAGAACCTTGCTCTTGCCTTCAAGGTCGCGGATCGCTTCATCATTTTGCGCGACGGTGTCGTCAGCGACGGCGGCTTCGTGAAGTCATTGGAAGGCAATCACGACGAAATCGTCCGCACCATCTATCTCTGACGAGGAGCCCCGATTAGCGGAGTTACCGGAGAATTCCATGAACGGCATAGAATTACATGAAGATGCCGTCGTTTTCGACGGGCTGATTGTGTCCAACTGGAGCCGCGAGGTGTTCGAGGATATGCACCGGGGCGGTCTGACGGCCGCCAACTGCACCTGTTCCGTGTGGGAGGGCTTCCACGACACCATGATCAATGTCGGGCAATGGAACCGTTGGTTTCGCGATCACGGCGATCTGATCGTGAAGGCACGGACAACCGCCGATATCTGCGCCGCCAAGGAACACGGCAAGACGGCCGTGGTCTTGGGATTCCAGAATACGTCCGCCTTCGAGGACCGCCTCGATTTCATCGAGATATTCAAGGATGCGGGCATCGGGGTCGCCCAAATTACCTACAATACCCAGAACCTGGCCGGCAGCGGTTGCTACGAGTCGACCGATTCAGGTCTGTCGGATTTTGGCCGCGAGATAGTCGCCGAAATGAATCGGGTCGGCATGTTGTGCGACCTCAGCCACGTCGGTTCCGTCACGTCCCGCGATGTCATCGAGGCATCGCGAAAGCCGGTCGCCTACACGCACTGTCTGCCGGCGGGTTTGAAGGAGCATCCACGCAACAAGACGGATGAGGAACTGCGTTTCATCGCTGATCACGGCGGGTTCATTGGTGTCACCATGTTTACGCCTTTCCTCAGGCGCGGCGGCGAATCCACCATCGACGACTACATCGAAGCGATCAACTACATCATCAACATCGCCGGTGAAGACCGGATCGGCATCGGAACCGATTTCACCCAGGGGCATGGCGAGCCTTTTTTCCGGTGGATCACCCACGACAAAGGCTACGCACGCACGCTCACCGAATTCGGCGAGGTCAAGTTCCCCGAAGGCTTCTCGACAATCGGCGACTTTCCCAACCTGACGGTGGCCATGGAGCGGGCCGGTTGGTCGGAGGACCGAATACGCAATATTCTCGGCCTCAACTGGTTGCGGTTGCTGGGTGAGGTTTGGGATCATGGGGACGAGAACCCTGCATAGGAGAATCGGATGTCAGATGAAATGGCTGAACTCAAGAAGAGGTTGGAGGAGGCCTTCGAAGTCGCGACCAAGCTCTATCAGGAACGCGGCTTCCAGCGCCGCATCGGATTCGGCCGCAAACCGGCGTTGGTCAATGTCGACCTGGCCAATGCCTGGACCCGTCCGGGAAATCCGTTCACCTGCGACGATATCGACGATCAAATTATCCCGGGCGTTCAGAGGCTGTTGGAGGCCTGCCGGGCGAACAATCATCTGGTGGTTCACGTATCCTCGTCCACGCTCAACATGAAATGAGTCCGTAGTGAGGCATGGGTCGCGAGTTCGAAATCGTCGGGTCACGGGCGTTGTACATTTACGACCCGGTCAGGAAGTGTCCAGGATGTGTCCGACCAATCTCCTGAGATATAATTTTGTGCTCACTGATAGGGGCATTTCGATGCGACGACGTCTTGGCATAGTGCGCGAAGCGTGCATCACGCCACCGAATGCCTTCGAGATATGGGGCTAACATGGGACGCAAAAATTTTCGCCGCTACGCCACGCGAGCGACGTCCACGAAAGTCTCATTGTAACATGCACCGTTCTCGATATCGGTACGGATGTCCGACGAGATCAGCGCGTTGACAGTTTGCCCCGTCGGGCTGGTCGTGAGCCAGTTGCCCTTAGGGCTGTAAAGCACGCCCGCCCGCACAGCATTGGTTATTCGTGCGACCAAGTGGACCTCGCCAAGCGCATTCCAGACCCGGAGTACATCTCCCTCAGATATGTCGCGCGCGGCGGCGTCGGCGTCGTTAATTTCGATGATCTCAAAACCTTGCGACTCTGCGCAACCGCCGAAGGTCGAATTCGTCCGCTTCGATGACGACGGCGAGATAATGGTGAAAGGAAGATCGCGTTCAAGAACTTCATAACGTGGCACGCCGTAAGCGAACCGGTCCTCCAGATCCTGGCTGAAGAGTTCGATCTTGCCGGACGGCGTCTCCGGTGCCAGCGTCTTGCACATAATTAGGGGCTCGCCATCCTCAGCCGCAATCAGGAGCGCTCGGTCGAGTGGGATCTTACTCGGAGAGAAGCCCTGCAAACGCGTGTCCCCTGCATCCATGGCAGCGTCCATGAGGGTGGCGTCGTCGTCATTAAACATGGGGTCACTGAAGCCGAAGCGCGCTGCTAGGCGACGGAAGATTTCCGTGTTGGGCAACGACCCGCCGACACAAGGGATCACTGGTTCGGCCCGCTGCAGATAGCTGTGGCCGTAGGCGCCGTAGAGATCGGCATACTCGAAGTGGCTTGCGGCGGGTAGGACCACGTCCGCATAGGCCATAGAATCGGTCATCACCACATCGGAGCCGACGACGAATAGATCATCCCGGCATAGCGCCCGGCGCATCCGGTTCTGGTCCGGGTGGGTTGCCACCGGATTGTGGTTGTAAATGAAGGTTGCGGCGATGGGCGGATCCAGCTTGTCGTCGAGCATCAGTTTCGGCACGTCAACGATATTAAAGGTCCGCGTGCCTTCCGGGATTAGGTCCGGCCGCTGCAGCTTGTCCGTGGTCTTTGGAAAGGCGAAGCCGGGTTTCGCAAATACGCCGGCACCTAGGCGCCCGAAGTTGCCTGTCAGCGCCTGCAGGGCCATAGCCGCCCTGAGACCCGAACCACCGCTCCGGCCACGCTCTATGCCATTGCCGACGGAAACCGCGACCCGCTTGGCGGCCAAGTACCATGATACCATTTCATGGAACTGCTCACGCGAAAGCCCGCAAACCTCGGCGACATGCTCGATTGTGTATTGCCGGGCCTCCACCATGTAGGCGTCAATCCCCAAAACCCACTCGTCGATAAAGGTCTGATCGAACGCCCCACGGCGCTCCAGTTCGGCGGCAAGCGCCAGACCGAGAACCACGTCCGTGCCCGGCTTAACTTGCAGATGCAGGTCCGCTTGCTCGGCGATTTTAGTTCGCTTAGGGTCGATGACGATCAACCGTCCCCCCTGGCCCCGCGCCGTCTTGATGACGCGCGCAAGGTGAAGATTGGAAACCGTAACGTTATTACCCCAGACTACGATTAGGTCTGCGTGCTGGGCCTGTTCTGGCGCCATGCCAGGGGCTTCGCCGAAGAGGCTTGTATAGGCCGTGCCCCGAACAATGCCACAAAGCGGGCCGCGATTGAGGAGCGTCGCGCCGAGCTTATAAAAGAAGCGGCGGTCCATGGACCCGCCCGCGAGTTCGCCATGTGGCCCGGCGTAATTGAGAGGGATCACGGATTGCGGCCCATGATTCTCGATTGCACGACTAAACCCTTCATGCACAATATCCAGGGCCTCGTCCCAGGAGACGATCTCGAATACACCCGCTCCCTTCTCGCCCGTTCGCCGCAAGGGATGCGTCAACCGCACGGGCCCGTGCACGAAATCGGAGTACGAGCGCGCCACTTTGTTGCAGATTACTCCCGCCGTATAGGGGTTGTCTGAAGAACCGCGGACTTCCAGAACCCGCCCTGCCGCCGTCGTTACCGACAAGCTGCAGGTATCCGGGCAATCGAGAGGACATACGCTCCGTCGGGTCTCGGTCTCACTGTTTGTATCCATCAATCTCAACCCTCTTCCTCATGCCAGCCGGTGATCCTCCAGGCACGACGCACAGCTACAATTTTAGCAGGCAACGCGCTCTCGGTGTAGCCCGTAGCGTCGAGTGCATTGATGCCTGGGCAACGCTTTCCGCTTGCTTCAACTTCGATGCAAGTGCCGCCGATTTCCTTTGTACCACGGTGAATACAAACTCTCATCAGAACACTATCGCAACCAATGGCGGTTCAGACAATGCTCGGCAGCAGCGGCTCACTTCTAGGGCCTGGTTAAGGCATGGGTCACGAGTTCGAAAACGCCGGCTCACGGGCGTTCCAGAATTGCGATCAGGTCAGGAAGTGTCCCGGATGTGTCCGGCCAGTCTTCTGAGCTGCCAAATAGCCTCAAAAATCAGGGGTATGCCAATCAATGCCTAACACCTCGGCAGCCTAGCGCGCAGCAATTCGGACATGAACTGCCATATGTTCTCATCCGGGTTTGTCTCACCAGTCTGACGATCTCGATGAGCCTAGGCGTTGACGTTTTTATCACGGCTCCGGGGCAATTTGGCTGGTGTTGCGGGCCGCGATCGCGTCGACTTCTTGCAACAGAGCCGTCAGCCCGGGTTCGTCGATCCCGAGCATCGCCAGCTCGGCCACCGTGTTGGCCAGATAGTCTCGGCAACTGCCGAGTTTGCCGTGCGCCGCGGCGATGATGGCGGCCTGCTCGGCGGTTGGCAGGGCACCGGCATACTGCGCATCGGCCTTTTCGACGACGAATGAGATCGCGGTTACCGCGCGGTCATCGACGGTAACCGTGAGCCAGCGGGGGCGGTAGATGGAGGTCAGCATCTCACGCG
>ERZ813253.561-NODE-561-length-12883-cov-2.864064_pt1 | contig 12883 bp, 14 predicted proteins | sample MGYA00520893_ERZ813253 | MGnify/ENA primary metagenome ERZ813253 (study PRJEB31669, sample SAMD00080414) | marine metagenome | biome: oceanic hadal pelagic zone biome; feature: marine hadalpelagic zone; material: sea water | place: Pacific Ocean:Izu-Bonin Trench...
TTGCGTTGCTGTAACCTACGATGAATGCATAGAAATTAAAGGGAGTTATTACGGGGATGATACAACTTGTGCAAATACGAACTGCCCCGGTGCTGGTGATGAATGCAGCGTTGCGATGGTTGCGAATCTCGGCGAAAACTCATATGAAACAAATACAGCTACACCGAGCAGTCCTGAACCTGACGATTCGATGTGTGCTGGTACATATCTGAGCTGGGATAACTCCCAAGATATTTGGTTCCTTTGGACTGCCGAGTTTTCTGGAAATGCTCATTTCACAACCTGCGATGGATCAAGTTACGATACATCGATGGCACTATACGAAGGCTTTTGTTCAAACCAGGTTGCATGCAACGGTGATGCCAGTGGTGAAGATGGTTGCCAAAGTTACTATTCAGCAGTGGATTTCAACGTTACCAAAGGCGAAAAGTATTACATCCGAATCGGTGGCTGGAATGGCGCTACGGGCAATGGAACCCTTACAATCGAGTAAGTAAAATAGCAAAATTTAATGTCGTAACACCTTGCTATGCAAGGTGTTATACTTTTAGTTCCTAGTTATTCACGTAATTGTGATTATTTTATTCTAATACAACGCATAATAGTGGGTGCTTACGAATGGAAAAACGTCTTATCGAGCCCCAACGGGAGTGTGACAATGATGTCAACGAGGATCGGGTAACAAAGTTTGGGGCGTTAGGGATTCATTTCGAATTCCAAACGGGGAACCGCGGGGCAATCTAACTACATCGAGGCATTCTCTTCTCTCCTCGATGTGGTTTTTTATGATCAACAAGCGTGGGGTTACAAACTTGTTTACACGCTCGCCCAACTCTTGCAGTGAGGACACCCACTGCGATCGATTGTCCGACTGCTGGCAGCAACCCCCCCCATCGAAGGAATTTTTGAAGAGAGCCACTGCGTTGCATGTTCACTCACATCTGCAAACACAACGACGGTTGCAACGTGGCGAAGCAAACGTATGGTGCCTGCGGTAGCAGGACGCAAACCGTACTCCCTTGCAATTCGTTTGATGAGACGCAGTTGACGCCATGCAACGATACCGCTGTCAACAAGCGGCCACGGTGAGATCCCAACAATCGCACTTACAATTGCAGATTCTGTTGCGATGATTCGATTTACTTTCAAATCAATCCGTGAAAAAACTTTTTCCAACTTGCAATTTATTTCAACAATCGACGCTGTTTTTCTGATGGCATTACCTGTTTCTTGATCTTTCATTGCATGCAACCAATGTTGTGCTTGCTTGCGAAGGAACTCCTCATCATTGGATCGCATTGCAATGGCAAGTTGATCAACGTTGCGTACTTGCATGTAGCCACGAATCTCACCCCCAATCAAATACATCATACTTAGGACTACAAGCAACACGCCTGTAAGGGTACACCACCCTGCTGCTGTACTTGTTTCAAATGCATCCGACACTGCATGCATGCACCAGATCGTCGTTACAGAAATCAAAAAGAGTAGAACTCCAATGATACAAGTTATACACGCTGTGGAACGCATCACCTAGAGTTGTTGGGAGTACGAGGCGGTCAGTTTCATCACTTTCCCAAAAAAATGCCGATATCTATGATCAAAGGAGACACCCATGTCTGAAAACGAAAAAAGTAATTGTTGCCCTGCTGGAAAATTCTCATTTAGATGTTTGTATGCAATTTTGCACTTACTTATATTGACATGTATAGCCACTTCCCTATGGCAAATTGCAGGCGCGTTGGCTGATAAGTAAACAATGAATCTTGACTTTCCACTATTTTGTACAGATGACGAACTCGTTTCAAAAGTAGAAGTATGGTCAATTGGTACAACAGATCATGGCCACGGCACATTTGTCAGTGAATTAATTCCGTGTAATAGCGTTCGCCTCGCAGAAACGAAACCCGGTGGTATCTATGATTGGCATCCTGCGCCTCGGAAACAGATGGTCGTGACGCTTCGAGGAACAATTGAGTTCACATTTGGCAACGGAGAAATTCTTGTTGTAAAACCTGGCGATGTATTTTACGCAGCTGATGTCGAGGGGCGTGGTCACAAATGGCGCATCATCGGTGATGACTCTTGGCAACGATTGTATGTGCATATCGAGAAGCCACCGGTTACGTAGATTAATTAACCGAGGGTTAATTAATCTTGTCAGTTTGGTTTCAGAAACAAGGCAGATTTACCTAAGAATATTTAACCATCGGTGAATTAATCATCAAGATGGTGCTCGACTTCATCTACTTTTTCTTCTGTAGCAACGGGATCGGGTGTTACTTTTGCTGGAGGGAGGTCTGCGGTTGTTTTTTTGCTCTTTGCGGATTGGCGATCTGCCTCAGCATCGATCTCATCTCCTACACCTTTGATGCCCTTTTTGAACTCAACAATTGATTTTCCAAAATTCCGACCAACTTCAGGCAATCGCTTGCCAAAAATGAGCACACCGATGACGAGTAAAATGATAATTTCTTGCCACCCAAATGATGTGAATAACCCGAGAAACGGCATGTTGTACATTGTGTCAATCATAATTTTGCTCTTTTCTATTAAGACCTAGCGATCTGAGCGAGTATTCTAGCATTTAACCCATGTTCTATCGACGACATTTGGGCATATACCTTGATTCTGGTCGATGAACCAAATAATCATGAAAAAGATACTGTCTATCATCACAATACTTGCTCTGGCTGCTTGCAAGAGCACTCAAACTGCGCCAACCGTTGAGAAAAACGTAGGTCCAGATTACTCCAAACCTCTTCTTGCTGGGCAGCGTGCACTTGTCCGAATCCCCAGTTCTCGGTGGCCTGACCTTGGAAAAGCATGGGAAGAAAGGGATCTCTTCCTGAGAGATTCCCTTGACAACTCAATTTCATGGTTCGATGCTCCTTCTAGCAAGCAATGGTTCCCGATAGAAGGCATCACACACGAACAGGCAAAAAACTCTGTCATCGCGATTCGAGACTTGCTTGCTTCAAGTAAAACGAAAAATGAGTTTCTCTATAAATTGGAATTAAATTTTGACGTCTATCGTTCTGTTGGATATGACAATGATGGGACAGTGTTATTTACGGGGTATTACTCACCAGATTTTTACGCTTCGACAACACCATCTAAAAGATATAACGCGCCGCTCTATACACGTCCAAGTGATCTGGCCACTGATCCTGCAAGTGGCCAGCCCCTTGGGAGAATATTGAGCGACGGCTCAATTTCCACATGGCCAACTCGAAGAGAAATTAGATTGAGTAATTTGTTCAATGGTAACGAACTTGTTTGGGTTGAAGATGATCTTGATGCATACACAATCCACGTCAATGGTTCAGCACGCCTTCAACTCGACAGTGGTGAACTCATGTATATTGGATATGCTGGAAAAACTGACCGACCTTACACCGGACTTGGATCATCTATTGTAGAGGCTGGACTACTTTCCCAAAACAAATTAAGTTTGAGAAATATTCGTCGTCTCTACGATCATGATCCAGATCAAATCAATACTCTTATTGATAGGAACGAATCATTTGTTTTTTTTCAAGAATACGATGGTAGCAAATGGCCAGCGGGATCACTCGGTGTTAAAGTCACTGCACAGAGAACAATTGCAACTGACAAAAAAATATTCCCGCGTGGTGGCCTAGTCCTTGTTGATACAACTGTTCAATCACTCACTGGTGATACACAATCCTTCAAACAGTTTATGGTTGACCAGGATACTGGAGGTGCAATTCGTGCTCCGGGTAGAGCAGATCTATTCATGGGCGTTGGTCCAACTGCAGGCATCAGAGCAGGAGTACAATTTGCTGAAGGAAACTTGTATTACATTTTCCTCAAGCCTACATCAATCGCAGCAGTCAAGAACTAATGCTGGTGGCCATGGTCGAACGTTTTTTCCATTTCGTTCATCCCCTTTCATTTTTGTTGTCCCATCAAAACCAGATCGATTTTCAAAATAATGCATGTCACGGATTGGATCAAAACATGCACAAAAGTTAAAGAAGACATCGCCTAGGTTTTCTTTGTCGACGTGATCATCAATTGCAAACATCATCTTGACGCTCTCATCTAGTTGTTCATTGGCAACTTCTAATGCTTTTGCACCATCGCCACCTTGCTTCTTCTTCACCGAAATGATTTCGATCCCATTGCCACCACTTGCATTCGTTGCATCAAAACCAATTTTGCCTCCTGCACCAATCTTGGGCGCTGCGTGGTCAAGGATATCAAGTGGTCCACGAACAACTTCAATGTCTTCATGAATATCAATCCCACCAAGAACAGTGAACACTTCACGTTCGTTGTGAACATCAACTGTATCGTTGACAATGACAATAATCTTCGTCCATGCAAGTTGACCTGCTCCCCAAATTGCGTACATGACTTTCCGAGCGTTTTCTTCGTACTGGGGTTTAATCTTGACAAAAAGGCAGTTGTGAAACGTACCGAACCTCGGCAAATGGTAATCAATGATGTCAGGAATCATGACTTTCAACAAAGGTAACATGATTCGCTCAGTTGCTTTCCCTAAGTAATAATCTTCTTGTGGTGGAGGGCCAACAACAGTCGTGGGATACACGGCGTTTTTTCGATGGGTCATCGCAGTTACTTCCATTACTGGGTATCGATCGGGCATCGAATAAAATCCTGTGTGATCACCAAACGGGCCTTCAAATACTGCACCTTCGCCGAGTGGTTCGTCCTCTTGATTATTGGGATCCCAACCACAAGGACCGCAATCTGTATTAACAAATCCTTCAATGACAATTTCACTGTTGGCGGGTATCCAAAGTGGGACAGTTTTTGCTCGAACAAGTTCGATCCCTCGCTTATTCAAATATCCAGCCATCAACAATTCGCTCATTCCCGGTGGAAGAGGTGATGTTGCTGCGTAAGGCAACACACTTTCGCCACCCAAACAGATTGCGATTGGCATCGGCTCTCCAATTTTTTTCCACGAACGCCAATGGGCTGCGCCATCATGATGTAAGTGCCAGTGCATCGCCAATGTTGTTGGCCCAAGTAACTGCGCTCGATACATGCCGATGTTGTGAGATTTTGGTTTAGTTGAAAAACGATCTTCAGCGTGAATCGTGTGCATTCCAGCAAAGGTAATGAAACGACCACCTCCTCCGGAAGTTCCAGATTCTTCCGGCGAAAAATCATACCCTACTTTTCTGGGGTCACCATCCAATGGCCAACATTTGATGATCGGAAGTCTAGTAAGATCTACTTCATCTTTCTCTTCTAACTTCACAACTTCTTGACAAAGACCACTCCCCCGACGGCGTTTTGGTTTCATACTCAGAAGGGGTTTAAATTGTTTCGCCATTGAAATTAATTCAGCAATTCCAGATGGTGGAGATGCGTTTGTTAGTTTCGATATTGTTTCTGCAATAGATTCAAATCCACCCACTTCGCAACCGATGGCTTGTTCCATTCTAAAATACGAACCGAAGACATTAATGCAGAGTGGAAAATCACACCCTTCAATATTTTCAATGAGCAAGGCTTGTCCGCCGAGGCTCTCACGCCCAGCATCAAATGCTGCTGCTGTGGGACTTGAAGTAGGACATGCTGCAACTGACTCAATTTGAACAAGTTCAGTCACCTCAAGAAAAGGAGAAACTTGCTGTGAGATTCTTCGTAGTTCACCCTGTTCTTCTAAGTGCCGAAGAAACGTTTGTAGACATCGATGTGGCATGCGCGCATGATAACGTGGGTACACTACGTGTATGTCAGCGATTAATCTGCAAGATGTTCATAAAACATATCGAGGCAAAGTTCAGGCGTTGCGCGGCGTATCGCTCGATGTGCACGATGGAGAAATCTTCGGCTTACTCGGACCAAATGGTGCTGGAAAATCAACGCTCGTCAAAATCATGATGACTGTCATTCATGCAACACGTGCTTCTGGCACCGTGCTTGGGCTTCCGATTGGAAATGTCGAAGGACTACGACAAATTGGGTACTTACCTGAACATCACAGATTTCCACAATACCTCACAGGTACGCAGGTCTTGCATTTCTACGCCTCGCTTAGCGGTGTTGAAAGATCTACACGAAAGAAACGAGCAAATGAATTACTTGATCGTTTAGGTCTTCGGGGGTGGGGGAAACGAAAAATAAATACATATTCCAAGGGTATGTTGCAACGACTCGGTATTGCTCAAGCGTTGATGAATGATCCTAAGTTACTCATCCTTGATGAACCCACCGATGGTGTCGACCCAGTAGGCCGTCGTGAAATTCGCGACTTGCTTTCTGAACTGAAAGCGAATGGTCACGCGATTTTTCTCAACAGCCATTTGCTCAGTGAACTTGAAATGGTTTGTGACCGAGTTGCCATTATGGTAAAGGGAAAAGTCACGATGCAGGGAACGATTGAATCTCTTACAAGTGAAAGTAAGCGGATTGAAATTGAAATTGATTGCACACCCCCAGAATGGACTAGGGAAGACTTTGATACGGTTGAAGGTCAATTACTTACAAAGTTTGGTCATGACATTGAATCAATTCAATCACTCATTGATCGTCTTCGACGTGATCAATGCACAATTCGATCGATTAAACCGATGCGTGAATCACTGGAAGATTTGTTCATGCGTGCTGTTGATTACATTGACAGCCCAGGAAGTCACGAGAGTGGAACATGAGATTATTCAAGGCAATGAGTATTGATGCCTACCGACAGTTGAGCGCTGCAAGATTGTTTTGGCTCACCCTAGGACTCTCTGGATTGGTTGTTATTTTGTACGGTTCCATTGGTTTTAACGATCAAGGTGTTACGATGTTATTTGGCGTATTCGATGTCGAAAGTGAATACATCACCGAGGGAAGCATGTGGGCTCGGGGTCTTTACGTTGGGATTTACTCTGTTCTCGTCACTATTTGGCTTGCATGGGTTGCAACTATTCTCGCCTTGATTTCAACATGTTCCATCTTTCCTGAGTTTGTAAGCGAGGGTTCGATCGAACTTTCACTTTCTAAACCAATCACTCGAATTCGCTTATTCATGATGAAATATCTTGTAAGCATGCTCTTCGTCATGTTGCAGGTTTCAATTTTTTGTCTTGGAATTTTCCTCTGCGTCGGATTACGACTTGGTGAATGGAATTGGATGATTTTTGTTGCCATTCCGATCGTCTCACTTTTTTACAGTTATCTATTTGCTGTCACAGTTCTTGTTGGGATGATGACAAAATCTGGTATCGCAGCGCTGTTGGTTACTGGTGTTTTTTGGATGACATTGTTCTCTGTGAGCGTCTCCGAGGGTGCGCTTACCACGATTGTTACGGGTGAAGAAGTACAAATTGAACGCTACCAAGAAAGTATTGATAAACAACAAAAACAACTCGAGGAGATTGTCTCTAAATCTCCAGAAGATTTTCGAATCGAGAAAAGAGAAGCACGAATTGAAAAAATGAAAGTCGATAACAAAGATTCAATTGAATTCCTTGACAAAATCAGGCCATGGCAAACACGTATCTCATGGATGCTCACACTTTTACCCAAAACCTCTCAAACGATTGGACTACTTGACCGTTGGTTGAGTAGCGATGATGGCTTTGATCTTGCTGCGATTATGCGTGGGGACATGAGCGAACTTGAAGAAATGGAAGACTTTGAACCAACAAGCCACCAGGCTCTTCATCGAGAATCAAACAGGCGATTGCAAGACGAGTATGACGGACGTTCACTTTGGTATGTCATTGGCACATCAATTATTTTCGAAGGATTAGTCCTTGGCCTCGCTTCATTGATCTTTTGTAGGCGGGACTTTTAAGGGAATTGCACTTCCTTTTTTACAGTTGAGAACTGAACCCTTCAAGGAGGTCAAGGGACACACGATGCGGGTATTGCTTCCCCATACCTTGACGAATGTCCCTCCGTATAGTGAAAATTGTGCCTCCTTACTCACCCAGTTCACGACCACGGTCGCGAGCAGCTATAACCGCATCTTGTATTGCTTTGGTGACATCCAGATCTTGCATCACAGAGAGCGCAGCGGCGGTTGTTCCTCCTTTGCTCGTCACAGCTTCTCGCAATTGTGTTGGTGTACGTTCATCACCTGAGAGTAATCCTGCCGCGCCAAGTAACGTTTGTCTCACCAACGCATCAGCAGTTTCACGATCAAGCCCAGCCTGCACACCCCCCTCGATCATCGCTTCGGCTAATAAAAACAAGTACGCTGGACCAGAACCGCTCACCGCAGTTACAGCATCCATCAGCAACTCATCAACAATCTCGACACTACCAATCGATTCAAATAATTTGATCGCAAGTTCAGCGTCATCTTCAGTTGTATTTTTGCCAAGTGCCATGCCTGCAGCTCCAAGCCCAACACTACATGGTAAATTTGGCATCACACGGACAACTTTTCCACGGTTAATTGCATCTGAAATTTTCAGCGTAGAGACACCAGCCATGATCGAAATCACAACATCTGCAGAAACAGCATCTGCAACGAGCCCAAAAATCTGAGGTTTAACTGCAAGTAACAGTTGTGAACATGTGGGAAGATCTGTTGAGCAAGCAACACTTGCAATGCCAAGATTCTCAAAAAAAGTGCGGCTAAATGGGTCTGGGTCAGCAACTACAATCTCCTCTGGCTTCAAAATACCACCAGAAAGTGCACCACAAAGAATAGAACGTGCCATATTCCCGCCACCAATGACTGCCAATCTAGTAGACATGGAAGGTACACTACCACCATGGCAAGCACAGAGGCAACCCCAATCATCACACTTCCTTTTGAAGAACCTGTAGTTGAGATCGATCGACAGATACGATCGCTTAAAGAGAGAGAAGACGCACAAAATTACGAAAACGAACTTTCCGAACTGTGTGAAACTCGCGATAATCTGCTAAAAAAATTGTATGAAAACATCACGCCTTGGCAGACAGTAAAAGTCGCAAGGCATCCTGATCGCCCGCAGACAACCGATTACATACGGATGATCTGCAGAGATTTCAGGGAATTACATGGTGATCGACGGTTTGGAGATGACCCAGCAATCCGAACAGGATTCGCCAGAATTGGTCCACACAAGGTCATGGTGATTGGCCATCAAAAGGGTAAGAATACCGAAGAGCGAATTGATTGCCATTTTGGTTGTGCTCATCCTGAAGGATACAGAAAAGCACTACATAAAATGAAGCTTGCTGAGAAATTCAAAATTCCTATTGTGGCTTTTGTTGATACGCCAGGGGCATATCCCGGACTTAAAGCCGAAGAACGAGGTATAGCACAGGCAATCGCTGAAAATCTTAAAGAAATGAGCCGCCTTGAAACCCCGATCGTTTCAATCGTCATTGGCGAAGGTGGCTCGGGTGGTGCACTTGGGCTCGCCGTGGCTGACCGCGTTGCTATGCTTCAATTCTCATGGTACTCCGTCATCAGCCCAGAAGGCTGTGCTGCAATTCTGTGGAAAGAAGCCAACGAAGAAACGAATCTCGCTGCAGCAACGAATTTGGCTCTCACAAGCCGCGACAATCTCAAAAATGGTCTGATTGATGCAATCATCGCTGAACCGTTGGGTGGTGCGCAGCGTGATGAGCAAACTACAGCGACCAATGTTGAACGCTGGATTGTGGATACCCTTGGAGATCTTTCAAGATTCAATCCAAAAACCTTGGTTCAACGGCGATATGAGAAATTCGCCAATATGGGTGTTTGGAGCGAATCCTAAGCCTCCGAAATTTCCAACTACACCTCGCATTGACTAGATGTCCATCAGAACATAGAATCACGGTTTCGCACCCGAGGGTGCATCCTTGATAATAGTCGCAACCCTTTGCAATATATGGGTTTACAAAGGAGCCAGATGGTGGTCAAAAAGAAAACAACCAAGAAATCGCCTATAAAAAGGGTTTCAAAAAAGGTAGCAACAAAGAAAAAAGTAACCAAGAGGGTCACCAAGAAGAAATTTGAACCAAAAAAGAAGGTGAAAAAGAAATCCCCAAGCAAGAAAAAGGTATCGAAGAAAGTCGCCAAGAAAAAAGTAACGAAAAAAAAAGTTGCAAAGAAGACAACGCAAAAGGCAGTAACAAAGAAAAAGACAACGAAAAAGACAACTGCGAAGAAAAATACGGCTACACCTCCAGTTGTAACTGAATCGCCAGCAAAGAAAAAATTGCGACTTCTTGAGAGTAATTCGTCACCTTTGAAGCCAAAAGCAAAACGCCGTCGGGGGATGTCTGTTTCAGAAGCTGCGCGTATTACAGAAACAGATGCTGATGGATTTGTCATCATCAATGGACGACGTGTTCGCATGCTCTCCACTCCTGCTGGCATGAAGAAAAAGAAGCGGACGAAGAAAATAAAAGTTATTGCTACAGCATCTCTTTCGAAACGAACAATGAAAACTACCTTGACTGCAAAAGAGTTGCGAGTATATCGTGATCGATTAATGAAATATCGTGCAAGTCTACTTATCGACCTTGGTACAATCGAAAGCGAAGCTCTTACTGCCAATGCCGATCTCTCCAGTATGCCGATCCACATGGCAGATGTCGGTAGCGATGCCTACGACCAAGATCTCAAACTTGGCATGGCAGCGAGTGAACGTAAACGAGTTCGAGATATCGAAGACGCACTCATTCGAATTCGAAAGAAAACTTACGGCGTATGTCAACTGACTGGAACTCCAATTCCAGTGCCAAGACTTCGTGCGAAGCCTTGGGCAAAATACACCAAGGAATCCGCTGAAAAAATTGAGCGGCAAACCCACCGCCACTCATGACGCCTACCCTGCAATCACCTCGTGCATGGTGCACCTTGCTTGCAGTGTTAATTGTTGGCTTTTGCGTTGACATCATGACCAAGGTTTATGCATTTGAACATGTTGCACCTGTTCCAGTTGTGTTAGTACGGGATCAATTATTATCAAAACCAGCAAAGTCACCTATACCTCCACATGAGGGTGTTGTTGTAATACCTGGAGCATTGTTGAACTTTAAATTGGTACTCAATGATGGTGCTGTGTTTGGGATTGGTTCACAAAAGCGCGTCTTTTTTATCGTGTTTACTATTGTTGCGCTGTTGATTGCAGGCTGGATATTTGTAAAAAATACAACAAAAAACAGCACAATTGCACATGTTGGATTAGGACTTGTCCTTGGAGGCGGGCTAGGAAACCTCTACGATCGAATCTTTATTGGTAGGGTTCGTGACTTTATGCACATGTTTCCTGACCGTAACTTGCCTTTCTCTTTACATTGGCCAGGTGGAAATACAGAGTGGTTCCCTTGGATTTTTAATGTTGGCGATGTACTACTACTTACGGGGATGGGCTTGTTGATGATATATTATTGGCGTCAAGAGCGACCAACATCTGATCAACCCCCGATGGTTGAATCAAAAGATCCTGCGTAATTACTTCGGGAAGTTTTTCAAGTTGATGTGCATGTTCAAGTGTAAAGGGTCCAACTTCAGTTCTTCGAATCTCACGACAATATCCACCTGTTTCAAGTTTCTTCCCAAGATCACGCGCAAATGATCGGACATAGAAACCCTTTGCACATTTGATATCTATAGTAACTCGTGGCCATTCGTATTCTACAAGTGCAATCTCAAACACTTCCACTCTTCTGGGTTCAATGACAACCTCCCCTCCTTTTCTAGCAACTGCATACGCCCTGTGACCATCTACCTTTACAGCGCTGAAAATAGGAGGTCTTTGCATGATGTTTCCACGAAAAGTTTCAAGGACTTCGACGAGCGTAGACAAACTTGGTGGATTTGCAATTTCAACTTCAACTCGGGGTGATTCATCATCATGTCCTGCAGTGGTTGCTGAGAGATCAATCACGGTTGTATATCGCTTGTTTGTGAGCGTCAATTCACCCAACCGCTTCGTCATTTTTCCTAGTCCAAGTACAAGAACACCGGTGGCAAGTGGATCAAGCGTTCCAGCGTGACCAGTTTTTACCTTCCCCGCGCGACGACGAACCAAATTTACCATCGACATGGAAGTGGGTCCTCGCGGCTTATCGATGACAAGAACTCCTGCCATAGTAGGACTCTGTGATTGTTCCATGAAGGTACAATATCGCACCCTAGGACAGATGACCGAGTGGCTGAAGGTGCAGCACTGGAAATGCTGTGTACGCCTTGTGCGTACCGTGGGTTCGAATCCCACTCTGTCCGTTTATCTTGATTTTTGGCAAATAATACACTGTTGCAATATGAGTACATCCTCTCCAATTCGAGTTAAATTTTTATCAAGAGGAAATCGGTCGAACAAAAACCAAATCTGGATGAGGCAATTTCCACAGAATAAGCCTGTATGGGGTAATTGCAAATTTATTTTTGATGAAGAAAGCACCGAGTACGATTGGCTAGTTGTCTACGATGACTTACCCCCTGCCAATTCTGAACGATTTTCAAAACGCAAGGAACAACTACTTTGCAATCCGAAACACACCCTGCTCGTGACGAATGAACCATCAACCATTAAGGTGTATGGCAGTAAATATCTAAATCAGTTTGAGCATGTTCTCACTACCCAAGAACCTTGGGCGATAAAGCATAAAAATGAAATTTATTCACAATGTGGGTATAGGTGGTTCTATGGTGTTGGGTCAGGCCACCTTAAAACTCACGATGAAATTTCATCAAACATTCCAATTGAAAAAGATAAAACTATTTCGACTGTTTGTTCTGAAAAAAAACAAAAAAACACGAAATAACCACAAAAAAACACCAAGACCAATCCAAACAAAAAAAAAACAAAACAAGCAAAAGAGACCCACAGCCACACAAACAAACAAAAAACACAAACACACAAACATCTCTAAAAAAATATAAACATAAATACAAAACATCTAAAAATCATCAAAAAAGAAATAAAAAGTTACACCAAATCATATAAAACTACAC
>ERZ813253.564-NODE-564-length-12823-cov-3.534026_pt1 | contig 12823 bp, 10 predicted proteins | sample MGYA00520893_ERZ813253 | MGnify/ENA primary metagenome ERZ813253 (study PRJEB31669, sample SAMD00080414) | marine metagenome | biome: oceanic hadal pelagic zone biome; feature: marine hadalpelagic zone; material: sea water | place: Pacific Ocean:Izu-Bonin Trench...
AGCTGAATTCCTTCGAGGACATGCTGACGCCGCCCGGCGATAAGTTCTTTCTCGGCACCGACCAGTTCGGCCGCGACGTGCTGACCCGGATCGTGGGCCAGTGGATGCCCGGCGCCACCCGCCACGCCGACCGGGGCCACCCGTTCAAGCTCCACTTCGACGACCTGGAGTTGGGCACGGCACTGCGTACCGGGTCCCGAACCGTCAGCATCGACGACATCGAGGCCTTCGCCGAGTCCACCGGCGACCACTTCTACGCCCACATGGACGAAGAGGCGGCGGCGGCCAACCCGATCTTCGGAGGCCGGGTGGCCCACGGCTACCTGGTCCTGTCCCTGGCCGCCGGGCTGTTCGTCTGGCCGGATCCCGGTCCTGTCCTGGCCAACTACGGAATCGACCGCTGCCGGTTCGCCAAGCCGACCTACCCGGGCGACACCCTGACCGTCTGGTTGACCGCCAAGCGCAAGACCCTGCGGGCCGGAGCCGGCTACGGGGAGGTGGCCTGGGACGCACAGGTGGTGAACCAGGACGAAGAGGTGGTGGCGGCCTACGACGTCCTGACGATGGTCGCCAACCGCCCCGGCCTGAACGGCGCACCGGACGAGGTGGCGTGATGGGGCGCACCTGGACCTCCATGGACGACTTCGAAGCCTTCCTGGATGGCGGTGGGATCGTCGAGGTGGACGACGACATGCCCGACGCATACCGACAGGCCGTGTTCGCCTTCATCGAGATGCACGCCAACTCGGAGCTGATGGGTGGCCTGACAGAGCGGGACTGGATCCCCAGGACACCGGGCCTGCGCCACAAGATGGCAATATATTGTAATAGTTACCTGGTCACTTGAACTAGCCAACGGCCCTAAGCATGGCCTTAATTGTCTGCCGGCTACGGTCGGGGCGCAAAAAACAGCGGCTGAAAACACAGCTTTGTGGGTTGACTGCTCGATACGGGGCGTCAGTGCGCGGTTCCAAATGCGATGTTATCGGCTGCCACAGGGGCCGAATTTTGCAGCCTGGCAGGGCGACCAGCAACAGTGTAAATCGGTATCAATTTCACGGCATTTTTGGCGCCGTTCGGAGCGCACCACAGCCCTGCCCCAAATCACCAGACGCTACGCCCCGCCTGCGCTGGAGTAGCTTGCTAAAAACCAGTAGGTGATTTACTCTACTCGATCTTGCTTGGCTATAATAAAAACGCTTCACCCGCAGTCTATTTCTCAGTACGTAAGAAGAACAAGAATAATTGATCCCATTCCCAACAACGGAGGCGAATGTATCCCGTGAACCCAAAACTAACCCGTAGACGCTTCATCAAAGGAGTGATCGCCTCAGGTGCTGCAGCCACATCGACCTCGATCTGGTATGCCGCCAATGGTGCTGAACGCCCCCCTGGCTCGGTGGAGCGTCTGATCAGAATCAATGTAAACGGCCAGGTCCGCAGTGTGGATGTTGCTCCCCAGGAGACACTGGCATCTACCCTGCGTTACAAGCTGGGCTTGACCGGAACCAAACTAGGCTGTAACCGCGGAGAATGTGGCGCCTGTACTGTGTTGGTCGATGACATCGCCTCCTACGGCTGTTCCATACTGACCCATTCGGTCAAGGCCAAGCGTATCGAGACAGTAGAAGGACTGGAATCGGCGAATGGGGATCTACATCCGGTGCAGCAGGCATTTGTGGAAGAACTTTCCCCACAGTGTGGTTACTGCACACCAGGGCAGGTGATGGCTGCAGTAGGACTGCTGCGAGCTAACCCTAACCCCACCCGGGAAGAAGCACGTCAGGGTATGGCAGGTAATATCTGCCGCTGTGGTTCTTATGACTCTTACCTCAATGGCGTCATGCGCGCAGCGGAAATAGGATAAACATCATGGCATATATGCATATTGGTAAAGATTTCGTTCCACCAGATGTACCGGGTAAGGTCACTGGCAGAATCAAGTACTCAGAGGACTACACGCGCGAAGGCATGGTTTACGCCAGGTTGCTCACCAGTCCCGTTCCCCACGGCCGGGTCGTCAATATCGACGCTTCCGCGGCGCTGGCGATGGACGGTGTCGTTGGCATCTTAACCGCCGACGACGTGTATCCGGACGGAGAGCCGCAAAGCACCGGCCTCAAGATACTGACCAACGAGCCCACCCTGGTCGGTGAGCCAATCCTCGCCATTGCCGCGGTAGATGAAAAAACCGCCGAATCGGCGATGGCCCTGATTTCCCTCACCATCGAAAGACTGCCCTTTGTACTGGATCCCCTGGATAGCTTGAGAGAGGGCGGCGCCGATGCCTACAGCGGCGGTAATACCTTCGTGTTTCGACAGGGTTTTGCCCAGGAGAAATGGACATCGGATCAGATCACCAGCTTTCAGAACGGCAGAGAGCCTTCGGCAGAGCCGCAACAAAGTTGGGAATACGGCGATCTTGAGGCCGGTTTCGCCAGTTCGGATTTCATCTACGAAACGTCTTTCTCCACTGCCGGTTATCCCCATATGTCCATGGAGCCCAGAAGCGCCATGGCCTACTGGGAAAATGGAAAATGTTATTTGCACGGCACCTCCCAGAGCCTGACAGCTCTCGCCGAGCCCATGGCCAATATTGTCGGTGTGCCACTGGAAGACTTTGTCTTCATTAATGAAGCGACTGGTGGTGGTTTTGGCCAGAGATCCAGGGCTGCCAGGATTCCCAGCATGGCGATCCCGGCCAGATTCTCCCAGAAGATTAATCGTCCGGTAATGATGCGGGTAACTCGCGAAGAAGAGTTCACTATAGGTGGTGCGAGACAGGGTCTGCAAGGCTGGATCAAAGTCGGTTTTAAATCCAACGGCGCCATGGCGGCCATGGATATGTACTGCGTCTCCGATAGTGGCGGCAAGGGCGGCGGCGGCGATGCGAATTCCGCAGCAGCCGGTGTCAGTGCGCTCTATCAAGCCGAAGCCATGCGCTTCCGCAATACCTCCATCGGTACCAACACTGGCCACAGAGGCGCGCAACGAGGTCCCGGTGAAAACCAGATCATGGCCATCGTTGCCCCAATCATGGACAAGGCCGCAGAGGCCTTGGGCCTGGATAGACTGGCAATCCGCAAGATGAATGCGGCCCAGAACGGTGATGTCAGCGGCAGCAGGAGCACGCCTTTTACCAGTGCCTATATGCCGGAGTGCCTGGAGCAAGCAGCCGAGCAATTTGACTGGGATGGGAGAAAGTCCCGAGCTCGACAGACCAATGGCAGCAAGGTGACGGGTCTTGGCATCGGCCAGGGTTATCACAATGCCGGCCGTAGTGGCATGGACGGCATTGTCAGGATGCTGCCAAACGGTCGTCTGCAGATGCATACGGGCGTCGGCAACCTAGGCACCTATTCCTATGCCTCTACCTCTCGTGCCGCCGCCGAAGTATTGAAGATGTCCTGGGATGACTGCGATATCGTCACCGGTCGTACCGACAGGCACCTGGCGATCTCCTCGCCCCAGGATGGCAGTAATTCGATTTTCACCAATACTCGCACCGCCTATGGCGCTGCGCAGGACATGTTGGCGAAGATGAAAGAAATTGCAGCCATGGATCTGGGTGGCGCTGCCGCGGACTACGACATCGACGGCTCCCGGGTCTATCAGATCACCGATGACACGGTGGGCATGACCTACGCCGCAGTCGCTCAACGCGCCCTGGAGTTGGGTGGAAAATTCACCGGTGAGGCCGAAGTGCCTGAAGACCTGAATTCGCTTACCGCATTATCGGTATCCAGGCTGGCAGGGTCGGCCTTGATGGGCATCTATCACGACCCTCGACACGCTGGTAACCCGCCGGGCTTCGCGGTCGCCATGATCGAGATAGAGCTGGATACGGAAACCGGCAAGTTCGATATTATCGAGCTGGTGAACATCGCCGAATGTGGCACCGTAGTGCATCCACAGGGATTGAAGAACCAGTTAGTGGGCGGAGCCGTATGGGGCATTGGTCTGTACGTATTAGAAAGACACCTCTACGATCCCCAAAACGGCATCCCTGCCAGTACCGGTTTCTGGCAGAGTAAAATACCTACCTATCTGGATACGCCGGCAAACATAGGCACCGGTTGGGTGGATCTGCCGGATCCTGAAAATCCTGTAGGTGCTCGGGGTATTGGTGAGCCATCTATGGGTTCAGTTTCTGCTGCACTTAACGCCGCTATTTCAGACGCACTGGATGGTCACCTGTTTGACGCCGCGCCTGTTACTACGGACATGATCATTAACCACGTAGCTGGAATATCGGAACAAGCGATACCACTGGCTCAAAACAATTTCCGAGGTTGATATGGTAGCCACATCACATGACGTAATGCCCGATATTGAACTTTATCAGCCAACTGATGAAGCCACCGCCTTGGCATTGGCAAACACACTGGGTTCAGATGGCTGGCTCCTCGGAGGCGGTCAGGACACTTATGGCTGGTTAAAAGACCGCAATAAGACCCCTGCTGCGATGATCGAACTTACCCAGGTCGATGCCTGGAAAGGAATCAAGGAAACAGCAGACGGGGTCGAGATTGGCGCGGTTACCACAATTACTGAAATTGCCACCAATCCCCTGATTCAATCCAGATATGCACTGCTGTCGACGGCCGCTGGCCGGGTTGCCAGCCCCCAGATCCGCAACGTAGGTACCCTCGGCGGCAACCTGGTTCAGGATACTCGCTGCTGGTACTATCGGCGCGGCCTGGATTGTTATCGCGCCGGCGGCAACATCTGCTATGCAGATTCGCCCGAAGGCCTGAATCGTGAGCATGCCCTGTTCGGCTCCAGTCGCTGTGTCGCGGTGAGTCCGTCTGACACCGCGCCTGCTCTGGTTGCCCTGGATGCCACCATGGTGGTTTCCAGTGTCGGCGGCCAACGCCTGATTGCGGCGCAGGACTTCTTTGTCGGACCGGCGCGAGATATCACCCACATGACGGTGCTGAACGAAGGTGAAATTCTGACCGCCGTCAGGATTCCAAATACCTGGGCCAACGCCGAGTTCTATTTTGAGAAAGTGGCCGATCGCAATGTCTGGGATTTTGCACTGGTCAATGTCGCGGCAGCCTTCAAGGTCTCCGGCGGCACCATCGAAGATGCTCGCATCGTCTGTGGCGCAGTCGAGTGCGTACCACGGCGTCTGGATGCGGTTGAAGATGCAATACGTGGACAGCAGCGCTCGGAACAACTGGCTGAAGAGGTTGCATCGATCGCCAGCGTTGGCGCACGGCCTTTGAATTACAATCATTTCAAAGTGCCACTGATGGAAAATCTTGTGAAGAGAGCGATCCGGGGCTAGGTCCCGGATCAACTCCGTTTAACTGAGTAAGAACATAATAAGAGGGCAGTACAGTGGGAGAAGGAATAGTTCGCTATAAATACGATGTGTGGGGTGAGGAGGTAATTCTCGGCGTTTCCTGGGATTTGCTCTGGGTTGTCGCTGTTGCAGTGCTGATTCTGCTTGCGGCCCATGCAATTATCATGGCCGTGCTCGCCAATAAGAAAATGGACAAGCCTTCCAGCGATGGCCGGCGCGTACTTAGACATGAAACCATAGACAGATTGTTTCACTGGATCATGGCCGGCAGTATTCTGCTGCTGATCCTTACCGGCGTAGCACCCATCATCGGCCTGCGTATCGCCTGGCTGAACCTGCATTGGATCGCGGGTCTGGTACTTACCTTCGTGGTGATTTTTCATATCGTCCGCTCACTGTTCTGGCAGGATTTCAAGTCCATGATTCTGGGTCCAAGGGATTTTGGCGAGCCCTTCGATTCCGCCAAGAAGCCCGGTAAATACTCGTTCGAACAGAAGGGGATGCACTGGGCAGCCACTGTCGTCGTGCTGGCAGTTGTGGTCACTGGCCTGTTGATGTTCCTGCAGATCGACACACCATTTTGGGATCGCACCAACAGCATGCCGGAAAGCCAGCTAGGCCTCGTATTCCTGCTACACGGCTTGTCTACTCTGGCCCTGGTTGCGCTGGCAGCGACGCATATTTATTTCGCACTGCGACCTGAAAAGTTGTTCTACACCCGGTCGATGATTTCTGGCTGGATATCAGAAGATGAGATGACAGCCAACCACGACACCAGTCGTTGGTCACCGGAAGAAGCTGACTAAGCAGCACGATACCAGAGCCCTAATTAGTGATTGCAAATGACATCGAGGCCATCGAGGCCGGTTACGAATTCCTGTTGGCCTATGCTGCCCAGGGTCGACCGGCCGGCGTTGACACCGGCCCCGGCCCCCACGCCCGACCCACCATCGAAGACATAGCCCAGGCGATGCAAAACATCGCCGCTGCCTTTGCCGAAAGTGCCGACGACTTCGAGCAGGTAATCGCCAGCGATTGCCGCAATGCCGGTGCCGCGCTGCGCTTTATCCTGTCACAGGACAAGATTGGCTCTGAGATCGTGGATAACCTGAATGCATCAATTCACCTGCGGGCGGTGCTGACGGACTTGTTCCTTTACAGCGAGGCGCTCGAACCCCTGGCGCCTGAAGAGGAAGCGCAAGAAGCGACGGGCGGGGTCGAGACTTACGATGCAAGCCAGGCAAAGAGTTGAATTGCTTGTAATTAGATAACAGCGCACTATGAATACGCGACGGAAAGGAATTAGTACTCCCTTTCCGTTTTTCGTTTCAAGGTCGACTGGTTAAGGAAGCACAGAACCCATGATTCAATGGCCACCCCGGCTAACTCTGGCGAATACGCCGACGCCACTCACCAGGCTTGAAAATCTGTCCCGGCAATTTGATGACCTGACTATCTGGATCAAGCGGGATGAGTTAACCGGCACCGAAGTGTCGGGTAACAAGATCCGCAAGCTGGAATTTTCAATCGCCGAAGCCAGGGCGCAGGATTGCGATACCCTGATTACCTGTGGCGGCGTGCAGTCCAACCACTGTCGTGCCACTGCCATCCTCGGTGTCCGTCTGGGCTTGAAAGTACACCTGATTCTGCGGGGAGAGAGGCCGCAGTTGGCTGAGGGCAATCTGCTGATGGACTATCTCAGCGGTGCCCAGATTACCTATCTGCCGCAGCAGGACTGGCCGGGACACGAGGATCTCGCCCGCAAGATTCAGTCAGACTACGCTGCCGCCGGCCACAAAGCGTTTTTTATCCCCATCGGTGCCAGCGATGAAATCGGACTCTGGGGCTATATTGCTGCCTGTGAAGAGCTGAAAAAAGATTTCGCTCGCCTGCAGATGGTGCCTGAGTACATCGTGGTAGCGACTGGCTCCGGTGGCACCCAGGGCGGCCTGATCCTGGGAGCAGAATTGTTCGATCTATCCAGTCAGATCGTAGCTTTCAATGTCAGTGACGATGCCGCGTATTTTGAAGCCAAGATAAGGCAGGATGTGACGCTCTGGATGCAACGTTACAAACAGCATGTAGACATAAAAAAACTGAAGATTACGACGGTCGAGGGCTATATTGGACCGGGTTACGGCGTCGCTGGTCCGGAAATATTCGAGACGATCCGGGAAGTTGCCAGCAGTGATGGAATTTTTCTGGACCCAGTCTATACAGGAAAAGCCTTTCATGGCATGTTAAGTGAACTTCGCAAGGGCGATGCAGGCCAGTTGGCGGGCGCTCGTAATGTGCTGTTCATCCACACCGGTGGCTTGTTCGGCGTGTTTCCCCAGCAACAGAATTTTGTTTTTGACTGATATAATCTCTGGCGACCCGCACCGAGCGCTCGCATATAAGGGCTTGGCTAGTAGGATATAATCACCGGATCTAATGGACTCGAGACCATGAAAAAATTTTACAGACCGTTATTTTTACCAGGCCTACTGGGATTAGCGATCGCCTGGGGCACGGTAGCTGCAGCACCTCAATCCAGTGCCCAGCCTGACGGTACCGCAGGGGCAACTACTGCGGCGCAGCCTGAACCAGATGGAGTTGCCGCCGCTACCAGTGCAGCCACAGCACCGGCCCCCAGCGACCTGGTCAACAGTAGCAACGAAGCCAGCCTGTTGCGCGGTACGCAGCGCCTGGTGATGGATGGTCAGCGCTCCGGCGAAGGCTATTTCAGTGCCGATGGGCAGCGCTTCATCTTTCAAAGCGAAGTGCCCGGTAACAATCCCTTCTATCAAATCTTTGTCATGGACCTGGCCAGCGGTATTACCAGCAAGGTGTCGCCAGGAATTGGACTGACAAGCTGTTCCTGGATTCATCCTACGCTGGACAGAGTGATGTTTTCCTCGACCCACGAAGACCCCGCCGCACTGGCGAAGCAGGCCGAGGAAATCTCGATCCGGGAGAGTGGCATCGAACGCCCCTACGGCTGGGATTACGATTCACACTACGACATCTACCAGGCCGATAGTGACGGCGGCAACGTGGTGAATCTCACCCATGTCGAAGGCTATGACGCCGAAGGCTCCTATTCCGCCGACGGCAGCCAGATTCTCTTCGCTTCCAACCGCGAAGCCTATGGACGCAGCCTGAGTCAGGCCGAGCAAAAACTGTTCGATGACGACAGTTCCTATTTTATGGACCTGTACATCATGAACGCCGATGGCTCGGATGTGAGGCAACTGACATTTTCCCCCGGCTATGACGGTGGCCCGTTCTTTAGTCCTGACAATAATAAAGTCGTATGGCGCCGTTTTAACCCCGACGGCAATAGCGCAGAAATCTGGACTATGGATATCGATGGCAGCAATCAGCGCCAACTCACCGCCGATGCCATGGTGTCCTGGGGGCCATACTTCCACCCCAGCGGCGACTACATCATCTATTCCAGCAATATTCTTGGCAATGCCAATTTCGAATTGTTCATGATCGATCCACAAGGCGATCATTCGCCGGTACGTGTCACCAACACCGAGGGCACCGATATTCTGCCGGTATTTTCTCCGGACGGCGGCAGGCTGGCCTGGACTACTACCCGCACCGCCGACGGCAGCGCCCAGATTCACATCGGTGATTGGGATCATCAGCAAGCCTTGGAGTTGTTGGGCCTGGATTAGCAGCAGGCCCGGACTGGAAGCATGCAAAGACGAATTCTTATCCTGTTAATGCTGGCGTGCAGCGCCAAGCTTGCCGTGGCGCAAGATCGACAATTGCTGTTTACCGCAGCGGAACTTGGCATCGAATCCCGCTTCGAGCAGAGGATAAATCACGCCCTCTCGGTATCATTGGATCCTGATAATCACGCGATACAAGTGACTGACCTCATCAAGTTTCCCGATTCATACATCGGTAAAACACTCACATTCTCCCTAAACAGCAATCTACGTATTACCGACAGCTCCGTTCCAATTCGAGAGTTGGTATCGAATCAGGACGACAATGTGATAGCCCTTCGTGGCACCGAATTTCTAGCAGTCGAATCGAGTCAATATTCCCTGACTCTTGCTGCCAGCGATGAAAATCAGCTGATGCTCCAATACAGCGGCACCATTTATGACATAGCTGTGCAGAACAGTGAGGAATATGCACAGAGTTTCGCCGAAACCTCCGGCATAATTGCGGAGCAAGGGGTCTACCTCAATGGCGTCTCGGCCTGGGTTCCTGAATTTGACGCTGAGCTGATTTCGTTTTTCCTCGATGTTTCTTTCTCTGAGTCGGCAGGCAGCTGGACTGCCGTGAGTCAGGGTCAGCGCATGAATGCGAACATGTGGATATCCAGGCAGCCGATGGAAGAGGTCTACCTGATAGCGGCAGACTTCACGGTGTACTCACAACAGGTCGATGTTACGGAAGTACTCGCCTATCTGCGGCAACCGGATACCAATCTGGCGGCCAGGTATATGGATGCCACCGAACGCTACCTGAAACTCTATGAGCCGCTATTGGGCGACTATCCCTACAGCAAATTCGCCCTGGTGGAGAATTTTTGGGAGACGGGTTACGGCATGCCTTCTTTCACCCTCCTGGGTGAGCAGGTCATTCGCTTTCCCTTTATTCTCGAATCTTCCTTCCCCCATGAAATTTTGCACAACTGGTGGGGCAATGGTGTCTATCCCGACTACGAAACTGGAAACTGGAGTGAAGGACTTACCGCCTATCTAGCCGATCACCTGTTCCAGGAAATGGAAGGTGCCGGGGCCGAATACAGAAAAGAGATGCTGGCGAGGTATAAGAACTACGTAGCCGCGGATGCCGACTTTCCCCTGTCTGAATTCACCTCACGAAATTCTGCCGCCACCCAGGCCGTGGGATACGGCAAGACCCTGATGCTTTGGCACATGCTGCGCATAGAGGTGGGCGATGAGCTATTCCTCGAGGGTTTGCGACAATTTTACAGCGACTATAAATTCCAGCGCGCCAGCTTTGCCGATATTGCTGCGTTGTTTTCAGAGCTAAGTGGCACAGATCTTACATCCTTCTTTGCCCAGTGGGTGGATCGAACCGGTGCGCCCGAACTGTCGATCACGGTCGAAGAGGTGAATGGCAATCGCGGCCGCATCATGTTCGCCCAGATACAGGCAGGTGCGCCTTACGATTTGAAGGTGCCCGTTGCGCTTTTTTACGAGGGAGAGGCAGAGCCTCAGATCTACGACATCAATTTGTCACAAAAGCTTGAGGGCGTAATGGCAGATGATTACGAGCGTTTGCAGGCGGTGCTTGTGGATCCCTACTTCGATGTGTTCAGGCAGTTGGCTCGAGAGGAAACGCCGCCAACCATAGGCGAGCTTTTTGGCGCTAATGAGGTCGCCTTCATCTTGCCGCAAGCGAACCGACAGCATTGGACGAGAATGGCCGAGGCCTTTGCTCCAGGCATGGATGTGCAGGGCAGCAGCACACAAATTTTGCTCGGCTCCGATCTCGAGGCCTTACCGGCAGACCGTTCAGTCTGGATTCTGGGGCGAGATAATCCGTTGGTGGCGATAATAGAAGAGTCCGCTACGACCTATGGTGTCTCGTTTTCAGACGCCGGCGTAGTATTGGCGGGTAGCGACGTGCAGTATGACAGTCGCAGCACCGTGGTAGTGGTAAGACATCCGGCCGATCCCGAGTTGGCGATTGGCTGGATCCATGTCGAAGACATGATCGCGATGCCGGGTATGATTGAGAAGCTGCCGCACTATGGCAAGTACTCTTATCTGAGCTTTCTCGGCGCTGAGCCAACCAATGACGTGAAAGGCGTATGGGCTAGCAGCGAGTCCCCCATGCAATGGCTTAAGCCGGGCCTGGACAGCGCCGCCGTGCGGCTGGACAGCTTGCCCGCCACCGCGCCGCTGACAAGCCTGCCGCCAAAATATTTGCCGGAGCATTTGCTGCGCCACGTGCGGCAGTTAACGGAATCGCGTATGCAGGGCCGGGGTCTGGGAACCCAGGGGCTGGATGCGGCGGCGCGTTACATAGCGGATCAGTTTCGCAGCGCCGGATTACAAACACTCTCTGGTACTTTCTTGCAGGAGTGGACACAGACCCAGCTTGGGCGCGGTGCCACCACGATGGCAAATGTCGTCGGCATGATTCCGGGCACGAATCGGGCCTTGAGTTCGCAGCCCGTGGTCTTGGGTGCTCATTTCGACCACCTCGGCATTGACCCGCAGACCGGGGCGCCGTACCCGGGTGCCGATGACAATGCCTCGGGAATCAGCATTCTCATAGAGGTAGCGGCCAAGCTGTCCCGTACCTTCACGCCGCAACGACCGATACTGTTCGTCGCCTTTAGCGGAGAAGAATCCGGCTTGCTGGGCTCGGAATATTTCGTCAGCAATCCGCCGGCTGGCTTTCAGACCAGGGGTTTGTTTGCCATGATCAATCTCGATACCGTCGGCAGGCTGGGTGACAACACCTTACAGGTTTTCGGCACCGACAGTGCCTACGAGTGGCCGTTTATGGCCCAGGGAATTGGCTTCACCGTCGGCGTCGATTCTACTTTTCCCCAGGTGACTATCGCCAGCAGCGATCACGTCAGTTTTCTCAATGCGGGTATTCCAGCGATTCACTTGTTCAGTGGCGCCAATGTCGATTATCACCGGCTATCCGATACTGCCGATAAACTCGATGGCATGGGCATGTCGGACATCGCGCTATGGGTAGAGGAGGCGATGGTTTATCTCGCCGATCGCAGCGAGCCATTGCGAGTAAACCTGGCCGGTGTGGAGCTTGTCGTCAGCACTACGGGTACGGCGAGGCAGGCGAGCCTGGGCACAGTGCCAGATTTTGCCTATGCCGGCGACGGCGTGCGGATATCCGCAGTCACGCCAGACAGTGCCGCTGCAGAAGCCGGATTAATTGCGGGAGACGTACTACTGACCTTCAACGGTGAGCCTGTGATCGACTTGCAGACCTATTCCAATCTTCTCCGGCAATCGGCACCGGGGGATGTGGTACAGATACAGCTGCGCCGGGACCAACAGCTACTTAGTGTGGACGCAAGATTGAAGTCGCGTTAAGCAAGGTTCCTACCTCAACAGGCCGAAAAGCAAGCCTATCACTATAAACATCACCGACAGATACAGCATCTTGCGGCTGATACTGGATTTTGGAGCGGCCCAGTTATAGCGCTCTTCTTCTACAAAGAGGCAGTGCTGGGATTTCTTAAGCAACCTCAATGTCTTCTCCTGAGCATGCAATTCAAACAGTGTTCATTAAAGCAAATCAAGATGGCTATGCCATGCGCTGAAACAGGCAAACTTGAGGAGAATTGTGATGAAAAATGACAGAGTAAGGAGAAATCGGGCACCATAATCTGGAGACCTGAGAATTGATTTTCATTTGAGCTGGGCCTGCGTTATGCGGTTGCCGTTGCGGTGGCTTTCAAACTGCGCTACCGATTCGGTTCCTGTCTCACGCAGGCGCTTACAAGGCTTTGGTTCCCGTGTAAACTAACCGGGATTGCCACGGCCTCTTTCG
>ERZ813253.565-NODE-565-length-12822-cov-7.183301_pt1 | contig 12822 bp, 10 predicted proteins | sample MGYA00520893_ERZ813253 | MGnify/ENA primary metagenome ERZ813253 (study PRJEB31669, sample SAMD00080414) | marine metagenome | biome: oceanic hadal pelagic zone biome; feature: marine hadalpelagic zone; material: sea water | place: Pacific Ocean:Izu-Bonin Trench...
AGAGGAGGCCAGCCTGGGCAAATTTAGCCTGAATGATGTCGCTGTCGAAGGGCTTCATGATGTATTCGTTGGCGCCCGCGGCGATGGCCTCGCGAATGTGATCCATATCGGTCTCGGTCGTGCAGAAAACCACCACGGGCTCTTCACCACCCTTTGACTGGCGCAGAGCGCGCAGGAAATCGATACCGCTCATCACCGGCATATTCCAATCGAGAAGAACCACGTCAGGCATTTCGCTGTGGCATTGATCGAGCGCTTTTTTACCGTCGTCGGCTTCGATAATCTCAAAGTCGAGATCTTCGAGGATGCGGCGCGCGACCATACGTATGACGCGTGAATCATCGACTATCAGGCAAGATTTCATAATGCGTACTCGCTATATCTTGAAGACATGTTCACGGGTTGATCACGAGAGTTTCGGTTACGCTAAGCGGCGATGGATTTGTCGAAATTGAGCAAGCGCTCGATATCCATCACGATCAAAAGACGGTCATCGAGACGATAGAGGCCGGTCGAAATATCGCGCCAGCGGGCGTCGAGCGAAGCCGGGTTTTGCTCGAAGCGGCTGGACGGCAATTTGAGGACTTCGCCAACCTGATCGATCAGCAGGCTATAGAGTTCGCCGAGATGCTCGACGACGACGCTCATGACCGTCTCATTTTCATCCCGCGGCGGCAAACCGAGCCGCATCCTGGGGTCGATGGCGGTGACGATACGACCGCGCAGGTTGAGCGAGCCGGCGACTTCGGGCGGGGCCAGGGGTATCATCGCGATTTTTTGCGGACCCAGCACGTCTTGCACGCTCAAGACCGGGATGCCGAACCATTGCCCGTTAATCGTCATGGTGACATATTCGAGCTGATCGCCGACTTTTCCCTCGGCGATTTTGTCGCCGCCGCCGGATTTATTGGACGTGCTCATGCGGCGTCTCCCATCATGGTAAGTGATTGCGACAAGGCGGAAAGAAGCGCGTCACGGTCGGACTTGGAGACATAATCGGTGAAGCCTGCTTCACGGCCGCGTTCGAAATCGAGCTTGGTGGTGTGCGCTGACAAGGCGACGATCGGCGTCTCCTTCCAACGGTCGTCCTTACGGCAGGCCCTGGCGAGATCGAAGCCGTTGGTGCCCGGCATTTCGATGTCGCTGACAATGATGTCGAAATCGCCACCGGAATCGAGAATGGCCAGGGCTTCATCGCCGCTGCCCGCCATGGTCACGTCATAGCCCGCGGCACTCAGCAAGGGCTTGAGCAAATTGCGGAAGAACGGACTGTCGTCGACCAGGAGAAGGCGTTTGGATTTTCCATCGGCGCTTTGCCGGGTGGCTTTGCTTTGGAACCAATCAGTGAAGGCCTGGGTAAGATAGTAACCGGCGTCGATGATGTCGGTCGCCTTGCCGTCGATGATGGCGGATCCCGCAATACCGGGCTGGTCCGCGTTGATTTCGATATTGAGAACATCGTCGACGATATCGACGATCTCATCGACGATCAGGCCCATGCTGCGGTTATCCTCGGAGAACACCACGATGGAGACCTTGCCTTCGTCCTCGATGGTTTGGCCTTCCTGGCTGTGGACCAGCGGCATTAGCTGCCCGCGGTACTGGACGACCGGCTTGCCGTCGGAAATCTCGATGTCCTTGCATTCGATTTCCTCGAGCCGCGCCACCAGGGCCAGCGGAACCGCGCGCGGCGCGCCTGCGCCGCTGGTGAACACCAGCAGGGCCGTGGTTTCTTCACCGCCGGCCGCATTTGTGTCCTCGTCGACGGCATCCGCCGCGCTGCCGACGGAGCTCTTGGCGCCGGCGGCGGCCAACCCGTTGGGATCGAGGATCATGACAATGCTGCCATCGCCCAAGATCGTGTTGCCCGAGAACACACCGATGTCGCGCATCATCGGCGCGACCGGCTTGACGACGATTTCCTCGGTGTCGAAGACCCGATCGACGATAATGCCGAAACTATAAGTGCCGACCTGGGAGACCACAATAAAGGTCTCGGATTCGTTGTCGAATTCTCCCTGCTCTTCGCCGATGCGCAGCACCTGAGACAGCGACACCAACGGCAGCAGCCGATCGCGCAGGCGGAGCACCGGCGCGTCGTTGAGCATTTCCACCGTGTGCTCCGCATTACCGGCGGCGCGCACCAATTCGATCACGCTGATCTGGGGTATGGCGAAACGCTGGTCGCTGGCTTCGACGATAAGCGCCGATACGATGGCCAGAGTCAGCGGAATCTTGATGACAAAGGTCGATCCCTCACCGGCAACCGAACTGAGTTCCACGGTGCCGCCGATCTTCTCAACATTGGTCTTGACCACATCCATGCCGACACCGCGCCCTGATACGCTGGTGACTTCGGCGGCGGTCGAAAATCCCGGCGCGAAGATGAGCTGCTGGATCTGCTGGTCGGTCATGGTTTCGAGCTGGCTTTCCGTGACCACGCCCGTATCCATCGCTTTTTTCTTGACGGCTTCCATATTGATGCCGGCGCCGTCGTCGCTGAGTTCGATGTTGATATGGCCACCCTCGTGATAGGCCTTGAGGGTTACGGTGCCGATGTCGGGCTTGCCGGCCGCCTGGCGAACCTCGAGGGATTCGATGCCGTGGTCAGCCGAGTTGCGAACCATATGGGTCAACGGATCCTTGATCAGCTCAAGCACCTGACGGTCGAGTTCGGTGTCCTCGCCGATCATCTTGAGGTTGATTTTCTTGTCGAGTTCGATCGATAAGTCCCGAATGATCCGGGGCAGCTTGGCCCAGGCTTTACCGATGGGCTGCATGCGCGTCTTCATGACGCCTTCCTGAAGCTCGGTGGTGACGTGGCTCAGGCGGTTGAGCGGCGCCGCGAATTCATTGTCGGTCTGCCCCCGCACCATTTGCAGAAGCTGGTTGCGGGTCAACACCAGTTCGCTGACCATGGTCATCAGATGTTCGAGCAGGTCGACGCCGACCCGGATGTTCTGATTGGCGATCTTCGATTCAGCGGGCAAGGCCGCCTCGGTCGCAGCGGCGGCGGGCTTGGCCGCGCCTTCCCGCTTTGCATCGGCGACAGCCTTGTCCAATTCGGCCTGGACTGTCTGAGCAGAAGTCATGGTTTCCTCTTGGGGTTTTACCGAGGCCGCCTCAAAGGCTGCCTCCATGTCATCCAAAGTGGTTTCGGGACCGGCGCTGTCGGCGATGGCGCGCAGCTTGGCGATTATTTCTTCGTCGCTGCCCTCGGGCTCTTTCTCGGACTCTTCGAGATGGCCAAGCAGGGATTTGATACAATCGAGCGACTCGAGAATGACGGTCACCGAGTCAGGGGTTACCTGAAGGTCGCCGTCGCGAAATTTGCCCAGCACATCCTCGGCCACATGAGCAACAGCCCCGAGGCGAGGCAGGCCCAGGAACCCGCAAGTTCCCTTGATGGTGTGAACCACCCGGAAAATTTCGCTCAGAAGTTCCGGGTCGTTATACCAAGGAGCGATAATAGAGACTCATAGAGACGGCTTCCCGTGGTTTTTGGCTAGGCGCGTCCGTCGACGCGATGCAGCGCATCGCTAGGCGGGCGGAACGACGTCCGAAAGCCACGGGAAGCCGCCGTCACGGTCGCGTCCGCTCACCCCCGGAGTGCGTCAGGAAACCTAACCGATGCGCTGCATCGCCCGCGGCTTCCTTCCTTCCCGGGAATAAGCGGACACGATCTCTATGGGTCTCTATTATCGCTCCTTGGTATTAGGCGTTTGTTCCAGCCTGAGTAGCCCATTGTCGAGGTCCGCCAAGCTCTCGTTGGCTTCGGTGAGAAATTCACTTAACAGCTCGTCCATGGGGGTCCTCCCGTCACATTCACATCCGCAAAAGCAATCGAGAATTCGGTTGCTTGGAGTTCGTCGGGATTATGGAGGCGATTAGGTTAAAAACCTGTAAAGACGGCGATTAAGGTTTTAACTTTAAATACCTATTGGCAGGCTCACCGTAAATGCCATCGATTCAGCGGACGGGACGGCTTCGACGGTCCCCTTAGCCGCCGAGACCAGCCGGGCAACCATATAGGGCACAACGTCGTGCGCCTCTAACGTGCTTAAGTCCCGCTTGCCCGACAGACTCAACAGGGCGTCGTTATCGACCTTGATGGTTTCGCCGCTCGCTTTGACGCGCAACAGGAATCTATCGTTGTCGGCGCCGCTGTCGATGGCGATCCGACCGCCACGGGGCAACGACTCGGCGCCGCAGATAATGAGATTAAGGAGTATTGGAATCAGGCCGGAAGGCGGCGGAGGCGTGGTTGCCAAGATGCCGTCCGACCAATCGATGCCGGCCTTGCTGGACTCGAAATATTCATCGGCGACAACGCGACAGGCGGCGAGGGTTTGCGCTTCGCCCGGGACGCCCAGGGCCAAGCGAAAATATTTCAACCGCCGCGTCGTTTCCGTGGCGCTGTGTCGGATGAGTTCAAGCACTTCATTATCGACGGCGCCCGGTTCTTCGGATAGCAACTCGACACCGTTTACCACGGCGCCCGCCGGGCCGATTAAATCATGGCACAGGCGGGTGCACAGCAATGCTGCAAGTCTCAAATCATCCACGGTTAAAATCCTAACTGTTGAAATTATGACCGTCGTTTAAGCGAAAAGGCATCCGTTGATCGGAAGATTACGCCGCAATTATCCCCATAAGCGGTAAAGATAATGTTTCTCTTGTATGATTTAAGTTCAATTCGGCGACACGACGGAGTCAAAACACGTGCGCGGCGGCGATAGGCAGTGTACAAATCGGGCAGTTAGAAACGCAATCCGGGCCGTAATCGCCATGTCGGAAACGACGCCGAAGCTTAAGCAATACCGCCATCCGGGGGTAGGCAAACGTAAATCAAGAACGACCAACCGTGGCCGCCAGATCGGCGCCGAGGCGGGGCGCGAGATTCGTGATCTGCTGGCCGACAAACCCCGGCAGCGAGACCTGTTGATCGAGCATCTCCACCTCATCCAGGACCGCTATCACCATATTTCGGCTGACCATCTGGCGGCGCTGGCTGGTGAAATGGGCCTGCCCATGGCCGAGGTCTTCGAGGTCGCCACTTTCTATGCCCATTTCGACGTGATCAAGGAGGGCGAAACCCCGCCGCCGCCGCTCACGGTACGGGTGTGCGATTCCCTGAGCTGTGAGATGGCCGGGGCGCAAGCGCTTCTCGCCGAGCTCCCCACCCTGGTCGGCGCGGGTGTGCGGGTGGTGCGCGCCCCCTGCATGGGGCGTTGCGATTGCGCGCCGGTGGTCGAGGTTGGCCACCGCCATATTGTTCACGCGGTAGCGGGCGCGGTAATCGATGCCGTCCAAGGCGGTGACCATGATCCGGAAATTCCAAATTTTATCGACTTCGACCACTACGTCGCCGACGGCGGCTACGGGTTGCTGAAGCAATGTCTCGACGGCAATCGGGCGGTCGAGGATATCATCGCGGTGATGGAATCATCGGGCTTGCGCGGCCTCGGCGGGGCCGGCTTCCCGGCGGGCCAGAAATGGCGCTTCGTGCGCAAGGAACCCGGCCCCCGGTTGATGGCGATCAATGCCGACGAGGGCGAGCCCGGCACCTTCAAGGATCGCTATTATATGGAGAGCGATCCGCACCGCTGCCTCGAAGGCATGCTGATCGCCGCCTGGGCGGTCGAGGCGAGCGACGTCTATTTCTATCTGCGCGACGAATATCCCGGCGTGCGCCGGCTTCTGCTCGGCGAGATCGCCAAGCTCGAGGCGGCGGGTCTCGCCGCGCACACCCAGATCCATCTCCGCCGCGGCGCCGGCGCCTATATCTGCGGCGAGGAGGGCGCCATGATGGAGAGCATCGAGGGCAAGCGCGGCATGCCCCGCAACCGGCCGCCCTTCCCGACCCAGGCCGGCCTGTTCGGCCGCCCGACCCTGATCCACAATGTGGAGACCGTCTATTGGGTGCGCGAACTGGTCGAACGCGGGGCCGACTGGTTCTCCGGCCAGGGCCGCAACGGGCGCCATGGCCTGCGCAGCTTCTCGGTCTCGGGCCGGGTCGCCGAGCCCGGCGTCAAGCTGGCCCCGGCGGGCATCACCATGGCTGAGCTGATCGAGGATTATTGCGGCGGCATGGCCGAGGGCCATATCTTCAAGGGCTATCTCCCAGGCGGCGCCTCGGGCGGCATACTGCCGGCCTCGAAGAGCGATATTCCGCTCGACTTCGACACCCTCCAGACGGAGGATTGCTTCATCGGTTCGGCGGCCATCGTGGTACTGTCGGAGGCCGACAACATGCGCGACGTGGCGCTCAACCTGCTGCGCTTCTTCGCCGACGAAAGCTGCGGGCAATGCACGCCCTGCCGGGTCGGCTGCGAGAAGGCGGTGGTGCTGATGGAGCGCCCCGACTGGGACGGCGATCTTTTGCGCGACCTCAGCAAGACCATGATGGACGCGTCGATCTGCGGCCTCGGCCAGGCGGCGCCCAATCCCATGCTCATGGTACTCAAGCATTTTCCCGAGGACATATAATGACCACAGATATCTCCTTCACCCTCAACGGCGAGACCGTTAGCGCCGCGCCCGGCGAGACCATATGGCAGGCCGCCCAGCGCCAGGGCGTCGACATCCCCCATCTCTGCTATTCGACCCAAGCGACCTACCGGCCCGACGGCAACTGCCGGGTCTGCATGGTCGAAATCGAGGGCGAGCGCACCCTGGCCGCGTCATGCCTGCGCACACCGACGCCGGATATGGTGGTGATCACCGACAGCGACCGCGCCGAGACTGCACGCAAGATGATCATGGAGCTTTTGATCGCCGACCAGCCGGCCCAGGAGAGCAGCCACGATCCGCGCTCCGAGCTGTGGGCCTGGGCCGAGCAGATGGGCCAGCTCACCAGCCGCTTCCCGGCGCGCGAGGAGCCGACAATCCCGGTCCCTGACTCCAGCCACCCGGCCATGGCGGTCAATCTCGACGCCTGTATCCACTGCAATCTCTGCGTCCGGGCCTGCCGCGAGGCCCAGGTCAACGACGTTATCGGCATGGCCTATCGCGGTCACGGGGCCAAAATAGTATTCGATTTCGACGATGCCATGGCGGACTCGACCTGCGTCGCCTGTGGCGAATGCGTCCAGGTCTGTCCGACAGGCGCCCTGATGGAGGCGACCCTGCTGGACGATCGCGGGGTGCGCGTCGTCTATGCCGACACCCGGGTCGACAGCGTCTGTCCCTACTGCGGGGTGGGCTGTCAGATCACCTATAACATCAAGGACAATGAAATCGTTTCCGTCGACGGCCGTGAGGGTCCCGGCAACCAGGGCAGACTCTGCGTCAAGGGCCGCTTCGGGTTCGATTACATCAGCCACCCGCACCGCCTGACCAAGCCCCTGATTCGCCGCGACGATGCGCCCAAGGACGCGCTGGCCGACATCGATCCGGCCAATCCCTGGAGCCATTTCCGCGAGGCGAGCTGGGACGAGGCCCTGGCTTTCGCCGCCTCCGGATTGAAAACCATCCGCGACCGTGACGGCGGCAAGGCCCTGGCCGGCTTCGGTTCGGCCAAGGGCAGCAACGAGGAGGCCTATCTCTTCCAAAAGCTGGTGCGCACCGGTTTCGGCACCAACAATGTCGATCACTGCACCCGGCTGTGCCATGCCTCGTCGGTGACGGCTTTGCTCGAGACCATCGGTTCGGCGGCGGTCACCGCGCCTTTCACCGACGCGCTCAAGGCCGATGTCATCCTGGTCATCGGCGCCAACCCGACCGAGAACCACCCGGTTGCCGCTACCTTCTTCAAAAATGCCGCCAAGCGCGGCGCCACCCTCATCGTCTGCGACCCGCGCGGCCATGCGCTGATCAAGCATGCCACCCATATGCTGCAATTCACCCCCGGCACCGACGTCGCCCTGCTCAACGCCATGATGAACGTCATCGTCACCGAGGAGCTTTACGACCGCCAGTATGTCGAGGCCCATACGGAAGGCTTCGAGGCGCTCCGCGAACACCTGGCGAAGTTCCCGCCCGAGATGATGGCCGAGATCTGCGGCGTCGACGCCGACACCCTGCGCCGGGTGGCGCGGCTCTACGCCCGCGCCGAGCGCGCCATCGTCTTCTGGGGCATGGGCATTTCCCAGTCGGTCCACGGCACTGACAACGCCCGCTGCCTGATTTCACTCGCGCTGATGACCGGGCAGATCGGCCGGCCGGGTACCGGGCTTCATCCCCTGCGCGGCCAGAACAACGTCCAGGGGGCCTCCGACGTGGGCCTCATCCCGCTCGCCTATCCCGACTACCAGTTGGTGGATGAGCCCGAAAACAAGGCCAAGTTCGAGGAATTCTGGGGCACCGAGCTCGACCCTGCGCGCGGGCTCACCGTGGTCGAGATCATGGACGCGGTCCATGATGGCGTCATCAAGGGCATGTACATCATGGGTGAGAACCCAGCCATGTCCGACCCGAACGCGGGCCATGTCCGCGAGGCGTTGGCCAAGCTCGAACATCTCGTGGTTCAGGACATCTTCCTCACCGAAACCGCGTTCCACGCCGACGTGGTGCTGCCGGCCTCGGCCTGGCCCGAGAAGGACGGCACGGTGACGAATTCCAACCGCCAGGTGCAGATGGGGCGGCGCGCGCTGAGCCTACCGGGCGACGCTCGCCAGGACTGGTGGCTGATCCAGGAGATCGCTCGAGGCATGGGCCTCGATTGGAAATACCAGCATCCGCGCGACGTCTATGCCGAGATGCAAGGCTGTATGGCATCGCTCAAGAGCATCGGCTGGGATCGGCTGATGGCGGAGAGCGCCGTGACTTACCCGTGCGACTCCGAAGACCAACCGGGCCATGAGGTGCTGTTCGGCGACGGCTTCCCGACTCTGAGTACGCGCGGCAAGATGGTGCCCGCCGACATCATCCCGCCGGACGAACGCCCCGACGACGCCTATCCCTGGGTGCTGACCACCGGGCGGGTGCTGGAGCATTGGCACACCGGGGCGATGACCCGGCGCGCGGGCGTGCTGGATAGCCTGGAGCCCGCTTCCCTGATCTGTCTGTCGCCGGGCGACCTGGAGCGCCTCGGCATCGCCCCCGGCGAGACCGTGCGTGTAACCACCCGGCGCGGCGCCATCGAGGCGGCGGCGCGCAGTGACCGTAAATTGCCCGATGGGGTCGTCTTCGTCCCCTTCTGCTTCGCCGACGCCGCCGCCAACATGCTGACCAACCCCGCCCTCGATCCGTTCGGCAAGATCCCCGAATTCAAATACTGCGCGGCCCGGGTTGAGAAGGCCGACCGTATGGAGAAGGGCGCGGCCGGCTGATGGCCAAAATTTAACAATGGGCTTAGCCGTCGTCGGCGCCGGCTTCGGACGGACCGGCACCAATTCCCTTAAATTGGCCCTGGAGCAGCTCGGCTTCGGGCCCTGCCATCACATGTTCGAGGTCGCCGACGAGAGCGAGCAACTGGCTTATTGGCAGGCGGCGGCGCGGGGCGCGTTACCGGATTGGGACGCGGTATTTGCAAACTATAAATCCTGTGTCGATTGGCCTTCCGCCCGCTACTGGCGGCAGATTGCCGACCATTACCCTGACGCCAAGGTCCTGCTCTCGGTGCGGCCGGCGGATCAATGGATTAAAAGCGTTCACGCGACCATCTATCCGGCCATGATCGACCATGGCGATGAAGTACCGAGCGATGTCCGGGCGCGCCGGGATATGGCCTGTGAGATTATCGTCGAACAGACCTTCGGCGGCAGGCTGGATGATGCGGATTACGCCATGGCCGTATTCAACGCGCATACAGACGAGGTGCGCGCGGCCATCGCCCCCGAACGATTGCTGGTCTACGACGTTTCCGAGGGCTGGGAACCGCTGTGCGGATATCTCGGCGTTGCCGTCCCCGACAGCCCGTTTCCGCGCGTCAATTCCACCGATGATTTCAAAAACATGGTCGCGCGGCGCAAGCGCGAACGCACCCGGTAGTCATCCTTCGAGACGGCTCAGCAAGGCTTCCGCCTCGGCCAGGTCTTCCGGGCGGTTGGCGTTGAAGAAGGGATCGAACGGCTCGGTCGCGAAATCGGCGACGGCGAGGCTGTAGCGCGCCGTCCAGGCATCGACCTTGCGGATTTCTTCATCGATCACCGCATGGCGCAAGTCATCCACCAGCGACACCGGCCAGAGGCCGAATACCGGATGATGGCGGCCCGCCGACGAGGCGCAGGCCATGTCCGCCCCGTCCTTCTCCACGGCGGCCAGCAGCCGCGCCACCAGATCGCGGCTCAGAAACGGCGCATCGCTGGCGAAGGTCGCCACCCAGGCGCAATCGGGATGCTCGGCGGCGGCCCATTCGAGCCCGGTGAGCACCCCGGCCAGCGGCCCCGCATGACCCTCGACAACATCGGCGATGACCGGCAGGCCGAAGCGGGCAAAGCGCGATGCATCGCCGTTTGCATTGAGGGCGAGGGGCGAGACCTGGGGCCGCGCCCGCTCGATCACATGATCCAGAAGGGCGCGCGAACCCAGGCTGAGCAGCGCCTTGTCGCCGCCGCCCATGCGCCGCGACAGGCCGCCGGCCAAAATAACGCCGGCGACCTTAGGCGGCATCATCCGTCTGGCTCGCCTTGCGCCTGTTCCGGCGCGGCTCGTCCGAGGCGGCGGAAACGTCGGCGTCATACAGCAGACGCTCCTGGCCGGCCAGGGCGACGAAGCGCTTACCCTTGGCGCGGCCGATCAGGGTGAGCCCGGATGAGCGCGCCAGCTCGACCCCCCAGGCGGTGAAGCCCGAGCGCGAGATCAGGATGGGGATTTCCATCTGCACGGTCTTGATGACCATTTCGCTGGTCAGCCGGCCGGTGGTGTAGATCGACTTGCCCCGGGGTGCTAGGCCTTCGAGGAACATATAGCCGGCGATCTTGTCCATGGCGTTGTGGCGGCCGACGTCTTCCATATAGAGCAGCGGGCGGTCTTCCTCGCAGAGCACGCAGCCGTGGATCGCCCCGGCGGCGAGATAGAGGCTCTCGGTGTTGTTGATGATCTTCGACAGGGCATAGATCCAGGAGGTCTTGAGCGCGGCGTCACGGTCGAGTTCAACCGTCTCGAAACGCTCCATGACATCGCCGAAGGCGGTGCCCTGGGCGCATCCGGAGGTCAGGGTCTTCTTGCGCAGCTTGTCCTCGAAGTCGGTCTCGCGCGCGGTGCGCACCACGACGGTCTCGATCTCTTCGTCGAAATCGATGGCGGTGATCTCGTCGTCGGGGAGCAGCATGTTCTGGTTGAGCAGATAGCCGACGGCGAGATAATCGGGAAAATCGCAGATCGTCATCATGGTGACGATCTCCTGGCCGTTGAGATAGAGGGTCAGGGGGCGCTCGACGACCACCGAGGTGTGCAGGGTGTTGCCTTCGTGATCGATGCCTGTGACCCGCTCGGTGAGCTTCGGATTGGTCGGATCGGGCTTCAGCAGATAACTGTCCATGGCCGCAATATGGCGCGGATTCCCGCCGCCGCCAAGGGCTGCGCGCCAGAAATTACCGATGAACCCATGATGAATGGGCCGTTCAGGCTCGGCTCAGGCGGCGGCGGGCATTGTTATGCACGAGAAAGCAAGAACCCCAAACCCTCGGGAGGACAATATGAAACAGATTATCACCGCCACCGCCGCCGCCGCCGCCCTCGTCTGGTTCACCCTGGCGGCGCCCAGCGAGGCCACGGCCTTCACCCTCGGCGCCCAGGGCTCCCAGATAGAGATCACCATCGGGGCATCGCAATTTAATTGGTTCGGCGGCCAGCCGCATCGTAACAATCGCCAGCCCTTCAATCGCCGGCACTTCAATCACAAGTCCCCCGGATTCGGCCATAACGGCCCGGGGTTTCAGATCTGGGGTTATCGGGGTGGGGGCTATCACGGCGGTCATTCTTTCGGTGGGGGCCACCCCGGCCCGGGGTTTCAGAACTTTGGTTATCAAGGCAGGGGCTATAGGCTGCCGGCGCATGTCATCATCCGCTCTCTCAGGGCGCGCAGCTTTCGCCATATCTCCACTCCCCGATTCAGCCGTGGGCTCTATCACGCGCGGGCGCGGGATGCCCATGGGCGCTGGGTGCGCCTCGCCATCGATCCCTACAGCGGCCATATCGTCCGCCTGCTCTATCGCTTCTGACCGGAACACTTGCAAATTTCGTTAAATTCGTTGATATTCGGAAAATTCCGACATTAAACACGTAAATATCAACGTAAGAAGCGAACGGAGTCCATGGATGAACTCGGCGCGGCCTTCGCAACCGCCCTCGGCCTGATCGCCGCTTTCGACGCCGATCTGGTCGAGATCGTCGGCTTGAGCCTGCGGGTCAGTCTGATCGCGGTGGGTCTCGCCGCCGCGGTCGGCCTGCCGCTCGGCGCGCTGGTCGCCCTGCTGCGCTTTCCCGGCCGCGGCGCCGTCGCCGCCCTGCTCGATGCGCTCATGGGCCTGCCGCCGGTGGTCATCGGCCTGCTGGTCTATCTCATGCTGTCGCGCGCCGGGCCGTTCGGTGTGTTCGGCCTGCTGTTTACCCCGGCCGCCATGATCATTGCCCAATGGCTGCTGATCACGCCGATCATCGCGGCCCTGACCCGCCAGGTGATCGCGGATCTGTGGGTGGACTATGCGGAACAGTTGCGCTCCCTCGGCTCGTCCCGCCTGCGCGCCGTGCCGACCCTGCTGTGGGACGGCCGGTATTCCCTCATCACCGTGTTCCTCGCCGGGTTCGGGCGGGCCCTGGCCGAGGTCGGCGCGGTGATGATCGTCGGCGGCAATATCGACCACGCCACCCGGGTGATGACCACCGCCATCGCGCTGGAAACCAGCAAGGGTAATCTGGTGCTCGCCCTCGCCCTCG
>ERZ813253.566-NODE-566-length-12804-cov-11.780626_pt1 | contig 12804 bp, 15 predicted proteins | sample MGYA00520893_ERZ813253 | MGnify/ENA primary metagenome ERZ813253 (study PRJEB31669, sample SAMD00080414) | marine metagenome | biome: oceanic hadal pelagic zone biome; feature: marine hadalpelagic zone; material: sea water | place: Pacific Ocean:Izu-Bonin Trench...
GGTTATCTGTGAACAGTTATCTGTGAACGGTTATCTGTGAACGGTGGGGGTTGGATGATTGATGATGGATGGTGGATTAGAAAAGATAAAAAACCACAGATGTAAAAATGTTGGATGATGGGAGAATGATGTTGGATGATTGATGATGGATTTTGGATGGAAGATAGCCTCCCTACACCTCTTCCTACCATTCCTACGCTATCATCTCCGGCAGATTGAATGATTGTATGTATAAATGGATGAAAAAAACACAACTTTCTTCCAGCTAATAGCTTCTGGTTGCTTGGGGCTGGCCTCCCTGCGTTTCCCGCCTGCATTTCAGTTCCGGCGGACAGGTACCTTCGGGAGGCTGGCTGAAAACACATCTGGAGCAGTGGTCATTGGTCAATGAGTGAAAATTGAATTCATTGCAATTATACATTTTTTCTGATCTGTATCTGATAATGAACCAATTTTGTTTTTAATAATCGGCAAATCCAGTGAAAATATTTTCCATCTTATTACTGAAGAAACATTTAATTGTTTATCAGCAAATGTTAAAATGCATCTCTTATTACGGTAAAAAAAACGTTAATATTTTTTCATTATATGTACCTTGCCAAATACCATAGATATTATCATAGGTGTACAAATTGCTACAAGAAAGAAAAAACTCGCCAACAATTATAAATAACACAACTCTATTTAAAAACCTAGCACCACATTCCATTATATTATTTATTCTGTTATTTTTGGGCAACCTGATAAGTTTCCATATCCATCTTTAATACCAACAATCTTGGATTCAAGTAGTAAGTGCCTGCCTGTCGGCAGACAGGCAACATTTGATTCATCTCCAAAAAATACTTGATTAGGTGTTTTGAACCCAAGTCTTTTTCTTGGACGATTGTTAAGTCTTTTCATAGCATGGATTATTTCTTCATCTGTTATGGTTCTAAAGTCTCTACTTTTAGGGGAATACTATCGAATAAGACCGTCAAGATTTGTCTTTCCTGACTTGGATTAATTTATAGAGCATCGCTGAAATCTTTTTAGTCTTTTCAATAAATTCCAAGACGGTAGTTTTTTCTATGCTCCCAGTTTCTGCTGCAATCTAATATCATGTGAATAGATCATTTCACTGTGTTCGCGATGACAAAAAAGGGGATGGAGACAGCCATCAGAGACTTCTTTTGCCTATTCCTTCTCCTCACTATCTGACCCGTAATAACCGCCGTAATAGTGCTGGTAATACTGATAATAGTAATAATACGTGTCTTTCGAGGTTCTCCGGGAAATGCCGTTAACAACGACACCCGCAAGGGGCACTTGAATTCCAATCAATGATTTAACAGCCCGGCGAAACGCCTCCCGGTCCGTTTCTCCCGATTTAATCACCATTACCATGGCATCAACCTCCTGGGAAATCATTGCAGCATCCGTAACAGCAACAATGGGAGGGGAATCCAAAAGCACCATGTCCCACTCCTGTTCTAAACGGTCCACCAGTTCTGCCATTTTTTTAGATCCCATTAACTCTGATGGATTAGGAGGTGTGATTCCGGCACTCACAACAAAGAGGTTCTCCACATCCGTTTTCTGGATCATTTTATCAAAGTCTCTTTCTACCCCGGCCAGGTAATGGGACATACCCGGGTCTTTTTGCAGGTCAAAAATTCTGTGAAGTACAGGCCGCCTCATGTCTGTATCCAGCAACAGCGTCCGCTTGCCCATGTTGGCAAAGGTAATAGCAATATTTGCTACTGTCGTAGTTTTTCCCTCGCCCGGACCGGGACTGGACACCAGGATCGATTTGATCTTCTTATCAGCTTGGCTGTATAAAATATTTGTTCTTAATGTCCTGTAGGCTTCTGAAATCGGGGACTTGGGATCTTCGCGGGTGATCAACCGGCGGCGGATACTTTTCGGTCCGGCAGTGCCTTCTAATTTTTTCCTTTTTCTTTTGCTGAGATTACCTGTCATCCCCAGGCCTGAAACAATGGGAATCACCCCCAGTACAGTAATACCGAATCGCTCTATCCATTCGATTGACTGGATGGACCGGTCCAAATATTCTCTTAAAAAAACGATTCCAACGCCCATGCCAACACCTAAAATAAGGCCTAACAGCATGTTCCGACCTTTATCCGGGCTGGATGCACGGCTGGGGACTAGTGCAGTATCAATAATTTGTACCTTGCCTCCTTCGGAGGCAACATTCACCCGCGCCTCTTCCATTTTCTGCCTCATGAACATGTAGGTTTCGTTCAGTACGGAACGGTCTCTTTCAAGCCGGGCAAATTCCATCTGTTTTTGAGGCAGTTTCTCAATCTGCGTATTATAATGGTCTATCAATTTTTGGTATTCATCTGCTTTTGCCTTGAACCCTGACAAGGTTGCCTGTGATTTAATAAGACTGCCAATTAATTCCTGCCTGTATTTTATGGGGTCTGCTACAAATAATCCCCTGGAAATGAGAGTCTGGATTTCTTCATCCAGCTGGTTTTTCAGGGTAGAAATCCTTTTACGTGTTGATTTCACCGCATCATGTTCCGATCCATACAAGCCTTCGTTACGGATCAATTCCGCTTCACGCTGATTGATCTCCTGCCGCAGGGCAGAAACCTTAATATTAAGGGAATTCAGCAACTGGACAGCCAACTGTTTTTCCTCTTTAGAAAGCTGTTCATGAAGATAGCGGATATTTTCCTCATTGATATTTATTTCCGCAATTGTTTCGTAATACCTGCTTTCTACGTCCGTTGATTGTGTCATGATTAAATTTGCATTACCGTAAAGGTCAAACATTTTTTTGGTTTCCATGAATTCCCGCACGGTCTCTTCAGCAACAGCCAGTTCTATTCCCTTGATCTCCAATTGGTTTTCAAGAAAAGAAAGGAGATTTGTGGTCTTGTCCGCGCTCCACTTCTTATCAAGCAGGGTGAATTCCTGTGCAACTGTATTTACAATCAGTGCTGCTTCTCCAGGGAAAGGGCTTGTGACGGACAAAGTGAGCATATCTGTTCCGCGTTTGTTGCTCACCTCAATACTTCTTTGAATTCTCCCTGAAAACCGCCTGCCGATTTTATCCGAATATTCTGTATCGTATTCCGCCGGTTTATCTGCTTCAGGGTTATAAAGTCCCAATGTAAAAATTTCACGAATCAATCTGCGCGGCCGCTGTCCACGAGGCAGAAATTTACGGGATCCGAAAACAGAAAGATTGTTACGGTGTTTTGAATCCCACAGGTTTTTGACTACAGCAGTCGCAACCTGGCGCGATTTTAATAGCTCGATCTGGTTAGCGATAGTCGACTGACTCATACCACCGCCAAAATCAAATATGGTTGCCCCTTCAGGTGCTTTTTTTATTAAAAGTGTTGTAGAAGCTGTATATTCAGGAGCAACAGAATAATTGTAATATATGGTAAAAGCTAATACCAAAAGGACAGTAGCGATGATCCAAAACTTTCCACGGTTAATAGTTAACCAGTAATCCTGGAGTGTAAGTTCCGGTTCTTCTATAATATTATTTGCCTGGTTTTGCTGTATTTCCTGCACGTGCAATTAATTTTGGTCAAAAACAATTATCATATATCAGCTTGGTATCTTAATATCTGAAAATAAAGGTTTAGAAGGGTCAAAAAAGTATTGACAGTTCCAACATTGGATAAGATAATACTAGCAGTCGTCTGCGGAATAATATAGGTATCATTAGGCAGTATTTTCATAAACTCGCTTCGGTCGCCCGTTTTTAGAAATTTTTTTAAATTGATAATGTATACCTGCTTTCCATTTTCATCCGGCACTTCCCTGAAAAGTTTCACCTTGTCCAGTTTTGCGCCACTCTTTGGCCCCCCTACCACAGAAAGCAAGGTCGCCAAATCAATTCCATCAAAAACCGCATGCCTGCCGGGTGAGCTTACATGCCCCCAAACGTTCACATTCATGAGAATTATTCCGCTCCCATTTGTAAAATATCTCTCACTGGACACATTATATTGTGGAACATTTGGCACTTCCCTTGTACTCGCAGACTGAGCAGCCAAAGGACCAACCATAATAAAAAGAATAATACAACAGATATAGGCAGTTGAAGCAGTCTTAATCATAATCTATAAAATTAGATTAAAATTCAATATGAAAACATCTTTCTTCTCAGTTTGCTGAATAAACTTCTATTTTTTTCATTCGGGGAATCTATATGTGTTTCAAAGACTTTCCCGGTAAGAATAAATTTTGGATTTGTCGTCACAAGATCAATTGCAGTTTCTCCTAAAATGTCTTTCGCAATTTCTAAAGCATCCGCAAGGAGAAAATTTCTATGGTTGTTATCATGGGCATCTGAGCCGATAAGATGACAGGCCCCCTGCTGGATTATTTCAAGAGCTGCAGTTTCTGAGGAAGAACCCAGGGAACCTGTAATGCTTCCGGCATCCACCTGAATAACGCAGCCACCCCGAATGAAATTTCGGACAATGGATAGGTCTTTCTGAATTTGCTTGTTTCTTTCCGGGTGAGCTATAATCGGTGTTACACCTGCCAATTTCAATTGAAAGAATACTTCATGACAACCATTAGGAACCTGGTCCATTGGAAATTCAACCAACATGTATTTTCCATGACCAAAAGTAAGCAGTGGATTATCTTTTAATTCGAACAAATTTGGTAAATAAAAAACTTCCGCGCTAAAGTGCAGTTTAATGGGTATCTCTTCCTTATCCAATTCATTCTGTAATTTTTTAATTTTACTTTTTACTAATTTATATTCAAAAGTAATACCATCTAATCGGGCCGTCTGAAAATGAACGGTGTTCACCACATCTGTTATTCCCTGGTTTGCAGCATGACGAAGCATTGCCATGGACATTTCCAGTGTTTTAGCTCCGTCATCAAGTCCCGGAATAATATGATTATGCAAATCAATCATTTATTAATAAGGGCTGTATTTAAGTAATAAGTGCAGCATTTAATTCATCTCCGAAAAATACTTGATTGGATGTTTTAAACTCAAGTCTTTTTCTAGGTTGGTTATTCAATCCATTCAAGGTAAGGACTTTATCTGCAATGGGGCACAACAAATGTTTGGTTGCCTTTTCTGTTTTTTCTTTAGTTTGTCTTTTATTGCCTGATATTTCTTTATCTATTTTTATCACAAGAGAATTTAGCCTAAAGTGTCCGGGAGAATCTGAAATATCACGCCCATATACAGCTGGGTATAAAATATACTGTTGATTAGTAAAAAAATATTTAACTTTTAGCATAACAGAATTTGATAAAGGCAAAATCTTGAGCGAAAGAAAACGAAAAAGAATATATAAAATAAGAAAATCCTTTTACCGGAATTATAATTTTGAATTGCTTGTTTTAGGGTTGTTTTTATTGGGCATTTTTCTATTGTGGGAACCTTGGCAAATAAAATCAATTGTCTGGGGTTTTATTACCACTACTGTCCGCACTTTTGTTAACCTTATAAGTGATTTTGCTGTTCGTGTGGGTGCAACTATTTCAAAAGTGGAAACATCTGACCTTATTGGAATCCTATTAATTCTGGCAGCGGTGATGCTGGTACTGAACCATGTTCGACTTAAAATTATTAGAAATCATCCGAGCTTATTATCCTGTTTTAAATGTGAAGGAGATTTGCGTCGAACTCATCGGAAAATGAAACATAAGCTTCTGGAGATCTTACTGTTGTGTAAAGTCAAACGGTATTCATGCAGAAAATGCTCTTTCGAAGGAATTGCATTGACCATCAGGAAAAAACCGAGACTCTAAAACTACTGAAACTCCATGATTAGTGTTTAATACTAATATTATGCATAACGCAACACTATACTATTGCTTGCACATAACTATGCTTTAAAAACATTATTGGATATGTTCAGTCTCCCTCTCGTATCCACAATCAATTTTGCTTCTTTTTCAATTAATTCGTAGTCAAATGCATCATGATCCGTCACAATAATAACCAGATCATATTCCGCTAATGTCTCTTCAGAGAGATTAACACTCGACATCTGGAAATCATATTCCCTGGTTCGGTGCAAATTCTGCACGTAGGGATCGTGATAATCCACCTTTGCCTTCTTCTCCTGCAACAACTCGATTATTCTGAAGGCTGGTGTTTCTCTTATGTCATCAATGTTCTTTTTATACGCGACCCCTAATATCAACACTTTAGCTCCCTGCATATTCTTCCCTTTCTTTGCCAAAGCTTCCGATGATTTACCTACCACCCACTCCGGCATGCTGGCATTGATCTCACCGGCGAGTTCGATAAACCGGGTATGGATGCCGTACTCCCTGGCCTTCCAGGTAAGGTAAAACGGGTCAATGGGAATGCAGTGACCACCCAAACCGGGACCGGGATAGTAAGACGTAAAACCGAAAGGTTTGGTGGCGGCGGCATCTATAACCTCAAAAATGTCAATATTCATCTTATCCGCTACCATCTTCAATTCGTTCACCAGACCGATATTCACAGCCCGGTGGATGTTCTCCAGCAGCTTGGTCATCTCCGCTACCCGGGTGGAACTTACGGGGACGGTTTTCTTCACAATGGAACTATATAGAATTTCAGTCACTTCTTGGCAATTCTTTGTAATACCGCTCACTACTTTGGGAATATCTTTGATAGTGAACTTTGTGTTGCCAGGGTCTTCACGTTCAGGTGAATAGCCCACAAAGAAGTTTTCACCTACTGTAAAACCTCTTTCTTTTGCTACCGGAACCAGTTCTTCCTCCGTAGTGCCGGGGTACGATGTACTTTCCAGGATCAGCAGCTGGCCCTCCCGCAGATTCGGCTTGATGGAATCCAGTGTCCCACGGATGTACTGAAGATCCGGCTCCTTGTGGGGTCCTAGCGGGGTGGGCACACAGATGAGGATGGCATCACAGTCGGATATTCTCGTCCAGTCACTTGTCGCAGTGAAGCCGTTTTTAGCGGCAGCTTTGATATCGTCGTCAGGGATATGTCTCAGGTAACTCTCACCGTCATTAAGCTTCTGCACCTTCGTTTCATCTATGTCAAACCCGATGACCCTGAAGTTTTCTTCTGAAAACCTAATTACTAGAGGCAATCCCACGTAGCCGAGGCCGATAACTCCGATGATGGACTGATGATTTTGGATTTTGGATTTTAAATTAGTGATGATCTGTCGAATAATCTTTAAATGCGCGGAATGTAAAAACCAATCCTAATAAAAATGTCAAATGACTGAAAAGACCACTCGGGTATATTAAAAACTTATTTAAAAATAAGAGCGGTATTAAAGTCAGAAAAAGGTGGTAGTATGTCAATTTCTTAACCAAGAACCAATTTCTTCTCAAAGCCAATAAAACCGCAGGTAAGATATATAAACCATTAAAGGGAGGGATGATCCATAATTCATCATTATTAACATTTTTTTTATTGATTATTACTGCTACTGAATTATCTGAAGGTAAGTTTACTTTATAGTTTGAAAATATTGCAGAAATGAGAGGATAATAAATTTTATTATTCGCAATCAAACGGGCTGGTTTGACAAGAGTAATGTATAAAAGTGAAGTTAAGATTATTAATAAAATGGGTTTTAAGAAGACAGACAAGTATTTCATTTTTTTTCATTGTTCTTTTTTTCATTCATTCAACATCCAAAATCAATAATCAGTTTAGATGTGGCTCCGCCCTTTCAGTCACACTGTGGTGAACAGTTATCTGTAATCTGGGAACTGTGAACTGTGAACGGTTATCGGTAAACTGTAATCAGTGATCTGTGATCGGTGATGAGTAACCCGCCTAAATGCTTTCGGCGGACAAGACTGGAATCATTGTGATGATTTTAATTGGGTTAATAAAGATGTCATTGCATTAAAATAATTAGAGCATCTATCGTAAATATTCTTTGCCTGTTCTTCATTATATGTATGAGATAGCGTATTTCTAGATTCAATCATTTCAATAAATGTATCTTCATTCTCGATCAAATCAATAGCAAATGCTTCTTTAAAAACCAATCGAGGTGAAACAGCCCTGATTCCATGTGTATCTTCCAAATAACCTTTTAACGTTTTCCAACATAATTCATATGTGAATTCAAATCGCTGAATTGTTGCATCCCTTACGATGGGAGTTACCGGTTCCTGTAATGCTTTTTTAAGTTGGGTTAATGCTTTTTCAAAATTTTCAATATTTCGTGTAAATTTTTCTGACGCTGTCATAAAATGATATCCTTTGTATTCTTTAAAGCAATCGTTTTAAAATTATCACTTACAGTCGAAAAATCTATAAAATCTATTTTTAATAATGTAGGGATTTCTTCTATTTTTTCACGAATGGCTTGCAGTTGCCTCGCACTTAAAGACATGTCGGGTATAATACCGATATCAATGTCTGATTTATCATCATTCGTCACTGTAGCCCTGGAACCAAATAAAAATAATTGATACGGACCATTTACTTCTTTTTTAACAACAGCTGAAATTTGATCTAATATTTGTGAAATATTGGACATGGCTCCTTACTGCTTCGCAGGATGATGGAGAATGATGTTGGATGTTGGATGTTGGATTAAAATTATAATCATTAGTTTTAGGCATGGCTCCGCCCTTTCAGTCCCATTATGAAACTGATTGGGCAATTATTTGTGATCAGTGAACTGTGAACGGTTATCGGTAAACTGTAATCAGTGATCAGTGATCAGTTTACATTGCGCGTTCAGAAGCTCAACACATGATTACGTTATATTTACTCCTGTTTGTACAGGTTGAAACTGTTTACTATGTCGCAATGTTGGCGACACTTCAATCTTTTTACTTTTTCCTGATAAAAACTTCGGATCTATTTCCACCGAGACGCCCTGCATGATGGAATCAAACCAGACGACCAATTTTGTTTTAGAATTCTTTGTTTTAACTCTGCCCTGGAGACCTTTTAATGGTCCGAACATGACAGCCACATCAGTGCCTACAGGGAATTCCCGGACATGTTCAATACTCAATTCTGATAATAAAATTTGATCCAGCCAGAACATTTGTTCTTCCGGGATGGATACGGTCTTGTTGCAAAAGGCGACAAACTTCACCACACCGTCTGTTTGCAGTACAGGCAGTTTTTCTTTGCTAATATCAATCTTTACAAATACATAACCACGGAATAAAGGAACTTTCACCTTCTTCTTGCGGTCGCTCCATTGGCGAGTGACGGTCATAAGTGGTAAGGAGGATTCTATTCCTTTTTGCTGGAGTTCTTGGTGGACGGATTTTTCGTGGCGGGAACGGACGTAGATGGCAAACCACTTATTTCGTGAACTGTTATCAGTGAACTGTGAGCTGTGTTCTGTAAGCTGTGAACGGTGATCGGTGAACTGTGAACGGTGATCGGTGAGCTGTGATCGGGGAGCTGTGATCGGGGAATCGGGAGTTGAGATTGGTTGAGTTTTTTTCATGATTTGTTTTTTATAGATTTTATTAATCCAAAGGTCATTTTTCTTATATTCGTTATTTTTGATAATAAACCATTAATCGTTTTTGAATAATTAAGATTTTTGGAAATGATTAATTGAGTTTCAAGTTCTGACGATGAACCAAGGGCTATATGTAGAAATTGAATGAATTCTGCCTTGTTCTTTCTAGCTGCGCCTTCAGCAATATTAGATGGTACAGAAACAGCAGATCTTCTCATTTGGCTTGTAAGACCATATAACTCATCTTTAGGAAATGATTTTGTCAATTTATATATATTAGTTACCAGTTCCATTGCGTCATTCCAAACATCCAAGTCTTTGTGTGTTTTTATACTCATTACTGTTTACCCATTACTGATTACTGTTTACAGTATCTTCTCCCCAAATAAATAAAGCATGTTTTATATTTAATCTGTCCTGCAATTTTACAAATTCGTCTTCGTTCAATACAAGTGTTCTTATTTTTCTTTTGATTAAATTTTCTGTTTTTTCGGTCACTTCTTTCAGCTTTTCTTCATCCACTCGGCCGACCAAAACAAGATCGATTAAACCGGAATCGTTGCCTTGAGCGTAATCACCAATCACATACGCTGCCCGGATGTCACCGAGCTTGGCCGCAAGCTCCTCCGCTACCTTATCAATGCCAACGAATTTTTTTACCACATTTTGGATATCCTTGAATATTGAATGGTCCTTATTGGCGCGATATACTACCGTGCGGCCGGAATGGACTGATTTCAACAGCTTGGCCTCAGTGAGGCGATTTAACTCCACACGAATAGCGTTGGTGGATTCGCCAAATTCTGTGGCCAATCCCCGGAGATAGGACTTCGTCCCGGGGTTCAAAAAGAACTTCAGGAGAAGCTTTACTCGCGTTTTTGATGTAATGAGTGAATCCAGCATTTGAGCAATTGTTCTATTACGAGTAAGATTATTACTCATTAATGGAAAAAGCAAGGAAATAATCTGTGAACGGTTATCTGTGAACGGTTATCTGTGAACGGTGGGGGTTGGATGATTGATGATGGATTGAAAAAGATAAAAAGACGCAAAGAACGCAGAGGGATGATTAAGGAAAAAAGACTGAATGATTTTTAATTATTGATTATTGATTTTAGATGGAAGATAGCCTCCCTACACCTCTTCCTACCATTCCTACGCTATCATCTCCGGCAGATTGAATGATTGTATGTATAAATGGATGAAAAAAACACAACTTTCTTCTAGCTAATAGCTTCTGGTTGCTTGGGGCTGGCCTCCCTGCGTTTCCCGCCTGCATTTCAGTTCCGGCGGACAGGTACCTTCGGGAGGCTGGCTGAAAACACATCTGGAGTAGTGGTCATTGGTCAATTAGTGAAAATTGAATTCATTGCAATTATACATTTTTTCTGATCTGTATCTGATAATGAACCAATTTTGTTTTTAATAATCGGTAAATCCAGTGAAAATACTTTCCATCTTATTACTGAAGAAACATTTAATCCTGTTGGTTTCAAATTCCGAATCGGGATATCAAACGTATGACGTGATTTAAAAGCTGTTGTAATCATAACCAAAACAACCAACCCTTCCTTATTGAACTTTTCATCAGACAAAACCAAGGCAGGTCGCGACTTGGATGCTGCCTTATCCACAAAGGGAAACGGCACCACAACAATATCCCAAGGTTTAAAGATCATCGTAAACTGAATCTTCTTCAGAATTCCATTCTTCCAGGGTCGATTCCAATGCTTTCAGGTAACCCGTGTCCACTATATTCATCTTACGAATGATGGCATGATCATCTTTTATTTCAAATATGATTGTATCATTCGTATGGATATTTAATTTTTCCCTGACTTTCTTGGGGATAGTTGTCTGAGCTTTACTGGTTACTTTACTTGTAATCATAATATATTCCTTATTGTAAGAATGTAAGGATTCCTTACTATATTGTTCAAGTAAAAGATAAAAGCCGCAGAGGGATGACGGTGGTTTCTTTACATTAATTAAAAAGAGGCTGTCATACTAATGAGTGAAGCGAAGAAGTATCTCAAACATTATTGTTAGAGCCTACTTGAGATCCTTCTCCGCCAGTCGGCGGATCAGGATGACAGAAAAGAAAAATGTGGGCCATCAGGGATTTCCCGCCGGCCCTCCCGTTGGTCGGGAGCGGGCTGGGAACCCTGGGTCTTATTTAATTTTTTTCATCCAGACATTTTTACCGAAGCCTGTTTTATAGTACTTCTCTCTTAATCTAGCAGATTTTAAATCATCAAATTCTTCTGATAAGATAATTTCATAAGGTCTCCTTGCTTTTGTTGACCTTACTTTTCCCGAATTATGTACTTTTAATCTATTTGTTGGATTTGTTGACATACCAACATAATACCAATCAAACTGCCTAGATTTTAAAATATACACACTCCTCATAGTGGGCCCTCAGGGATTTGAACCCCGGACCAACGGATTATGAGTCCGCTGCTCTAACCGCTGAGCTAAGGGCCCTAAATAGAGCATCAAATTTATAAAAAAAGGCCCGATTGCTCAGGGCTTTTTTCATTTTATTTTTACGACTGTTTTACAGCACGTAACTAACCATACCCAAACCCCGTAATAATGTTTTGTTCAGATCCCATTTTTGATTAACATAAACGTGATCGACAATCGAATGTAGATTTCTCGCCGCACGATCCTCGAAATGACAAATTCAACAATTACGGGTAAAAAAAAGGGCGGAGGTAACCGCCCTTTTTTACATTCATTTAAATAATTAAAATGAAGTTCCGACCATAATATTTACTGGCAGATCTGGTACAGCTGCACTAAAGGAAATATCCAATGGTCCTATCGGCATTGAGAAGGGTAAACCCACAACAAGACCCAAACCGGTTGGCGCTTTGGTAATATATTCTCCAGTTATTGGAACAGTTGATGGAAAAAAGAACATATTTTCTGGAATAGCCGAGATCCAGGTGCTTTTGCTGTTCCTGCTGGTGCAACTTCTTCAGCTGCTTCTACTGCTTCTGCAGAGGCTTCTTGTTCAACCGGAGCTTCTTCTGCAGAGGCTTCTTGTTCAACCGGAGCTTCTTCTGCAGAGGCTTCTTGTTCAACTGGAGCTTCTTCTGCAGAGGCTTCTTGTTCAACTGGGGCTTCTTCTGCAGAGGCTTCTTGTTCAACTGGGGCTTCTTCTGCAGAGGCTTCTTGTTCAACTGGAGCTTCTTCTGCAGAGGCTTCTTGTTCAACTGGGGCTTCTTCTGCACGTTCTACATATTCAACTAGTTCTTTTTCTGCACGTTCTACATCTTCGATTTGTTTTGTATTTGGTGTGACTAATTATTCTATTTTTGTTGTTTGTAGTGTGAATTATAGATAGATCGGTTTCTACTGCTTACGG
>ERZ813253.567-NODE-567-length-12804-cov-6.744340_pt1 | contig 12804 bp, 16 predicted proteins | sample MGYA00520893_ERZ813253 | MGnify/ENA primary metagenome ERZ813253 (study PRJEB31669, sample SAMD00080414) | marine metagenome | biome: oceanic hadal pelagic zone biome; feature: marine hadalpelagic zone; material: sea water | place: Pacific Ocean:Izu-Bonin Trench...
AATTCTATCTTTAATTGATGCTGCACTAAAACCTGAAAAGATTACTGTATGTATAGCACCAATTCTTGCACATGCTAACATTGCAATAGGTAATTCAGGTACCATTGGCAAATAGATAGTAACTCGATCCCCTTTTTTGACACCCAATGACTTTAGAACATTTGAAAATTTTTGGACTTGAATAAACATATCATGATATGTTATTATTCTTGATTCACCATTTTCTCCTTCCCATAATATAGCAGGCTTGTCAGCCTTCTTATCCTGATGCACATCAAGGGCATTATATGAGGCGTTAATTGTGCCTCCGACAAACCATCTAGCAAAGGGAGGTTGCCAATCCAGAGTCTTTTTCCAAGGTGAAAACCAAAAGAGGTTCTTAGCCTGTTCATCCCAAAAAGATACAAAATCAGAGTTAGCTTTTTTTCTTATTTCAAAGTCATTGTTTCCAAGGCCAATATTGTAGGTCTCAGACATCAAAAGTGTATGAACGTAGATCTTTCTAAATGTTAAAAAAATAAATTAAAAAAATTATTGTACTTACATTCTAGCAAGCCAATCATTATCGTTGTCTTTTGGAGTTTCTGTGGTCACCTGTTTAGGTGGTTCTTGAAATTCAGCTGAAACTTCAGATTTAGTTGGAGATTCAGGTATTGGGAGAGTCTCTGCTCTAATTGGTTCTGAAGATTTTGGTGTTGATACTATTGGTGCTTCTGGAAGTATTGTCTGAACTACTTGTTGTGATTCAGGAGTCTCCAGATATGAAACGGCTGATTCTTGGACATTTGGTTGTGAAGGAGCAATCATTTCTTGCACTTCCAATTCAAGATCTGCAATTCTACTCTTTACATTTTTGATTTCTGCTAGTTCATGAGAAACACGCTCAATAACCTCGTTTGTGCATGATTTCACAGTATCAAATGTTGTCTCAGAGATTTCATTGCTCTTGCATTGTACTTTTGCATCAAATAATAACATCTTTGCAGACTTTGACTCTTCTTCTAACTCAGTAGCTCTTTCCTCAAGTTTGGCTTTGATTTCACTTTCTGTTTCATCCAATCTTACAAGTTTTGACTTATATTTTTCATGAATGATTTCTGCATCTGCTTTCATGTGATCATTTTCAGAAACAATATCAATCAATGCCTTTAGACGACGTAGAGTTAGTTGTTTTTCACGTATGAGTCGTTGAGAGTCAAGCCTCCATTTTGGAATGAAAATAACAGCATCGTTTTGGACTACTATTTGTTCATATTGGATTTGCTGTAATCCTTGAAAACTGCAGTCAACACCAAGTGATTGGATACTACCATCAATGTCAGTTATTGTTCCTACAACTTTACCCATGAATGCTCCGTACATGTCTTTGACGTTCTTGCCGATAATTTCGATATCATCGTTTGTCATATGAGGTAATTATGAGGTTTGTATAACCGACAAAGTGTAAGTAATGTTTTTAGTTTTAGTAAGATTATTTTCACTAAATCTAATCACTTGATTTCAGTAATTTTAAAATTTAGAGGAAAAATATCAGGCTCATGATTAAAAGAGAAGAACTTGAGCAAATTTTGAATTTTGTCGCAAGTAGATGGGTAAAACTCACTAAAGATCCTGACAGTAAAAATCTGGATAATTTACCAAGCGAGTTTTGGATGAATTCTGTTGGTGGAAAAACTGCAAAAAATGGATACTGGATTACAGCATTGATGTATACAGAAAACGAAGCAGATGCAACAGCTTTCAAAGAAGTACTGTTAAGATGGCAATCTAGAGGAAACGACAAAGATAGAGACAAAGGTCCCGATCTAATTCAAATTGGAAAAAAGAAATAGACTATTAATAATTGAAAAACTGCACACTGGTATTGTCAGAGTTTTCTGTAAAAGAAAAAAAGATTCTATTAGATCATTTTTCAAATACTGATGGAAATGTCTTTGCAATAATTACTCCTAGACAAGTTGATCGTGGTGCACTAATGTCAAGATATAGTAGAACTAACAAAAGTATGAGGCGAATTTTTCTAGATGAATTTTTAAAAAATAAAAATAGGGGTGAAGAATTTTACAATAGAGTTCTTTTAGAATATGGTGACGATTCTGTTGCAGAGTTAGGTGAAGCTCAAATTGCAATTGAAGGTTTGTCAAACATTGCAGTGAAAAAAATTGAAGACAGAAGGATTGGATTATCATACTTGGAAAAATCGTCAAGATATGTTGCATGGGATAAAAAAGAAGAAGGAGAATATAGATTTTACAGAGATCCTGAAATTAGTAAATCTAGATTTGTAGACATGTATGAAGATGCTTGTAATTTTTCATTTAATGTTTATTCAAAAAACATAGACCCAATGATAAACTATGTGAGAGAAAAATACCCTATAGAAAAATATAGTTTTAAAGATTCAACTGATGGAAAAGAAAAATCATTTTTTAAATTAAAAAGCGAGTCAGATATAAAATCTGCCAACATGATTTACAGAGGTTCAACTAAAGCTAAAGCACTAGATATTCTCAGGGGGTTATTACCAGCATCAACTTTGACAAATGTTGGAATTACAGGTAATGGCCGTGCGTTTGAATATCTTCTAACAGTTTTAGGCTCATCTGAACTAAGAGAAGACCGGGATTTAGCCTCAAAAATCAAGAAAGAGTTGGATACAACAATCAAATCATTTGTTAGGAGAGCAGATGATAAATACGGAAAAGCATTTCAAAAATATCTCAGAGATATTAAAAATAAATCAAAATCAATTACTGCAAAAGAAATCAAAGCAAAACCAACTACAGGAATAATAACAAATCTTGTTGATTACGAATCAGAAAAAATTGCAATGGACAAAATTATCACTAGTATTATTTATGAACAGTCACCAAGTACATCATATCAAAATATTTTATATCAAGTAAAAAAATTTTCAAAAGAAAAGAAAATTAAAATAATTAATGAATTTGTAAAACTTCGAACAAATAGACGCCATAGACCATCAAGGGCATTTGAAAATGTCTACTATACATTTGATTTGTGTAATAACTTTGGAATGTTTAGAGATTTTCATAGACATCGAGCATTAACTCTAGAAAGACAACTATTAACAACTGATCATGGATTTAATATTCCAGACGAAATTAAGATTCTTGGAATTGAAACAGACTTTACTGATTGTATGAACAAAACCAAAGAAACATTTGAGAAAATTAGAAAAAAATATCCTGAACAAGGACAATATGTTGTAAACTTTGCATACAACTATCCGTATTTTATGAAATTCAATCTTAGAGAAGCTTGTCATCTAATTGAATTAAGAACTGTTCCGCAAGGACATGCAGATTATCGACTAGTTGCACAACAAATGTTCAAACAAATAAACAAAATACATCCTAATTTAAGTAAAATTATGAAATTTGTGGATTTGAAGAAATATGATTTAGAAAGATTCGAATCAGAAAAGAGAACAGAAGAGAAGAAAAAGAATCTTAAATAGAAAAATATTCTAATATCAAAAGAAATTGAATAGATTATGACAGAGAAAATTGTAAAAACACCTGAAGAATGGAAAAAGCTACTTAATCCTGATCAATATGAAATTTGTATCAAACATGGGACCGAACCGCCATTTTCTGGAAAATACAATAACAGTAAATTTGATGGAGCTTACAAGTGTGTATGCTGTGGTGAAGAGCTTTTTTCATCAGATACAAAGTTTGATTCAGGTTCTGGCTGGCCAAGTTTTTGGAAACCAATCTCAGAGGATAAAATAGAATACATTTCAGATACAGATCATGGAATGGTTCGTACAGAAGTTAACTGTAACAAATGTGGAGCACATTTAGGTCACGTATTTGATGATGGGCCAAAGCCGACAAACTCTAGATATTGTATAAACTCGATCTCATTGCAACATGAGAAAGACAATAATGGGTAATCAGATCCATTGTTGAAAAAATTAGGTTACGAAATTTTAATTGTTTGGGATTGGGATTTGAAAAACGAATTAGAAAAAACTACTAAGAAGATTTTGAAATTTGTAAGAAATGTTCATTGAAGAGAGTTTTGAATCTAATTCATAAAAACAGTTATTGCCTCTTTTTCAAACCATTTTACAAAATAATCAAATTCTGGATTTTCATCTATTTGAGAGGTTGGTATTGTTTGTAAAATACCATGACGAGAAAAATATATTCCAATTTTATCGATTTTCCTATTCATTCCATCAACATTACCAATTTTGTTGAGAATGTAATATCCAATTAATTGGTTATAAGGGTCTCTTTCAAACTTCAGATTCTTTGTTGTCTTTATGTCAATTAATGTATCATCAATAATCATATCTGCATCTGCTCCTCCAACTAACAATGAAGCATTTCCAAAACCAGGATTTAGTGTACAAAAAATTTTTGATTTAAACAATGAATCATCCACAATAGAAATCAAGTTCTTCAGATCAAGAATATCTTCATTTTGATAATCCATTATGTTGGGTTCTAATCTTCCTATTCTGTAAATCATGTCTAATTTTGCAAGAACAATAGTTGATGCAAATAATGATTCTGACAAGTTTCCAGTCTGGATATAATCAGAATAAGGACCACTCTTTATTACATCAATTATAGCTTTGAGTTTGTAGTATTCTTCAGGTTGTTTCTTTGTCATTACTACTCCTAATTCTGCAATCCAAATGGATCTCAAAGTGTCTGGGTTCAGTCTTTCTATATGAAATCTTAACAGGTAATCAAATGCTGTACCAATCAATGAATAATGTTTAGTTTGAGGGGGTGCCAAAAGTTCTGCAGAAAGTTTTGGTGCCTTAAATTGGAATGTTTTTGCAAATTCTGCCCTAACATTAGATATTTGTAAAAAACTTGTAAGACTCATAATTCAAACTTTCTTCATAATTCCATTATTTTAATAAAAAATTAAAGGAAAATCACTATAATCGAAACAACAATCCCAATTATTGTGACTAAAATAGAAATATGTTTTTTGAGTGAGTTGAATTTCCTTCTTAATTTTCCTCTCTTGGAATGATCCTGAAGATCAATTATGTTATTGGTATTAAGCCAATCATCTCTTTGTGTCATGCAAACGCCACGATTCTATTGATTTAAATTTTATTGTTGATTAGTCGTCGATTTATAATTCTTTTATCATGTCTTTTGAAGAGTTAGTTCATAAAGAGGATGAAATGGAGAGACAACTATGGGTTACTCTTCAGATAGAGAAAGAGAAATGTTTGATGCAAAATGCGGAGATTGTGGAAATGATTGTCAAATACCATTCAAACCAAAAGAAGACAGACCTGTTTATTGCAATGAATGCTTCCAAAAACATAAACCAGAACCAAGAGGTGGAGGTAGATCAGGAGGTTATGGTGGAAACAGAGGTTATGGTGGAAACAGAGGTTATGGTGGAAACAGAGGTTCTAGTGAAAACAGAGGTTCTAGTGAAAACAGAGGTTCTAGTGAAAACAGAGGTTCTGGATATGGTAGAAGAGACGATAGACCACGAGAAATGTTTGATGCAAAATGCGGAGATTGTGGAAATGATTGTCAAATACCATTCAAACCAAAAGAAGACAGACCTGTTTATTGCAATGAATGCTTCCAAAAACATAGAAACTATTAGTAAATTGTTTTGAATAAGTATTTTACATAATTATTGATATGAAAATCAAAAGTGGAATAAAATGAACTATATTTACACACCAAAAAGGAATGATGGATTTTGAGAATAATACTATGTGGATTTGGAGTTATAGGTCAAAGTTTAGTTAAATTATTTGATTTTAGATCAGAGGATCTTTATGCAAAATATGGATTAAAGCCAAGAATAGTAGGAGTTGTCGACAGTAAAGGAAGTGCGGTAGACCAGTCAGGATTAGAATTTAACAAACTTGTTGAAATAAAGAAAAAGTTTGGAACTGTGAAAAATTATGCAAACACAAAAAATACAATGTCTGGGATTGATATGTTAAAAAATATCGAGGCAGATGTTTTAATTGAGACTACGGTAAGCAACTACAAAGATGCAGAACCCGGAATGACTCACATTACAACTGCCATGAAAAAAGGTCTACATGTGATTTCTGTAAACAAAGGCCCTCTAGCATTAGCATTTCCATCTCTTATGGAACTTGCTACATACAATCAAGTCATGTTAAAATTTAGTGGAACAGTTGGGGGAGGAACGCCAATTCTAGACTATGCTAAAAACAGCTTAAGTGGTGAAAGAATAACGGCATTTTCAGGAATTCTAAATGGAACCACAAATTACATTTTATCAAATATGAGTACAGGGTTATCTTTTGATGAAGCACTTAAAGATGCTAAGGAAAGAGGGTATGTAGAAGCTGATGAATCTTTAGATTTGGATGGATTAGATGCTGCTGCCAAACTAGTAATTCTTGCAAACTGGATAATGGGAATGAAAGTTACAATGCCAGATGTCAACTGTACAGGAATACGAAAGGTTTCAAAAGAGGATATTAAAAAAGCAGCCAAGAATAATTGTGCTATAAAATTAATTGCATCATGTAACAAAGAACTTGTTGTAGAGCCAAAAGAAGTGTCAAACGATGATCCGCTTTGCGTTAATGGAACACTAAATGCAATTGCTTTTACTTCAGAGCACTCAGGTACTCAAACAATTATTGGAAAAGGAGCTGGAGGAATGGAAACTGCTAGTTCTATTCTAAGAGATTTGTTAGACATTAGACAAGAGATTGCAAAAACTTGAAATCGAATCTAATTTCAAAGAGTGAAACATCAGAAATCCTAAAAATGGTTTCAGAGAAATGGAAAATTAAGTGTCCAAAAATAAAAAATCTCAAAGTTCATCAAATTTCTGACGAGGCACAAATCATCACAGGAAAGGGAATAAAGATATTAAAAATTAATGATAATTATTTACCATTTTTGTCAGAAACTAACACTCTAAAAAAATTTCCAAATGTTATAGTGGATATGGGGGCTGTCAAATTCATGTGCAAGGGTGCAAATGTTATGAGACCAGGAATAAAAAAATTTACAGAATTTGAGAAAGATAACCTTGTATGCATAATGGAAGAATCTCAACATAAATTTTTAGCGGTAGGAAAGGCAATGGTTTCTAGTTCAGAGTTAGAAAATATAGAAAAAGGAGAGGTGTTAGAAAATTTACATTATATTTCTGATAAATTTTGGGAAATTGGAAAAACAATTTACAACTAAGATTTTAACTTTATTTTATGTACAAATTCTTGTAGATTTTTAATATGTGTTCCTTCCCAATAGATTTGATCACATGTATCACATTTCCAAAATTTGTCATTATATTCTAAAACTCCCTGCGGAACTTTATTTTCAATTTTTAATTTGTTAATTCGTAATGTTGGAGAATTACATTTTGTACATCGTGCAGAATCTCCAGAAATTTCATCAAATTGTAAATGAGTAGTTTCAAGAATTTCTAGGAATTGTTCAATTTCATTTTCTTTAGTAATGTAAACTGATGAAATTTTGTTCTTTTTTGCTCTATCAACTAAATTATGATCTCTAGAAATTATTGTCCTGTTTTCATTTTTGGCTTTTTCAATTAATTTGGAATCATCAATATCAGAGACATACTCTGAATCAAACCCAAGCAACTGTAATTTTTTGGCAATATTACCAAGCATTGCATCAACTAAAAATAACATTGGTATTGAGATTATAAATTTGCAATTATTTGATTTCTTCTGTAAATTCTTCAGTGCCGTCTTTAGTGATTACAAGAACATCTAACCCATCACCGCTTGCAGAATCTCTTAGGATTGCTGTACGAACTGCACGTTTAGCCAAATCAATTGCATCGTCTTTAGTCATATTTGGTTTGAATTGAGGATCTAAGATACCTAATGCCATTTCAGCACCAGTTCCAACTGCGGCATATTCATCTGGAAGAACTGATCCTAAGGGGTCAAGAGTATACATTATTGGTTTGTCAACAACACCGCCAACGATCACTTGGGTCAATAATGGGAAATATCTTCGCTCATACATCATATTTGACATCATTTTAGCAATAGTATTTGGAGGAACATCTCTCTTAAGTTCCATTTTTCTAATTTTTGCAAGGGCCGAAATTTGCAAGGACAGAATTTGCATGTCTGCCACAAGACCAGCACAAGCTGCGCCTACTTTAGAAGTTATAGAAAATGTTTTCTTGGTTGATTTGCTCACAAGGAAATTTCCAAATGCGATCCTTTTCTCACTGGCAAAAACCACACCACCATCAAAAGTAATTCCAACAGCAGTTGCACCTGGCATGTACATTGACATAATTCAAATAATTTTGCAGCATAATAAAGGGCTTTCTACATAACATGTATGATTACAAGTAAAATAGCCACACAAAATTTCAGATATCTTTACTAGTTTTTTCCAAAGTTTTCCATAATCAAACAAATACACTTGGTTGTTTTCTTTAGCAGATCAACTCTAGCAAATTCATTTGGAGAATGAATTCTAGAAAACATGTAGGTACTGCCTATCGAAATACATGGAGCTTTCAGAATATCAATAAAGTGGTACATAGGACCTGTTCCAGCATTTGAAACATTTAGGATAGATTTCCCAAATGATTTGTCAGCTGCCTCTTTAACTTGGGTTACAAATGGTTCTGAAGAATTTATTCTAGCAGCTGCCTCGCCATGAAATACTTTGATTTTAACATCAGTAAATCCCTTGGATTTTAGATGTTTTTTTAATCTCATAACTTGTTTCTTGGGGTCCATTTTAGGTACTAATCTAAAATCAATTTTGACTAGAGCTTTACCTGGAAGAACTGTTTTCGCACCATCTCCAGTATATCCAGAAATAAATCCAGCAATATTGCAAGTAGTACCACCTGCCAAGGCCTTTTTTACATCCATTCCTTTTTTATTTCCTACAAAAGATTTAATTCCAAATTCTTTTTTGAAAATATTTTCATCAAATGGTTCTTTCCTAATTAGTTCCAAGTCTTTTTTTGAGAATGGTATAACTTCTTTGTGCCAATCTTTTATGAGAATTTTTCCATTGGAATCTCTAAGGGTCTTGACAGCATCAATTAATCTCCATGCAGGATTTTTTATCAAAACTGCTAAACTTGAATGAGCATCAATAATTGATTCTTTTATGGATAATTCAACAAATAGCAATCCTTTCATCCCAAGGCTAATAATTGGTCTATTTTTTGCATCAACATATCCAAATTCCCAAATAACCCCATTACAGGAAAATTTCTTTTTGTATTTTTTTAGATACTCTTCAATATGAGCACTCCCAGTTTCTTCTTCGCCTTCAATTACAAATTTTATGTTGCAAGGAACATCACCAGTTGTTTTCAGATATGCTTCAACTGCTTTGATTCTTGTAATTAATTCACCTTTATCATCAGTTGCCCCTCTTCCAAAGATCTTGTTTCCTTTTCTTGTTCCACTAAATGGAGGGTCATCCCATAAATCAAACGGTTCAGCTGGTTGTACATCATAGTGATTGTAAAACATCAAAGTCTTAGTTGAGTTTTGTTTTGATTTTATTTCTCCATAAACAATAGGCGCAACTCCTTTTTTCAATCGTAAGATTTCAGATTTTAGTCCAGATTTTTTTAATAGTTTTTTTACGAGTTTTGCACATTCCTCAATTCCTTCGTTTTTTGCTGAGACACTTGGTTGTCTAATCAAAGTTTGCAGGTCTGAAATTAGATTATTTATGTTTGAATCTACGTGTTTTAGTACGTTCATGGAATTCACACAATTCTGTCAAAAGGCTTCATCACAGTTGGAATCTCATCTAAAAGATCCATGGAAGTGATATGTAGCCCCAATTTCTTTTGAACTGCTTTTCCTGCCAATCCATTGATGAATGTAGCTGCTGCCGCAGATTCCAAAGGATTTCGATTTTTTGATAGCATTCCTGCAACTAATCCTGAAAGAACATCACCTGTTCCACCAACTGTCATGGCAGGAATTTTTTTCTCATAAAGATAAGTAGTTGAACCGTTTGAGATCACATCTGTTTGGCCTTTTAGTAAAACCGTGATTCCGTATTTCTTGGCATTTTTTTCTACCAATCGAATTCGATCGTTTTTTGAGTCAGAAGGAGAATCTCCAAATAATCGCTTGAATTCTCCAGCATGTGGAGTTACTACAACATTTTTGTTTGCTAAAATAGGTAAAACTTCAGGAATTAGTGCACTGGCATCTAATGATAATCTAACATCTCGATCTAAAAGAGATTTAACTAGAAGTAACAATGCATTTTTTTCTTGTATTGCAAGACCCATACCAATCGTTGCAGAATCCAAGTTAATGGGTAATGCACCTACAAGTTTGTTTACAGCACCACGAGTTAATTTTTGATCAACTAAAGGAATCACAATAAGATTTGGAGAAATTGCACGTGTTGGTGTTACATTGATTTTTGGGACAGAGGTATAAACTAGATCAGTTCCACATCTAAGAGCAGCAATCGAGGATAAAACAGGAGCACCATGATAGATGTAGCTCCCACCAACCACAAGAACAATTCCATTATCACCTTTTCTCGATTTAGATTTTCGAGCAGGAATGAATTTCTTAACAATTGAAATTGAGAGATTCTTTCGTACCATTACAATATACTCTTAAAAATAGAGGAATAAATCTTGTTTTGAAGTTTTGATGAAAGATTAAGATGATTTTTTGGTAGTTTTTTTGCTAGTTTTTGTGGTTTTTGATTTTTCAGAGGTTTTTTTTGATCCTCTGCCAAAAAATGCCTTTCTTGCAAAGCAGAGATAGGTTGTATGACCTATTCCTTGAAAAGAGTGTCTGGTTTTTCCTTCTCTAGCTTCGATTGTGCGTAAAATATGTTCAGTTGATTCTATGTCAGTAAATTCATTTTCAACTAAAGTCATAGTTAATTTTTCTAATTGATTCATAGTAGGACAAATGGCAAAAACCGCACCACTGCCTTTTAGCATCCGTCGCACTTGAGGAATAACAGTCCAAGGATCACCCAAATCAATCAAGGCTACATCAATGTCTTCCAGTGGCATTTTTTTCCTAGTCTTTAGATCCAAATTATGCTGTGTTACATATTTAGAAACTCCTGCTTTTTTGATATTTTTTTCAGCTATTTTCATGAAATTTTCATTAACATCAAAAGTGTATACATGACCGCGTGGTTTTACAATATTAGCAATAAAAGAAGTAAGTGAACCACTACCAGTTCCAATCTCTAAAATTTTTTGGCCGCTGCCAATTCCAGCTCTTGCAACAATGTAGCCAAGATCTTTTGGATAAACAATTTGTGTGCCATGTTGAATTTTCATTACATAATCATACATTGTGGGTTTTAGAAGATAGACATACTTGTCCTTGTTTGTATTTACTCGAGAACCATATTCTTTTCCAATTGCATCAGAGTGTTTGATTACTCCAATATGTGTATGAAGAGATTCTTTTTTTGAGATTTTCATTAACCATTTTTTTGAATGATTAAAATAGAACAGCACAGGGGAATTTTGTTTTATTTTAACCATAGATTTTCCCTAAAAATTTTAGATAAGAATCTACTGATTCTTTAAATTCAGAATAAAACTAGAGAGGCATGAAAATCTAGAATTAGTGCAGATAGTATTTTAATACCAACAAAAATATTATTGTGAAATGGCCGAATTCAAAGTTGAGGGCTCTGGTGGATATATCATAGCTGAACTAACTGAAGAGCAGGCAAAAAAAGCAGATTTAGGAGTGGGAAAATTGTTTTTGGCCCCAATTGGGAAACTTGAAACAGAGAAAATGCTCAAACACTATTGTAAAAACTGTGAAACTGAATTTAACAATCCACCAAAAATTCAATTGGAGGAAAGCACTAATGAAGAAGTGGCAGACAATTTGATACTAGTAGAAAGAGGACAATACACTTGTGAAAAATGTAATTCAATAATTGGAGAATACAGAGTCTTCAAAAAGAATGATGAATCAAGTGAAGTTGGAAATGCAAATCCATCTAAATGAAACTAAACCCGTCCTTAATTTTTCATGCCAAGAAACACAAATTGAATACATTGAGGACGATTAAATGAGAGAATTATCAAGAATATCTGATGATGAAATAAATAAGATTGCAGATAAGATGTCTGATTATTTCCTAAAAGATATTCGAAAAAATTCTTTTAGTATTGACTTTAACATCCTTGAGAAAAGACTTGAAACAAAATACATGCATGATGGCCATTCAGCAATGTTTCTTAATGGGCGAAAAGGAGTACGCATAATTGTTGACCATGGAATGTCTGAACAGTGGTCTGAGATAAACTGTAAAACTGAAATCAAAATATTTGAAAAATGTGGCATGAGACATACAGATCACATAATTAGAAAAAAAGTGTATAGTTATCTGATACAGCCAGAAAAGAAATTCTACAAAGAGTTAGAAAAAATACCTGACAGTGAATGGTTAAGTATGACTAGTGTTGCCAAGACAATTTCACAAGATATCCTTGGATTAATTGAAAAAACTGCTACAAGTATTGGATTTACCCTTGAAGATATCTTACAATTGATGGCTGAAAATAGGTTCATAACAGAACTCAGATCTAAAAAGAAATCATAATGAAAAAGAATCAAATAGTGCGACAAGTAGGGTTCTTTTATGGCAAATTCAAAATGTGTATCATGTGGAATTAGTTTCTTTTCCCCAACAGGTTCAGACAAATGTTCCAGATGTGCAGGCAAAGAATCACAGGGACACGAAGGTGAGGATTCCTGTGGCTGCGGACATAGTCATTAACCCTATTTTCTAATTTTTTAAATATCTAGATTAA
>ERZ813253.569-NODE-569-length-12771-cov-6.384767_pt1 | contig 12771 bp, 13 predicted proteins | sample MGYA00520893_ERZ813253 | MGnify/ENA primary metagenome ERZ813253 (study PRJEB31669, sample SAMD00080414) | marine metagenome | biome: oceanic hadal pelagic zone biome; feature: marine hadalpelagic zone; material: sea water | place: Pacific Ocean:Izu-Bonin Trench...
TGCATTCATCAGAGCCTGGAAGTCCGCGAAGGAGAAAAAAACAACTCACTCATCATGGCATAAAAGCGGCCCCGTCGACAGTTCGTGAAGGGTGTTCGAACACCTAATTAATTCGGTGCCGGTGAACTATGAGGTGGAAGCCCTCATGTTGTTTCCATTGCTATCAACTGACCGAGACTGGAAACATAGATGACAATTCTAGAAGACTACTTATCCGTTACCGAGTGCGCCAGCGAGCTTGGAATCGACAAGCGTACGCTTGAAAGATGGAACCGTCTCAGAGAGGCACCGCCCCGGACAAAAATCGGAAAGAAAGTTCTTTATCGTAGCATTCCGGCAACTGCATCTTGCAGAACAGGCGGAAGACGTTCCATTCAGCCTCATCCCTGCCACCCTCGACCTCGTAGGCGAAGTTGACGATCTAATTGCAGCTATCGCTTCGGCCATCCCAAAGACCAAACCGGTCGCCGTCGTGCTCGACACGCTTAATCGATCCATGCGCGGCTCCGAAGCGTCGGACGCGGATATGAGCGACTACATCAAAGCTGTGGACGCTGTGCGGGAGGCGTTCAACTGCGCCGTCCTGGTTGTCCACCACTGCGGCCATGAGGCAAGCAGCCCACGCGGACATACATTTCTGACCGGACATTGTCCGGTGTCCGAACCAGTCCGGCGAAATGATTCTGATGCTAAAACCCTAATCAAGTTCCTCATGCACGCCATACCTCAAAACATCAAACAGATTAACCATAACGCCCTGCCGATGAGCCAGGATTCCCCGGTCATGCTTTAATAGCGGGATATGGTGGCCGTTGACCCTGGACGGCCTACCTCGTGACCGGCCCCGCCACACATCCCCCTCCCTGTGGCGGGGCCTTTTCTATGTTGGTTTCAGGATGCCAGGCCCTTGCAGATTTGAAGGCGGAAAGGTGGTGAAGGCATAAACTGCAAAAAATTTCGATTTTCTCACTGCGATACTGACGCACAGGTATCACCATCGAACATCATCAATCGTGCCATGCTTCTAATTTATGCGGGCACATAGCGGACACATGGCGACAATAAACGATTATTACATTGAAAAACAATAACTTGTAAGTTAATAGAAATTGCCTAAGTAACAGTGGATCCTGAAATTAAGCAGGGAGCACGGAGGAGCAAATTAAGGCAGTTGCGTGCCCCTGCAACCACCTTAACCGTGGATCGAGGATTACAGATTTACCGAAATATTTCTTCTAGACTGTTGAAGTTAAAGCCAAATCGACGGTAGCCGACCAATGTTATGATATTGGCGGTAACGCTCCTCCGCTACCATCACTGCTATAAAATCAATCCCGTTGGAAATTTTTCAACATTTGATGAAATTACATGCGTGAGGAGCAAATTAAGGCAGTTGCGGGCCCCCGCAACCACCGACAGTTGACTCCCCGGTTCTTCGGAACCGGGGCGTTGTTTTTTGGGGTCATCTGTATCGCAAAAGGCAATAATAGCGGCGATATCGCCGTGGAGTTCCGCGTCAAGGCCGCTGCCGTCCTCAGTCGGGCTCAGGACAATCTTGTCGATCAATCAATCGCTCATTTTCACTCCGCCGCACTGGCCTCATTTTGTCCCGCCGTTGACACGCTCGAGGCCGCTAATGGGGTCTGTCAAATTCACTGACGACCCGAGGTTAATTTGACAGACACGTGTTTGATTATTAGAGTTCCCGGAGTGGAAATTTTTCGAATAAATTAAGATCAACTCAACTGGAATTCCCGCAATCTGGGAAACACAAACTAGTGCTAGGGAGGGCTTCATGAATACCAAGAATTTTGCACGCCGGCTGTTGACGCCGCTGGCGGGGTTGATGCTTGCGGCGTTTGTCGCGAGCCCGTCGACCGCCCAGGAAGTAATGGGGGGAACACTTTACGGTGACATGAACACTGTCACCCAGGATATGCTGAGCCGGGCCGCCGGCGACGGTAACAACTTCCTGCATACCAACGGCAACTACAGCCAGACACGCTATTATCCGGCGAGTCAGATCAACACATCTAATGTCAAGAATCTGCGGCCGGCCTGGATCTTCCAGACTGAGATCGTCGAATCCTTGGAAACCACCCCGATCGTGGTCAATGGTGTCATGTATGTGACCACCTCGTTCAATCATGTCTATGCCTTGAACGCGGCCACCGGCGCCCAGATCTGGCATTACAAGCATAAGATGGGCCCGATCACGACCTATTGCTGCGGCCCGAATAACCGCGGCGTCGCCGTTACCGGCGACAAGGTCTTCATGGGCACCCTCGACGCCAAGCTGATTGCACTGGACGCCAAGACCGGCAAACTCATCTGGGAGACACAGATTGCTGATCCCGAGCTTGGTTATTCCGAGACCATGGCGCCGACAGCCGTTAACGGCAAAATCCTGATCGGCACCAATGGTGGCGAGTACGGTATCCGCGGCTTCGTGAAAGCCTATGACGCGGAGAGCGGCAAACTGCTGTGGACGTTCGACACGACGCCTGAGAATTCAGTCGGCGTCTGGGCGACCCACGACGCTACCGGCCGCGACATGCTGCGCGACATCGCGGCAGAGAAGGCGGCCCTGGCCAAGTTGGGCGATCCCTATAAGACCCTCGGCGGCGGTGTGTGGCAGAACCCGGCTTATGATCCGGACACCAACCGCATCTACTTCATGGCCGGCAATCCGTCGCCTGACCTCGACGGCTCGATCCGCCCGGGCGACAATCTCTATACCAACTCGCTCATCTCGGTCGATCTGGATACCGGCAACTATGTCTGCCACTTCCAGTATATCGCCCATGATGTATGGGATCTGGACGCGGTCAGCCCGCCAATCCTGGCCATGGTCGCCGACAAGAACGGCAACATGGTCAAGGGCGTGCTGCATGGCGGCAAGACCGGCCATGTCTACATCCACAATGCCGATGACTGCAGCCTGATCCGTTACTCGGAAGCCATGGTGCCCCAGGAGAACATGTGGGTGCTGCCGACCAAGGACGGTGAGCGCATGCTGCCTGGCGCCAACGGCGGCGTCGAATGGTCACCCATGACAGTTGATGAAAGCCTCGGCCTAGTCTACGCCATTAACCTGCATCAGCCGATGACCTATCACGTGGAAAGCTCGCCCTATCCTGAAGGCAAGCTCTGGCTCGGCGGCGCCTTTAAGGTGATCGCCAGTGAAGAGCAGTGGGGCAACGTGACGGCGGTTGATTACAACACCGGCGAGATCCGCTGGAAGGTCAAGACCCAGCAGCCGATGATCGGTGGCATCATGGCCACGGCGGGCGGTCTAGTGTTTGCCGGTGAAGGCAACGGCCAGTTCAAGGCCTATGACTCTGCCACCGGCAACGTGCTCTGGAACTTCCAGGCCGGCGCCGGCGTCAATGCGCCTCCCGCCTCCTACACTGTCAACGGTAAGCAGTACATCGTCGTCGGTGCGGGCGGTAACGTGCAACTCAACTACAAGCGCGGTAATAACATTATCGCGTTTACGCTGGCTGACTGACGCAAGCCGGCGAAGCTGATACGCTTCGGGCGGTCGCCCTTCGGGGTGGCCGCCCGTATTTTTGACGTTTTTTCCTGTTAAAAGAAACCTTATGACAAGCAAACGATCACCCGTCCTGGTTCTTGCCCTGGCTTTGTTGTTCTCAGGCGCGGCGGCGGCCCAGGATGACCCATACGCCGATGTCCGCGACCAAATCGAGCTCTGCACCAGCTGTCACGGTGAAAACGGCGCTTCCGACAACCCGGAATTTCCCATCCTGGCGGGCCAGCATTTTTATTATACCTATGTCCAGTTAAAGGACTTCAAGGCCGGGCGTCGGGCCAACGAGATCATGGAAGAGATTGTCCGGGAGTTGGAGAGGAGCGAGATGAAACTCCTCGCGCAATTCTTCTCCGAACAGGCCTGGCCGAATATCGCCTATAAGTCCGATGACGCCATTGCCGCGGCGGGCCGCACGGCGGCGGAATCCGGACAATGCGTCGCTTGCCATCTCGGCGATTATACCGGCAACAGCCGCGTCCCGCGTATCTCGGGGCAGCATCCCGAATATCTCAAGAAAACCATGTTCGATTTCAAGCAGAAGCTGCGCATGAACTCGCCGGCCATCGCGACTCTCCTGGCGGCTTTCAGCGATGATGATATATCGGCTATGGCGGAATACCTCGCCGGCTACTAACCGCCCCGCGAGATCAGCAGAGCGGCGGCATCCATGCTGCCCTTGGCCTTTGCGATGGCCAGCGGAGTACGGCCCTCTTTGTCTGTGGGCGCCGGGTTGGCGCCCGCCGCCAGTAATTGCTCGATGACCGCGGGGTGGTTGCGATAGGCCGCCGTGGTCAACGCCGTCCAGCCGCGATTATCGCGCGGCGTTACATCCGCCCCGCGTTCCATAAGCAGATGAACAGTGGCAAGTCCGTCCTGGGGCGGAACATCGTTGCTGTAACCGGCGGCCCACATGAGCGCCGTCAGATTATTGCCGTACTGCCGATTGACGTCGATACCCCGATCGAGCAGTTTCCCGACAATCACCGTAAAGCCTCTTGCCGACGCGTAAATGATGGCGCTTTTTCCGGTCACGTCGATGGCGTCGGCCTCGGCGCCGTTGTCGAAAAGAAAATCGAGCATCCGCTCATCGCCGTTGAAGGCCGCTGCAATAAAGGGCGTCAGCCCCTTCTTGTTGGCGTGGTTGATGACGGCGCCAGCCGCGAGAAGCGCCTTAACCGAGCCGTACTTGCCCGCCGTTGCCGCCCGAAGCAGGGCCGAGGAACCCACCAGGTTGAGGTGATTGACCAACGACCCGGCCTCAAGCAGGGCGCGCACGGTCTTCGATTTTCCGGTTCGTGCGGCCAGCAGGAGAGCCGTATTGCCGAAGCGGTCGCGGGCGTCGACCAGCGCTCCGAGATCGAGCAGCGCCTCGACATCGTGGGTGCGCCCCTTTTCCGCCGCCTCAAACAACTGTTCGTTCAACTGACGGAGCTCCGCCCCCGGCGTCGGGTTGACGGCGGGCAATTCATGGATCGCCCCGGCGGGTTGGGCGGCCAGCAACAGCGCCGCAACGAGCGCCATGGGTGCAAAACGGTACATGGTTGGCTGTATTCCCCAACCAAGGGAAAATTGCAAGCATCTCAAGAGCATCTATAATCCGATCATGTCGATACACGATGAAAACGCCGTTCTCGCCATAGCGGGGCTCGGCTTCAGTTTTGGCGCCAAATGCGTTCTCGATAGCATTGCCCTGACGGTGCGCGCCGGCGAGTTCAAACTGTTGCTGGGACCGAACGGCGCCGGCAAGACCACGTTGTTTTCACTCATCACGCGCCTCTATGACTCGCCGCAAGGCAAGATCGAGGTCGAGGGTAATGACCTCAAGAAAAATTCGGGGCAGGCGCTCCGCCGCATGGGGGTGGTGTTCCAGCAGCCGACCCTGGATCTCGATCTGACGGTACGCCAGAACCTGATGTATCACGCGGCCCTGCATGGCTTATCAAGTGTGCGGGCCAAGGCCAGAATGAACGATGAACTCGATCGCCTGGGCATGGCTGATCGAGCGGACGAACGGGTCCGCAAGCTCAATGGCGGTCACCGGCGGCGCGTCGAGATTGCCCGCGCCCTGATGCATGAACCCAAGTTACTCCTGCTCGACGAGCCGACGGTCGGTCTTGATGTGCCTACCCGGCGCGATATCGTCGACCATGTTCACAGCCTGTCACGCGACTCAGGCATCGCCGTGCTCTGGGCGACCCATCTGATCGACGAGGTGCGCGACGGGGATTCCGTGTTCGTCCTCCACCAGGGCACCCGGCGGGCGGATGGGCCCCTCGCCGACGTACTCGAGGCAACCGCCACCGCCACCATCGCCGATGCCTTCGATGCCTTAACCTCGGGACCGGGGACATGACGTCGGTTCACGCCTTGCGCTGCCTGCTGGGCATCATGAAGCGCGAATACCTGCGCTTCCTGAACCAGCGTGAAAGATTTATCGCGGCCCTGGTGCGGCCCCTGCTCTGGTTGCTCATATTCGCCACCGGATTCCGCGCCATTCTCGGGGTCTCCATCATCGAGCCTTACGAGACCTACATCCCCTACGAGGTCTATATAACGCCGGGGCTGATCGCCATGATTCAGCTTTTCAACGGCATGCAGAGTTCGCTCTCCATGGTTTATGACCGCGAGATGGGCAGCATGCGAACCTTGCTGGTCAGTCCCGTACCGCGCTGGTATCTGCTGTTCTGCCGGCTGCTGGCGGGAACCCTGGTGTCGATACTCCAGAGCTATGCATTCCTGCTCGTTGCCGCACTGTTCGACATCCGCGCCCCGGCCCTGGGCTACGTCGCCCTGCTTCCCGCCCTGATCGTTACCGGTTTGATGCTGGGCGCCATGGGCATGGTGCTGTCGTCGATGATCCGGCAGTTGGAGAATTTCGCCGGCATCATGAACTTCGTCATTTTCCCGATGTTTTTTCTGTCATCGGCGCTCTATCCCCTGTGGCGCATACAGGAGAGCAGTGATCTGCTGTACCGGCTCTGCATCCTTAACCCGTTCACTTACGCGGTGGAGCTGATCCGCTTTTCGCTGTACCTGAAGACCAATGGCGCGGCAGCGGCGGTGGTTGTGGTGGCCTTCATGGGGTTTGCTGCAATCGCTGTCTACGCCTATGACCCGGCGCGTGGGATTTTAAGCCGCAAGGGCACGGGCGAATAGGCATCGTCCGCTTGAAATTGTTATCAAATACTGCGGTTACCGTCCGGCCTTGGCGCCACGGCATGGCTTGCAATCGGGAAAATCTTTCGTCATAGTGATGGTTGTTGGATTTCTGAGAAAAACAAAATATAGGGAGGAATTTTCATGGCTTGGAAAACACCGAAAGTTGTCGAGATCTGCATCGGCATGGAGATCAACTGCTACGCCTCCGCCAAGCTTTAAGATAAAGCAGGCGACGACGCGTACATTAGAGGGGCGGACAGCAAACCGCTTCATTCATGAACGAACGCTTGACGGCGCGACGCGGATGATGCGTTTGCGGTCGGGTTGTTTTGTTCTTTTCGCGTCGCCGCAACCCTGACTGTGGCATAGCGACATGCTCCAAATTCTTGTCCTGGGCGCTGCCGCGGGCGGCGGCTTTCCTCAGTGGAATTCCAACAGCGATGCTTGTAACCGCGCCCGCCGGGGCGATGCCCGGCCCCTGACCCAATCCTCCATCGCCGTTACCGCCGACGGCGAGCATTGGGTGGTGCTCAACGCATCCCCGGATATTCGCCACCAGATCAACGAAAACCCGGCCCTGCACCCGCGCACTGGGACCCGCCACAGCCCTATATGCGCCGTGGTGCTGACCAATGGAGACGTGGATCATGTCGCCGGGCTGCTCACCCTCCGTGAATCGACGCCGTTCACCATCCATGCCAGCGACCGGGTGTTGGCGGTACTTGCGGCCAATAGCATCTTCAACGTGCTCAACCCCGATTTCGTGAGCCGCAACGAGATTACCCTGGGGGCGCCGTTTGCACCGGCGCCGGGCCTTGAAATCGAAGCCTTCGCGGTTCCCGGCAAGGTGGCGCTCTATCTCGAAGACAGCGCCGCCGGAAATAACTTCGGCACAGAGGACGGCGACACCATCGGCCTGGCGGTGCGCGATAGTGCAAGCGGGCAGGAATTCTTCTATATCCCCGGCTGCGCCGCCATGCCCGATGATATCGCCGGGCGGCTGTCGGGCGCAACGCTGGTGCTGTTCGACGGCACGCTGTTTGAAAACGAGGAGATGATTTCCCGCAGCGAAGGCATTAAGACCGGCCAACGCATGGGCCATATGAGCATGTCGGGGCCCGGCGGCGTCCTCGCCGCTTTCGAGAACCTCGGCGTCGGGCGGCGCATCTTCATTCACATCAACAATACCAACCCGGTCCTGCTGGATGATTCACCCGAGCGCGCCGCCGTCGAGGCCGCGGGCTGGGAAGTCGCCTGGGACGGCATGGAGATCGAGCCTTGAGCAAATTGCTGAACAGGGAAGCGCTGGAGGCGCGGCTGCGCGCGATCGGGGTCGAGCGCTACCACGACAAACACCCGTTCCACATTATGCTGCACGGCGGCGACGCGACCCTGGGCCAGGTCCGCGCCTGGGTGCTCAACCGCTATTGCTATCAAAGCGCCATACCCCGCAAGGACGCCGCCCTGCTGTCCAAGGCCGAGGATCCGGCCTTGCGGCGCGAATGGCGGCGGCGGATCGAGGACCATGACGGCGGCGACGGCGTCGAAGGCGGCATCGAGCGCTGGCTCAAGCTCGCCGAGGGTGTCGGACTCGACACCGATTATGTGGCCTCCATGGAAGGCGCCCTGCCGATCAGCAAATTCGCCACCGAGGCCTATGTACATTTCGTACGCGACCGGCCGCTGCTTGAAGGCATTGCGTCATCGCTCACGGAGCTGTTTGCACCGAACATCCACCGCGAGCGCATCGCCGGCCTGCTGGAGCATTATGATTTTGCCAACGACACCACCCTTGCCTATTTCCGCAAACGCCTCGACCAAGCCCCGCGCGACGTGGAATTCGGCCTCTCCTGGGTGCTCGATAACGCCACCACGGAAGAGCGCCAGCAGGCGGTCATCGCGGCGCTATACTTCAAGTGCGATGTGTTATGGGCGCAACTGGATGGGCTATATTACGCCTATGTGGCGCCCGGCTTTATCCCGCCCGGCGCCTACGACCCGGAGATGAACGCATGAGCGAACGCACAGTGATCGACGAAGCCTCCTTACCGGCCTTCCCCAGGGGGGTTCGTCTGAAGCACGACGAGGCGCGCGCCCAATGGGTCATCCTGGCGCCCGAGCGCATGTTCGTGCTCGACGATATCGGCCTCGCTATCATGCAGCGCGTCGATGGTGAGCGTATGGTTTCCGCCATCGTCGATGACCTGGCCGACGCCTTCCAGGCACCACGCGAGCAGATCCTCGGCGACGTGATCGGCATGCTTCAGGGTTTCGCCGACAAGGGTGTTCTCTCGGCATGACCGGCAATCACCCGCCGCCGCTCGCCCTTCTCGCGGAACTGACCCACCGCTGTCCGCTGCGCTGTCCCTATTGCTCAAATCCCCTGGAACTGAGCCGCCGCAGCGCTGAGATGAATACGGAAGAATGGCTCGGCCTGCTCGATGAAGCCGCGGGGCTCGGCATTCTGCAGGTGCATTTTTCCGGCGGCGAACCGGCGGCCCGTGATGATCTTGAGATCATGGTCGAGCATGCGGAACAGATAGGCATCTACACCAACTTGATTACCTCCGGCGTGCTGCTCGATGAGAATCGCCTCAAAGGCCTGGCGGCGAAGGGCTTGCAGCATGTGCAGTTGAGCTTTCAGGGCGCAACGCCGGAAATCGCCGACCGCATCGGCGGCTATCCCGGCGGCCATGAGAAGAAGCTGGAGATTGCGCGCATCGTCGGCGAAATCGGCCTGCCGCTCACGGTCAACGCCGTCATGAGCCGGGGAAATCTGCACCAGCTCGACGCCATGATCGAGCTTGCCGTCGGCTTCGGCGCGCAGCGCCTGGAGATTGCCAACGTCCAGTACTACGGCTGGGGGCTGCTCAACAGGCGCGCCCTGCTACCGACCCGCGCTCAGCTCGACCAGGCGACCGCCACGGTGGACGCCGCCCGCGAGCGCCTCAAGGGCGTTCTGGTGATCGATTACGTGGTGCCTGATTACTATGCGCGACGCCCTAAGTCCTGCATGGGCGGTTGGGGGCAACGCTTTCTCAACATCAACCCGGAAGGCCGGGTGCTGCCGTGCCATGCTGCCGAGACCATACCGGGTTTGGTATTCGAGCGGGTCGGCGATCGACCGCTAGGCGAAATCTGGCGCGACGGCCAGGCCTTTACCGCCTTCCGCGGCACCGGCTGGATGCCGGAGCCCTGTATGTCATGTGACCAGCGTGAGATCGATTGGGGCGGCTGCCGCTGTCAGGCCATGGCCGTTGCCGGCCGCGCCGACGTGGCGGACCCGGCCTGCGAGCTGTCCCCCGACCATGACAAGATGCTGGCCATCGCGGCGGCCGAAGGCAGCGGCGATGGTGCGGACTATGTCTATCGCCGGATCGGCGGCCCCGCTAAAAGATGAAAGGGTTGGTCACCTGGGTCTTGCTGATGTTGGTGATCACACCGGCCGAGGCGGCGTCCGGGCTGGTCTATGTGACCAACGAGAAGAGCAGCGACATCACCGTTCTGGATAGCAAAACCTTCGAGGTGCTGCGCAGCTTCGATACCTGCCGCCGCCCCCGCGGGGTTCATTTCAGCCATGACCGCAGCGAATTCTATGTCGGCTGCGCCGATGACGACCAGATTGCTATTTATGAGACCGCGACCGGTGCGCTGATCGGGCGTATTCTCAACATCGAGGAGCCGGAAACCTTCGATCTCAGCCCCGACGGCAAGCTGCTTTACGTCTCCAATGAAGAGGACGCCACCGTCTCTATCGTCGATATCGAGGCGCGCCGTGTGATCGGCGATGTGGAAACCGGCGAGGAGCCGGAAGGGGTGCTGTTCACCGCCGACGGCAAGACCGTCTATGTGGCATCCGAGGCGGCCAACATGGTCCATGTCATCGACACCGAGACGGTCGAGGTGGTGGCCGATATCCTGGTCGATACGCGGCCGCGCCGTTTCGCCCTGACCCTGGATGAGACAGAGCTCTGGGTCTCCGCCGAACTCGCCGGCATCGTCGATATTATCGACACCGCCAGCAACAAGATCATCGGCGATATTACCTTCCTGCCCACGGGTTTTCGCAAGGAGCAGGTCACCCCCGTCGATCTGCTGATCACCAAAGACGGCACGACGGCCTATGTCGCCCTCGGCCGCGCCAACCATGTTGCCGTGGTTGATGTGGCGAGCCGAAAAATTGTCGAATATATTCTCGTCGGCAAACGCCCCTGGGGCCTCGCTCTCAACGCAGACGAGACGATGCTGTGGGTGGCCAATGGATTATCCGACGACATCACCATCATCGATACGGAAAGCCTCAAGGCAATCATTTCGGTCCCCGTCGGCAAGGTTCCCTATGGGATCCTCATCGATGATCAATAGGCTGCTTATTGTCTTGACTGCGGTTGCCGCCCTAGCGGGGACGGCGGCGGCGGTGGAAAAGACGCCCTTCGTCATCGGCTATCTCGAAATCGAAGGCGATCCCCGCTACGCGCCGCCGCGCGCCTATGCGGGTATCGACGTGCGCCCGAGGCATCGGCCCGTCGATGGCGCGGCGCTGTCGATTCGCGAGTCCAAGATCATCGGCCGTGCTCTCGGCCTGACATTTTCCCTGGATCGGGTATCCGCTGATACGGCGGACGGGTTGTCGCGGGAAATGGACCGCCTTCAAGATCAGCGGGGCGTCGATTTTTTTATTGTTGATGGCGCTTCGGACGTGCTGACCAGCCTGGCCGACCATGCGGCAGACCGCGATATGTTGCTATTCAATATCTCGGAGCCTGACGATAGGCTGCGCAGCGATGCCTGCGCCGCCAATCTCATGCATGTGATTCCCAGCCGCGCCATGCTGGCCGACGCCATGGCGCAGTTCCTGGTGGCCAGCCGGTGGAAGAATATCCTGGTTCTCAAGGGTGAATTTCCCGCAGACACTGCCCTGGCGCAGGCCTTTCAGGCGTCGGCGAAAAAATACGGGCTGAAAGTGGTGGATAAGCGCGATTTTGTCCTCGGCAATGACCCCAGGGAACGGGAGAAAAACAATATCGCTCTGCTGACGGCAGGAGTGGACTATGACGCCGTGTTTATCGCAGACAGCCTTGGACAGGTCGGGCGTTACGTACCCTATCAAACGGCATTGCCCCGGCCCGTGGTCGGCAGCGAAGGGCTGGTCGCCGGCGCCTGGAACTGGGCGTGGGAGCGGCACGGCGCGCCGCAATTGAACCAGCGCTTCGAACGGCGCATGGGGCGCCGCATGGAGGACAGAGACTGGGCAGCCTGGGCAGCCGTGAAGGCAATCGTCGAAGCCGTCGCCCGCACGGGCGGCAGCGATTTCTCGCAAACCGCCGCATATCTCAAAGGACCCGATATGATCCTCGACGGCTATAAGGGCGCCGCCATGAGCTTCCGCTCCTGGGACAATCAGCTCCGCCAGCCGTTATTGATCCACACCAGCAACGCTGTGATCGAGCGCGCGCCGCTCGAAGGCTTTCTGCATTCCACACAGTATATGGACACCCTGGGCTACGATGCGCCGGAAAACCGCTGCCGGTTCTGATCCGGAATCCGGCAACGTTAGGCAGCAACGTCAATATCCTGATCTGTCGAATACATTCCCTGTTAATTCGCAAATTTTCCCTGAAAGTCGTGGGTTATCAGGGAAATCCGCCGGAGACAGGTTCGCTCCTGACTGCCACCACCACCATTTTTGCGTTTCGCATTTCCTGTGACGAATGTCCGCTTATGGCTATTAGCGGACTCTTTTGGCCACGGTGATTTACGTCCGCTCTACCCCGGCGGTCGAAGCGTTGACCAACGAGATTGATGTGTAGCGTCCCTGCTAGTCTTGATACTAAATCACGGCGAGCACCGGCTCCAGAGACCATCGTGCCATTAGACCAAAGGCCGGTCATGCACTAACATTCAAACTGGACCTCTCAAAGGGGGCTGACCAAGAGGCTTGAGCCAGCTGTTGGAGCGCCAGGTTTCCATGGCGGTATTTGTGCAAGATTGGGTAAGATAAGCAAGTCAAAAGCTGACACTGACGCCGCGATGCGCGCCTTTGGCGAGCCGGTGCGGCA
>ERZ813253.570-NODE-570-length-12755-cov-6.823646_pt1 | contig 12755 bp, 10 predicted proteins | sample MGYA00520893_ERZ813253 | MGnify/ENA primary metagenome ERZ813253 (study PRJEB31669, sample SAMD00080414) | marine metagenome | biome: oceanic hadal pelagic zone biome; feature: marine hadalpelagic zone; material: sea water | place: Pacific Ocean:Izu-Bonin Trench...
CGCGAAGAACAGGTTCTGCTTGATGTTGCGCATGGTCGCCCGCGACAGGCGGCGGGCCCGGACGATGCCGCCCAGATCGCCACTGACCAGGGTGAACCCGGCGCTCTCGATGGCCACGTCGGCGCCGGTGCCCATGGCGATGCCGACATCCGCCTGGGCCAGCGCCGGGGCGTCGTTGACGCCGTCGCCGGCCATGGCGACTTTCTTGCCGGCGGCCTGCAATTCCTCGACCATGCGCGCCTTGTCCTCGGGCATCACGTCGGCGCGGATCTCATCGATTCCCAGTTTTGCCGCCACCGCCCTCGCCGTGCGCTCGTTGTCGCCGGTCGCCATGATGATGTGGAAGCCTTCGGCGCGCAGCGCCTTGAGCGCATCGGGCGTGGTCTCCTTGAGCGGATCGGCGACCGCCACCAGGCCGGCGATTTGCGAGCCGACGATGACGAACATCACCGTTTCGCCCTGGTCGCGCCGCTCATTGGCGGTCTCGGCAAAGCGGCCGCCGTCGAGGCCCATGTCGGCGAGCAGCTTGGCGTTGCCCAAGGCCACCGGCTGGCCGTCGACGACTCCCTTGACGCCCTTGCCGGTGATCGCCTCGAATTCTTCCGCCGTGGCCAGGACGATGCCGCGCGCCTCGGCCCCGGAGACGATGGCATCGGCGAGGGGATGCTCCGAACCGCGTTCCAGGCTGGCGGCGAGGCGCAGCACCTCGGCCTCGTCGTGGCCAGTCTCGGGCAGCACCGCGACCAGCTTGGGCTTGCCGACGGTCAGCGTGCCGGTCTTGTCGACGATCAATGTGTCAACCGCGGCGAAGCGCTCCAGCGCCTCGGCGTTCTTGATCAGCACGCCGAGCTGGGCGCCCCGGCCGGTCGCCGTCATGATCGACATGGGGGTCGCCAGGCCGAGGGCGCAGGGGCAGGCGATAATCAGCACGGCGACCGCCGACACCAGGCCGTAGGCGAGCGCCGGGTCCGGCCCCCAGATGGCCCAGACCGCGAAGGCGACGGCGGCGATGGCGATCACCGCCGGCACGAACATGCCGGCCACGGAATCGGCGAGCTTCTGGATCGGCGCGCGGCTGCGCTGGGCATTGGCGACCATCTCGACGATCTGGTTGAGCATGGTGTCGGCGCCGACCCGTTGGGCCTCGATAATCAGGCTTCCCGTGCCGTTTATGGTGGCGCCGGTGACCTTATCGCCGGCCACCTTCTCGACCGGCACCGGTTCGCCGGAAATCATCGACTCGTCGATCGAGGAACGGCCCTCGACCACCACCCCGTCGACCGGCACCTTGTCGCCCGGACGGACCCGCAAGCGGTCGCCGACGAGGACATCTTCGAGCGGGATTTCCTCCTCCCGCCCGTCCTCGCGGATCACGCGGGCGGTCTTGGGGGCGAGATCGAGGAGTGCGCGGATGGCCGATCCGGTGCGCTCGCGCGCCCCGAGTTCCATCAACTGACCGAGCAGGACGAGGACGATGATCACCGCGCCGGCCTCGAAATAGACGCCGACATTGCCCCCGGCATCGCGGAAACCGTCCGGAAAAATCCCCGGCGCAAACACCGCGACGACGCTGAACAGATACGCGGCGCCGACCCCCATGGCGATCAGGGTGAACATGTTCAGGCTGCGGTTGATCACGGATTTGACGCCGCGCGCGAAGAACGGCCAGCCGGCCCACAGGATGACCGGCGTGCCGAGGATCAGCTCGACCATGAGGGTTACCCGCTCGCCCAGGATATCGCGGACGAAGCCGAGTCCCACGAAGGGGCCCATGGTGAGCACCAGAAGCGGAACCGTGAGCACGGCGCCAACCCAAAAGCGGCGCCTGAAATCGACCAGTTCCGGGTTCGGCCCTTGGTCGTCGGCCGGTATCCCCATGGGCTCGAGCGCCATGCCGCATTTCGGGCATTCGTCCGGCCCGTCCCGCACGATCTCGGGGTGCATGGGACAGGTGTATTTGGTTCCCTTCGGCGCTACCGCCTGCGGCTCCCTGTGCGCCCCGGAGATGAAATGCACCGGATCGGTCGCGAACTTGTCATGGCACCCTTGCGAGCAGAAGTGATAGGTCTCGCCGGCGTGCTCCAGGCTGGGTTTGCCGGCATCCACCGGCACGGTCATGCCGCATACCGGATCCTTGACCGCAGGCCTGCCGGCGGCGGCCTGTGAAGGGCCGTGATCATGCTGTTCGGTCATTTATTTGAGCTTTCCGTCGGCAGGGTTCTTCGCGGCCGATAACTCTGCCGTTTGAGAGCCCACCTTGTGCTTCTTGCCGCCTGCGCAGCAACCACGACCGAACAGATGCATGGCGATCATGCCGCCGCCGAACAGAACCACGATCCAATTGTCGAGCAGCCATTGCATGTCGATACTCTCTTTCGCCGTTGAGCGCCTTGCCGAATGAGGCGTTGACGGAGCATCACATAATCATTCCAGTTACTGGAAGGTCAAGGTTTGTCCGGTTTTAATTACCTCATCGCTCGGCGATGGCTCCAACCAGGGCGGTTCCCTTCCCTGCCCGCGCGGGGTATTCTGGCGATTGCGTTCATAATGTAATGCATTAGTAATCGCGCATGAGTCCCTGATATGTTGCTCTTAATCGATAATTACGACAGCTTTACCTACAACTTGGCCCATTTCCTCGGGGAACTCGGCGCCGAGGTCACGGTGAAGCGTAATGACGCGATCACCGTGGATGCGCTGCTCAATGACCAGCCCGAGGCGGTGGTCATGTCGCCCGGTCCCTGCGATCCCGACCGCGCCGGTATCTGCCTGGAGCTGGTGCGGCGCGCCGCCGGCAGAATTCCCCTGCTCGGCGTCTGCCTCGGCCATCAGGCGATCGGCCAGGCCTTCGGCGGCAAGGTGGTGCGCGCGCCCACGGTCATGCACGGCAAGCTGAGCCCGGTCCGCCACAACGGCACTGGTCTGTTTCGCGACCTGCCGAACCCGTTTGAGGCGACCCGCTACCATTCCCTCACCGTCGAGCGCGAGAGCCTGCCCGATTGCCTTGAGATCACCGCCGAGACCGACGAGGGCGTCATCCTCGGCCTGTCACATCGCGAATTGCCGGTCCATGGCGTGCAATTCCACCCGGAAAGCATTGCCTCGGAACAGGGTCACGCTCTCCTGAAGAACTTCCTCGAGATTGCCAAATCGGCGGGAAGCGCATGAGCAATGACATGAAAGAGCTGCTCGGGCTGGTTGCCACGGGCGCCACTCTGAGCGTCGAGCAATCGAGCGCCGCCTTCGATATCATGATGTCGGGGGACGCCACGCAAGCCCAGATCGGCGGTTTCCTCATGGCCCTCCGGGTGCGCGGCGAGACCGTCGATGAGATCACCGGCGGGGTCACCGTCATGCGCGCCAAGATGATCAAGATCGACGCCCCCGAGGGCGCCATGGACGTGGTCGGCACCGGCGGCGACGGCCATAACACCTTCAACATCTCCACCGCCGCCGCCATGGTGGTTGCCGGCTGCGGCGTACCGGTCGCCAAGCACGGCAACAAGGCCGCGTCGTCGAAGAGCGGCGCCGCCGATGTTCTCGCCGCCCTCGGCGTCAAGCTCGATGCGGATATGTCGCTGGTGCAACGGGCGCTCAACGAGGGCGGCCTCTGTTTCATGCTGGCGCAGCGTCACCATGGCGCCATGAAAAACGTCGGCGGGCCGCGGGTCGAACTCGGCACCCGCAGCATCTTCAACCTGCTCGGGCCGCTGTCCAACCCGGCCGGCGTCAAGCGCATGCTGGTCGGCGTCTTCGACCGCGCCTGGCTTGAGCCCTTCGCCCAAGTGCTCGGTGCGCTTGGCATGGAGCGCGCCTGGGTGGTCCATGGCGCCGACGGCATGGATGAGCTGAGCACCACCGGCGCGTCCTTCGTCACCGAACTCAAGGACGGCGCAGTGCACAGCTTCGAAGTCTCTCCCGGCGATGTCGGCCTGGGCACGGCGACCCTCGAGGATCTCGCGGGCGGCGACGCCGAGGCCAACGCATCGGCGATTACCGTCCTGCTCGACGGCGCTCCCGGCCCGTTCCGCGATATCGTGCTCTATAACGCCGGCGCCGCCCTGGTGGTCGCGGGCAAGGCCGACGATCATGCGGCGGGAGTTGCCCTGGCGGCGGCCTCCATCGACGACGGCGCGGCCCGGGCCAAATTGGAAACCCTGGTGCGCATCACCAATGAAGACGCCCCATGAGCGATATTCTGGCCCGCATCTGCGCCGACAAGCGCATCGAGGTCGATCGCCGTAAGGCGGCCTGCCCCCAGGACCGGATCGAGCGGGACGCGGCCCTGGCCTCTCCCCCGCGCGGCTTCGCGGCGGCGCTCACGGCTTCTGCCCAAGGCGGCGGGCTGGCCCTGATCGCCGAGATCAAGAAAGCCTCGCCGAGCCGGGGCCTGATCCGCGCCGATTTCGACCCGCCCGCCCTGGCCCGCGCCTACAAGGATGGCGGCGCCGCCTGCCTGTCGGTGCTCACCGATGGGCCGTATTTCCAGGGTGAGGATGGGTTTCTCACCGCTGCCCGCGACGCCTCGGGATTGCCGGTCTTGCGCAAGGATTTCATGATCGACCCCTGGCAGATCGCCGAATCCCGCGCCCTCGGCGCCGATTGCGTGCTGATCATCATGGCCGCGCTGGACGATGGCTTGGCGGGCGAGATCATGGCGGCGGCGCGGGGGCTCGCCATGGATGCCTTGATCGAGGTCCATGACGAGGGCGAACTGGAGCGTGCGGCCCGGCTGGGCGGCTCCCTGATCGGCATCAACAACCGCAATCTCAAGACCCTGGAAGTCGATCTCGCGGTCACCGGGCGCCTCGCCCCCCTGGCGCCCGAGGGCGCCGAGCTGGTCTGCGAGAGCGGCCTCAACAGCCATGACGATCTGATGCGCATGGCGGCTCTCGGCGCCCGCCGCTTCCTGGTCGGAGAATCCCTCATGCGCGCAACCGATGTGGCGGCGGCGACCTCGGCCCTGCTCAACCGCGCCGCCTAATGGGTAAGCTCAGCCATTTCGACGCGGACGGCAAGGCGGCCATGGTCGATGTGTCGGCGAAAGACATCACCGAGCGTAGCGCCAGCGCCGCGGGCCGCATCGTCATGGCGCCCGAGACCCTGGCCTTGATCGCGGCGGGCTCGGTTGAGAAAGGCGATGTTCTGGGGGTGGCGCGCCTGGCCGGCATCATGGCGGCGAAGCGCACCCCGGATCTGATCCCCCTGTGCCACCCCCTGGCGTTGACCTCGGTCACCGTCGATCTGGTCTGCAACGAAGCGACCAATGCGGTCGATATCACCGCGACCTGCAAGCTCAAGGGCCGCACCGGGGTCGAGATGGAGGCCCTGACCGCGGTTTCCGTGGCCGCGCTCACGGTCTACGACATGTGCAAGGCGGTCGACCGCGCCATGACCATCGAAGCGGTCCGCCTGACCCATAAGGCCGGCGGTAAATCCGGCGAATTCCGCCGCGACGACACATGACCAAACTATTGCCGGTCGCCGAGGCGTTGGCTCGTGTCACCGCCGCCTTCTCCCCCCTGCCCGGCGAACAGGTGAGCATTGCCGATGGCCTCGGGCGGGTGCTCGCCGAGGATATCCATGCCCGGGTGACCCAGCCGCCCGTGGCGGTCTCGGCGATGGACGGCTACGCCGTGCGCGCCGCCGATACCGCCGCCGCGCCGGTGAGTCTACGTCTGATTGGCGAGGCCCCGGCGGGCGGCGCTCACCAGGGCGTTGTCGGTGAGGGCGAGGCGGTGCGCATCTTCACCGGCGGCCCGGTTCCCGAAGGCGCCGACGCCATCGTCATCCAGGAAGACACCGAGGCGGCTAAGGGTCTGGTTACCGTGAAGAGCACCGTCACCGAGGGGCGCTATGTGCGGCGGGCGGGGCTCGATTTCAGCCAGGGCGATCTCGGCCTGTCCGCCGGGCGGCGTCTCAGCCCCCGCGACATCGGCCTGGCGGCGGCCATGAACCTGCCCTGGCTGTCGGTGCGCCGCAAACCACGCATCGCCCTGCTCGCCACCGGCGATGAGATCGTCCGGCCCGGCGACCCCGTGGCGGCAAACCACATCATCTCGTCGAACAGCCTGGCGCTGTCCGCCCTGGTTACCGAGGCCGGCGCCGTCGCCATCGATCTCGGCATCGCCCACGACAATGAAGAGTCCCTGCGGCGCATGGCGGCGGGGGCCAGCGGCGCCGATCTTCTGGTCACCACCGGCGGCGTGTCGGTCGGTGAGCATGATCTGGTGCGCCGCCTGCTCGGCGATCACGATCTCGACTTCTGGCGCATCGCCATGCGCCCCGGAAAACCGCTCCTGTTCGGCCGCATCGATCAAACGCCGATGCTCGGCGTCCCGGGCAATCCGGTGTCGGCCCTGGTCTGCGGCATGATTTTCATGCGCCCCGCCATCGACGCCATGCTCGGTCTCGATACGGCCTCCTCGCCGCCCGAGACGGCGGTGCTGGGCGGCGATCTCGAGGCCAATGATGAACGCCAGGATTACCTGCGCGCCGATCTCGCTCAGACGCCCGACGGCGATTTGCTTGCGACGCCCTTCGCCAAGCAGGACAGCTCCATGATGTCGACTCTGTCCGCCGCCGGCTGCCTGATCGTGCGCCCACCCCATGCCGAGCCCGCCAGGGCCGGCGAGAGAATCGAAATTATCCGCTTCTGAGGATAATTTGCGCTTGACGCCGAAAGCGAACGCAACTAGAACATGTGGGAAGGTTTCTCTTTTGTTCTAGATGTTGGGGGTTGCCTATGTTGACCAGAAAACAGCATGATTTGCTGCTCTACATACATAAATCCTTGAAATCCGAAGGCATTTCACCGTCTTTCGATGAAATGAAGGACGCTCTCGGGTTGCGCTCGAAATCGGGCATTCATCGCCTGATTACGGCGCTTGAGGAACGCGGCTTCATCCGCCGCCTGCCCCACCGGGCGCGCGCCCTCGAAGTTCTCCATCTTCCCGGCGATATGGCGCCCGCCGAAATGGCGACCAATGGGGGCTTTCAGCCCAGCATCGTCTCCACAATCGCCCCCGATAAGAGGCTATCCGGCCAGCCGGTCGCGGCATCGGTCGAGAACATCTCCTTGCCGCTCTATGGCCGAATCGCCGCCGGTTCGCCGATTGAGGCGCTGCGCGACCATAACCAGACCATCGACATGCCGGCGTCCATGCTTGGCGCCGGGGAGCATTACGCCCTCGAAATCGAGGGCGATTCCATGATCGACGCCGGCATCCACGACGGCGATACGGCGATCATCCAGCGCTGCGACACCGCCGACAACGGCGCCATCGTCGTCGCCCTTGTCGACGACAACGAGGTGACGCTCAAGCGGTTGCGTCGGCACGGCGCCTCGGTCGCTCTGGAACCCGCCAATACGGCCTTCGAGACGCGGATTTTCCCCGCCGACCGGGTCAAGATTCAGGGCCGGCTGGTCTGTTTGATGCGGAAATACTAGAGCAGGGCACTTCCGGACAAATCACTTACCGGGCGCCCAGGGTCTTTCCCCCCTGATCGCGGCGACGGTTTTGACACGGTAACCGCCGTCTCCGTCGAAATAGAGCGCATGCGCGCCGTTGCGCCATAAATCGAAACGATCGATGACCAGAGATGCCGAGGGGCAGGCTCGGCCGACCGGCACGGCGCTGATCACGATGGAGGCTAAGCGGCAATCTTCGGCGAGCGCGCGCCCGTCACGCACCAGAGCGACAACCCGGCCCTGGGCGCGATAGATGCAGCCGACGCGATCGCAACGCAACCTATCGCTTTCCAGCCAGGGCGCCGATTCGCGCTGACCGACCCGCCGCAACCAGATATCGCCGGCGAAGCGCGCCGCCTTGCGCGATGACAGGGCGAGTTCTCCGCTCGCCATGCGCACCGCGAAGAGCTTTCCATCGCCATTGACCAACAGGTCGGGCGGTTGGCTTAACGCCGGCGTCAGCAACGCCAAGGCGAACACCGGAGCGCCGGCCCAGCGCCAGGCGCCACGCCACAGGCAGAACCACAAACCGCCCGCCGCGGCGGCGGCGATACCCCAGACGGGCATGGCCGGCAACAGCGTGACCGCGCCCGGCCAGGCTGCGACGGTCTGCGCCACGGCGATCAGACCTTCGATGCCCCATCCCATGGGCGCGAGAGCCAGGGCTTCGAGCCCGAACAGCATGAGCGCCAGCGCGGCGACCCCCCAGGGCATGATCCACAAGGCGGTCAGGGGTACGGCGATCAGGTTGGCGGCGAGACCGTAGACGGCGAAGCGGTTGAAGCTGTAGATGGCAAAGGGGCCGGTGGCCAGATTGGCGATGACCGTCATCATGCAGACGCCGATGAAATAGCGCCGAAAGCTGTCGGTCCAGTGGTAGAGGTTGACGGTGTCGGACTTCCAGGAGCGTTCGCGGATTATCTCGAACGCCGCCACCAGGGCGACGACCGCGGCGAAAGACATCTGAAAACTGGGGCCCAACAGACTTTCCGGCTGGACCAGGAGCACCGCGACCGCCGCCAGGGCGACCGAGCGCATGGAAATGGCGGTGCGGTCGAGCAGGACGGCGCCGATCACCAGCGCCCCCATCATGTAGGCGCGCTGGGTGGGGATCGTCGCGCCGGACAGGAACAGATAGAAGGTCATGCCTCCGAGCGCTGCCAGGGCCGCCCATTTCTTGATGTTGTGGCGCAGGGCGACCGGCTCCCACAGGGCGAGTGCTGCGCGCATGGCGAAAAATACGACGCCCGCGAACAGGCCCATGTGGAGACCGGATATGGCCAATAAATGCGCCAGCCCGGCATCGCGTATGGCGGCCAGTGTCTGCTTTGAGATGGCGCCGCGCTCCCCGGTCAACAGGGCCGCCGCGACATCTCCCGCCTCGCCGTCGAGCCCGGCCCGAAGGCGTCCGGTAACCGCCTGGCGCAAGCGCCCAAGGGCGAGTCCCCAGTCGCCGCCGCCGGCCGCCTCGACCGGGTCGATGAATCGCGCCCCACCATAGGCGAAGCCAATCCCGCCGAGGCGCTTGAAATAGGCCTGACGGGCGAAATCGAAGGCACCCGGCGCCACCGGCGGCGATGGCGGCGACAAAGTGGCGCGCAGGGACACCCACTCCCCTGGAAGGGCGCGCTTCTGCGCTTCGCCGCGCAGGGTGATGCGAACCCGTTCCGGCGTCGCCCCCCGATCGAGGCCGTTGATCCGCACATGGTCGAGTAACAGCCTCTGGCCCGCGACGCGTATTTCATTCGCCACCACCCGCCCGGAAACTTTCGCCGCCCGCATCTGCTTGGTGAGAACGGGCGCATCGACGAGGGCGCTGCGAAGCTGGGCCGCGGAGAAGCCCGCACTGACTGCCAGCACGGCGAGGGCAGACAGAAACCAAGCCAGACGGCGCCGCACAACGAGCGCGGCCAGGGCCGATATCAGCATGGCAAGGACGCCCGAATAGGGCGCCGGCTCCATGGGAAGGGAAAAATAAAGCGCGATACCAATGCCGAGACCCACCGGAATCCAGAGGGGCCAGCGATCGCGTTCAGCGAGAAACGCAACGGTGAGATACGACGGCTTCTCCCGGCGATCGATTTCGGTGTCATCGAACGAAATCTCGACCATGGGCGATGCTATACCAGCCTGCGGCGATATGCTAAAAATCGCGCCCGATCACGTTCTTCACGAAAGCTTTTCTTATGACCGAGGTTGTCACCCGTTTCGCGCCATCGCCGACCGGGTTTCTGCATATCGGTGGTGCGCGCACCGCGCTGTTCAACTGGCTTTTTGCGCGCCATCACGGCGGCCGCTTCCTCTTGCGCATCGAGGACACCGACGCCAAGCGCTCGACCCCCGAGGCTGTTGCGGCCATCTTCGACGGGCTCGAATGGCTCGGCCTCGACCATGACGGCGAGGCGCTCTACCAATCGAGCCGCCGGAAGCGCCACAAGGAGGTCGTCGCCGAGCTGCTCGACCGGGGTCTCGCTTATCGCTGTTATTGCTCGCCGGAAGAACTCACCGAAATGCGCGAAGCCCGCATGGCGGCGGGCGAGAAGACGCGCTACGACCGCCGCTGGCGCGACAGCGCGGCGGCCCCGCCGGCGGGCATCGAGCCGGCGGTCAGATTCAAGGCGCCCCTGGACGGCGAGACGGTCATCGTCGATAAGGTGCAAGGCCCGGTGCGCTTCGCCAACGAGGAATTCGACGATATCGTTATCGCCCGCTCGGACGGCACCCCGACCTACAATCTGGCCGTCGTGGTCGACGATCATGATATGGCGGTCAACCATGTGATTCGTGGCGTCGATCACCTGACCAATGCCTTTCAGCAACGGTTTATCTATGACGCGCTGGGCTGGCCGGTGCCGGTGTTTGCCCATGTCCCGCTGATCCACGGCGCCGACGGCGCCAAGATGTCGAAGCGCCACGGCGCCCTGGGCGCGGCTGAGTATCGCGCCATGGGGTTTCTTCCCGAGGCCATGCGCAATTATCTGCTGCGCCTCGGATGGAGCCATGGCGACGACGAAATCATCTCCACCGAACAGGCCGTCGAATGGTTCGGCCTCGACGCCATCGGCCGGTCGGCGGCGCGCTTCGATTTGGAGCGCCTGACCACCCTCAACGGCCATTATCTTCGCCAAGCGCCCGATGAGCGGCTGGTCGAGCTGGTCGCCGCGACGTTTGACGAGCCCCCCGGAGAGGCCGCCCTGGCGCGTCTCGCACGGGGCATGTCCGGGCTCAAGGAACGAGCGAAAACGATCGTGGAACTCGCTGATAACGCTGCGTTTTACTTAGTCGAAAGGCCGCTTGAAATCGGCCCCAAGGCGGCCAAGCTGTTGTCCGGCGACGGCCCCGCTCTGCTCGGCCGTTTGCACATTGGTTTGGCGGCGGTCGAGACCTGGGAAAGCGAGGCTCTCGATTTGGCGGCGCGCGACTTCGCCGAAGCCGAAGGGATCAAGCTGGGGGCCGTGGCGCAACCCCTGCGGGCGGCGCTCACGGGATCTCACGCATCCCCCGGAATCTTCGACGTGATGACGGTTCTGGGGCGCGACGAAACCCTGGCGCGCATCGCCGATGTGGTCGACGCCGACGGTCCGTAACCGGCCCCCGAATTGCACTTTGGCCGCTTAGGCCTTATCTTATTGGTTAACAAATGAGCGGTGCGAAACGGCAACGCGGGAATTAAGGGCATACACTATGGCGGAAATGATCAAGCCGAAATCCCATCGCAGCCGCACGCCGAGCGGCTCCGTGACGATCAGCGACGATGACAACAAAGGCGGCGACAAGCAAGCCGCATCCTTCGACCGTTTCGCGGGCACCCTGGGCCCGGAGGTCATCGATATCGGCAAGCTCTACGCCAAGACCGGCTATTTCACATACGACCCCGGCTTCATGGCCACGGCGAGCTGTAAATCGAAGATCACCTATATCGACGGCGATAAGGGAATCCTGCTTTACCGCGGCTATCCCATCGAAGAGCTTGCCGAACACAGCGATTTCGTCGAGGTCTGCAATTTGCTGCTCTACGGCGAATTACCGTCCAGGAAGCAGAAGGCAAAATTCGAGCATGACGTGACCATGCACACCATGGTCCATGAACAGATTAACTTCTTCTTCAGAGGCTTCCGTCGCGACGCCCATCCCATGGCGATCATGGTCGGCGTGGTCGGCGCCATGTCGGCGTTTTATCACGACACCCTCGATATCGACGATCCCTATCAACGGATGGTCGCGTCTTTCCGGCTAATCGCCAAGATGCCGACTATCGCCGCCATGGCCTATAAATTTTCCATCGGCCAGCCCTTCGTCTATCCGCGAAACGATTTGAGCTACGCGGAGAATTTCCTGCATATGATGTTCGCCGTCCCCAGCGAGGAATATGTGGTGAACCCGGTTCTGGCCAAGGCGCTCGACCGCATTCTCATCCTGCATGCCGATCACGAACAGAACGCCTCGACCTCGACGGTGCGCCTTGCCGGCTCGTCCGGCGCCAACCCGTACGCCTGTATCGCCGCGGGTATCGCCTGCCTATGGGGACCAGCCCACGGCGGCGCCAACGAGGCCGTGCTCAACATGCTCAGTGAAATCGGCACAATCGACCGTATTCCCCAATTCATCGCCCGCGCCAAGGACAAGGATGATCCTTTCCGGCTGATGGGATTCGGCCACCGGGTCTATAAAAACTTCGATCCGCGCGCCAAGGTGCTGCGTGACTCCTGCCATGAGGTGCTCGAAGACCTCGGTATCACCGACGAGCCGATGCTGGAGATCGCCCTGGAGCTTGAGAAAATCGCCCTCGAAGACCCTTACTTCATCAAACGTAAGCTCTATCCCAATGTCGATTTTTATTCGGGCATCATCCTGCGCGCCATGGGGTTTCCGCCGCATCTGTTCACGGTGATCTTCGCGGTTGCGCGAACCGTGGGCTGGGTCGCTCAATGGGCGGAAATGATGGACGACCCCTCTCAGAAGATCGGCCGTCCGCGCCAGCTCTACACCGGCTATGGGCCGCGCAAATACGTCCCGCTCAACAGGAGGCGGCGCAAGGACTAAGCGCTTTTATACCAACCTGCGGTGATAAAGACTTATAGAGACGGCTTCCCGTGGTTTTCGGCTAGGCGCGTCTGTCGCCGCGATGCAGCGCATCGCAAGACGGGCGGAACGACATCCGCCAGGAATTTCATTGGCGAAAGCCACGGGAAGCCGCCTGCGGTCGCGTCCGCTCACCCCCGGAGTGCGTCAGAAAGCCTTACCGATGCGGCTCGCATCGCTCGCGGTTTCCTTCCTTCCCGGG
>ERZ813253.571-NODE-571-length-12744-cov-3.183166_pt1 | contig 12744 bp, 12 predicted proteins | sample MGYA00520893_ERZ813253 | MGnify/ENA primary metagenome ERZ813253 (study PRJEB31669, sample SAMD00080414) | marine metagenome | biome: oceanic hadal pelagic zone biome; feature: marine hadalpelagic zone; material: sea water | place: Pacific Ocean:Izu-Bonin Trench...
CCCCAAATTCCTCCCAGAGATGCCGCCAACCGACCCATTGTTGCCATACTGGGCGCCGGCATATCCGGCTTAACGGTAGCCTATGAGTTAAAGAAAGCCGGCTACGAGTGCGTAATTCTCGAGGCCGCTCTCAAGGCCGGTGGTCGGGTTAAGACCCTGCGATCCGGCGACATCATCGATGAAGTAGGTAATCCACAGCTAGTAGAATTCGATGATGAACCCCACATGTATTTCAATGCCGGCGCCGCCCGTATTCCCAGCAGTCATCGTAATATCCTGCATTACTGCAAGGAATTGGGTGTCGAGTTGGAAGTCTTTATCAATGAGAATAAGGAAACCTGGTACCAGGATGACGCCATGCTCGGGGGCAAACGCGTCAAGAACATCCAATTTACCACCAGCGCCAGGGGGTTCATGGCGGAGATTTTGGCGAAAAATTTCGATCGACATGCACTCGATCAGCCACTCAGCGAATATGAAGCAGAAGCCCTGTTAGGCGCCATGCGATCCTTCGGTGATCTCAGCGAGGGCGATCTCTACAAAGGCAGTTTTCGGGCTGGTTATCGCTCCGGCGGTTTTATCGATCACGGCGTGCAGAAAGACATTATCGCTCTCAGTGAACTATTGAAGTCCCGCTTCATGAGAAGTGCGCTCAATGCCAACGAAGGTGACACCGGGCCAATTCTGTTTCAGGCCGTGGGGGGAATGGACAAGATCGTGGACGGTTTTGTCAGGCAACTAGAGGATAAGATTTACTACAACGTCATCGTGAGTTCAGTGCAATTGGCCGCAGACAAAGTCAATATTACCTACGAAAGCGGCGGATCGAAATATTTACTGGAAGCAGACTATTGTTTCAACTGTATTCCAACCCACCTGATGGCAGGTATCGATAATAACTTTCCGCCTGAGTATATCAAGGCGATGAGCTACCCGAGGCGAGGCACAGCCTACAAGTCCGCATTTCAAACCAAGACCCGTTTCTGGGAAAAGGAAGACATCTACGGCGGCATCAGCTGGACCAATCAACCGATGCGACAGATCTGGTATCCCACTCACGGAATGCATAAGGAGAAGGGGGTAATACTGTCCGCCTACAATTACGCCGATCCTCTGCACTTTACTCGCCTGTCCCAGGAAGATCGCCTGGAATCCGTGATCCGACAAGGCGAGAAACTACATGCCGATTATCGCCAACAAGTAGAGAAGGGTGTCACCGTCGCCTGGCATCGCATGAATCATATGCTGGGTTGTTCTGCGCGTTGGGGACGTGGCGATGATATGCCACAGGAAGTAGAAAGCCTGTATCGCACCCTGCAGCAGCCCGCGGGTGGCCGTCACTATGCCATCGGTGATCAGGTTTCCATGCACTCTGCATGGCAGGAAAGTGCGGTGCTGTCTGCCCATTGGGCGATCAATCACATGGTTGAACGACAGGCAAGTACCGGCAACTTGCCCGCTCAGAAACTTTAGTAAATATGGCAGTCTTGCTTGCGAACAGATTCGCGCAACAGCTAAGTAGTAGTCTAGGCAAACCCACCGGAATCGAAATGACTAAAATCTTTGGAAAAATCACCGCGACAGTGATGGTCTCGCTGTTGGCAATGCAACAGAGCGCGAATGCGCAGCAATATGAGTTACTCGAGTCTTCGAACCAGGCGCTCAGCATTAAAATCTGTGCGACCTGTCACGGCTCCTATGGTCATGGCAACCCCGTAGTAGGGGGACCGAGTCTCGCCGGGCTGGAACCTTGGTATATCAAGAAGCAGCTGCAGAATTTTCGATCCCGGTATCGGGGCACTCAGGTGGACTATCTGCCAGGCTTTGAGATGCGTGCTTCAGTCGAAACCCTGAGCGACGAGGAAATAGAGTCACTGCTTGTTTCCATACAAAGCTGGGAGGCGAGGAAACCTGTAGCAACGATCAGCGGTGACAGTAGTCACGGCTCCGAATTATATGCCAGTTGCGCCGCTTGCCATGGCGCCAGTGGCGAAGGCAACGAGCTCCTCGGTGCCCCCGGCCTGGCCGGCAGAGATGACTGGTACATGCTGCGGCAGCTGAAAATTTTCAAGTCTGGTTATCGCGGTAGCCACCCGGATGATAGCGGCGGAGCACAGATGCGAGCCGGTATGCAGGCGCTTCAGACTGACCAGGACATGAACGATGTGCTCGCTTATATCGGTACACTGGAATAAAGAACAAACACACCAACAGAGATTGACTGCAGCGCAGGAAAAATTGATCCCCTTTACTGGCGCTAACGAGTCCCTGGACTTTCTAACTGGCCAGAGCCTTACGACTAACAGAGGACATAGTAATGCCGAGAAAAGTAAAGCAAGACACCGTAGCAGAAGTCAGCGAACAAGCTGAAGAAGTGGTAACAGAGGACGAGGTTGAGTCGAAATCGGTTCTCCCGCAGGTGAGCAATTTTAATTTGGCCCTCATTACCGGCTTGGGCCTGGCAGTTGTGATTGTCGTGGTCAGGATGGCAGGTGGCGGTAGTACCGACGAAGTGGCAGCGGTAGACGATGCGCCGGTCGCCGAGGTCGTAGCGGCAGTAGAAACAGCGTCGGCAGCGGCCCCGATTGCAACCAGCATCGGTGGCATCGAGCGCAAAGGTGAAGGCAGGCATTTCTATACCACCATAAAAATTCCGGCCGGGGCAGAGACGCTATATTTAAGTGGTTCCGGCGCATCCCGTAAAGAAGATGGCAGCATGGGGACAATGGAAGAGCAGACCCGAAGTACTTTCGCGAATTTCAAAACCACCCTGGAGGCAGAAGGCTGGTCAATGTCCGATATTGTCCAGGTAAGAGCCTTCGCCGTCGCCGGTGAGTACGGGGTGCTGGATTTCGACGGATTTAATCGCGCCTACCGAGAGTTTTTCGGTAGTGAAGATAATCCGCTGAAACCGGTACGTTCCTTCGTCCAGATAGCAGGCCTGGTGGTACCAGGCTGGCTGGTAGAAATTGAAATCAGGGCTGTCAGAGTACCCTGATAGCCTCCACAATTGACTCGCAGCACAGCGCGCAATCACCGAGACGCCGCCAGTGAATGCCATTCAAATCGGGGCTAAATCGGGCTTAGTCCAGTTGCTGTTGGAATAGTCAGGTCGCACGCTCTGCGTCTGTATACGCATGATCCCAGGCATTGTGACTAACTCCGGGCAGTTCCGTGTGACGCACATCGGCGCCGAGGGCCTCTCCGCGAACAGTGTGGCGCAGAGAACATCGCTGCAGTTGTGACTGTTCGTTGGGTAGGGAATGCATGGGCTTCTCTCGAATCGCGTCTACTGTCCTTGATTTATTCCAATTCTGGGAATACTGGGTAAGAATGACACTGTAAGATGCTCCTCAACTCGAACAACAATCAAGAAAGGAAAGGAATTGCAATGAACAAGTTCAAGATGCTGGCCTCAACATTCATATTACTGGCTCTGCTGGTTTCAAACCTGGCTCATGGACAGGAGAGAAACTATATCAATGCCCGCAGCGCAACAGAATCAGGCGCGCCGCCGTTCAGTGGGGCAGTGCAGATAGGAGAGACGCTATACCTGTCCGGTATGCTCGGTCTGGTCAATGGCCAGGTTCCCGATGATCCGGCGGAAGAAGCCCGATTGGTACTGGACTCGATCAAAGCCACGCTGGAACAGGCCGGCATGACTATGGATGACCTCGTATACGTGCAAATTTTCTGCTCCGATGTTGCCCATTACGATGCTTTTAACGCGGTGTATCGCACTTACTTTACGCGGGAATTTCCTGCCAGGGCGTTTCTTGGTGCGGGCACCCTGCTGTTCGATGCGCGCTTCGAAATACAATCGATTGCAGTGAAGCGGTAGCGTAGGGGCAGATCTATTTTTAGTAGTACCGGACTTTCATCCACCGCATTTGCTGTCAAAAGCAGAAAAATAAATCTGTCCCCTTGGGCTTGTCCCTTAGTTAATACGAAAACTATCGACGGGGGGCAGTTGGGCGCCCGAAAGATTGTCCGGGAGATCTTCACCGGCCACCACATCGTGTATTAATGTCCCGATGCCTTCGATGGTGGCCTCGATGCGCTCACCCGGCTGGAGATAGCCACTGCGTACGCCGGTTTCAAATCCCGCCAGGGAAGTGCCGCCAGTGGTGCCGCTGTTGAGCACATCACCGGGAAACAGGGTAATCAGGGAAGAAGCATATTCCATGAGTTCCCAGATATTGAAGATCATGTCTCCGGCCCTGGCCTCCTGCACCACCACGCCATCTATGGATAGCCGTTGGTGCAGACGCTCCATGGGATCGCCGTAGAATTCCTTCGGTGTAATCCACGGCCCCTGGGGTGCGAAGGTGTCGTGGCCCTTGCCGACAAACCAGTCAGACCGACGGGTTGCATTGGGTCCCCGGCCACCCCGATCTGAAATGTCGATGGTTACCATGTAGCCGAACACGTAGTCCTGGGCATTCTCGGCCGCAATATATTTACCGGTGCGGCCGATCACTGTACCAAACTCGATCTCCCAGTCGGTTCGGGTCCGGCCCTGGGGAATAACGATGTTTTCACCGGTGCCGATGACTGCGCCTCTGCTCGGCTTCAGAAACAGATAGGGAAGTCCCCGGTTCTCACGACGCTCCCGGCTGGATACCGCCAGTTCCTCTTCGCTACAACCCTCGCAAATATGCGTGTAGAAATTTCCCGCCGCGTTCATTATCTTACCCGGGTACTGGATTGGCGCCTGCAGGTCGACAGCGGCCACATCATGAATGAAGCCGGGACGATTGCCTGGCGCAAGCATGTCTGCTTCCACCAGGTGATTGACGATTTCGTACAGGCGCAACTTGAGGCCGTACTCATAAAGACCGATGAGACCGAGCATGTCATCGGGCATGGCCATTTCCGGATAGGCCGGGTTCTGTTGCAGGTTGTCGTTGGCGGCGTGAATCTCTACCACCAGCGTATCGCGCAGTACCAAACCAATTGTCTGCCTGCCATCGGCGGCAAAGGTGGTGACATGGAATGGCTCGGCGCTCGTTGTCGCCTGCGCCGACACTTGCTCGGGGGCCAGCGACAGCGCCGCCACGAAGTAAATAGCTATAGCAGTAGATGTAATACGCATGGTCAATTTTCCTGTTTTATGTGGGGTTCAGATGACTAGGTAAACCTGGTTTTATTCACGGGTATCGAAGTACTCTAATTCATAAATTGTACTGTGAGTTTCTTGCACTCATTATTCCTGCTGCGCCTGCTGTGTTTCAGCGTCGGGTACCGGTGATGTTAGTCCTGAAGCTGAACAATGTCTTGCCCGCGGTGACATACAAGGTGCGCAAATCGGGCCCGCCAAAGGCAGCATTGGTGATGGTGTCCTCGGGAATCGGAATGTGCTCGAGCAGTTCACCGCTCGGCGTGAACACATGGATACCGGCTATGGTAGCTAAGGTTTCGCTTGTCCCGCGCAGCTGGTTCAGCCCTGCGGCGACATACAAATTGCCCTCGCTATCGATGGTCATGCCGTCGCCGCTGCGTCCCGGAAAGAAATCGTGAAACACCCGCATATTACTGACGGTGCCGGCCCGGCTCAGATCATAGGCGCGGATCAGCCGCGGCCCCTGCGCACCCTGGTCGGTCTCGATGACGTACAGGGTCGAGTCATCCGGCGAAATTACGATGCCGTTGGGGCGAATCACCTCCGGCTCGGTGAGGATGCGTTCGATGCTACCATCCGGATCGATCCGGTAGACGCCATGCACACCAGTCTGCTCTGGGGTGATGTTAGCTCCAGGTCGATCGGTGAAATAAATACGGCCGCGGCCGTCGAAGGTCAGGTCGTTCGGCTGATGAAGCTGCTTGCCATTGTAGCCATCGGCGAGGACCTCGATCACACCAGTGTCCATGTCAGTCCGTGTCACCCGCGGCAACACTGAAACCCCGTCACCGCCTTCGCAGGCCAGCAGTCGCCATTCGCTGTCGAAGAGCAGCCCGTTCGCACGGTGGCTGGGCTGGCGGAACGTAGAGAGTACCCCGTCGGTGGATAGTTGCATTATCCGATTATTGTAGAGGTCGGTGAAAAATACTGTCCCATCTTCAGCTACCGTAGGTCCCTCTGTGAAGGCCACCGTTGCAGCAACGGACAGGGATCGGGCCACTTCCGGCTCGGCACCGACCGCGACCAGCGGCACCAGCAGGGTCATCATCCAAATGGCAGTTCGTTTCATAGGGTCACTCCCTTCTGTCTCAGCTTTACAGTTCTGGAACTGGGTGAACACCAAGAATAGGAGCTACCCCCGTCGAAGTCCACGGCTTCGTCCTCTGCGGCTCGAACTTGCAGAGCAATGGATTCCACAATGAAGCATCTACCAGCAGAGTTAATGGCGCCAGGAGAGGACTTGAGAAAAACCACTAACTAGTTGAATATATTGAGTTGTAGAGCTCATCGATTGTCAAAGTGTTACTACCTGTGTTACTACAAACTCTAGTCATTAGTGCCAAGATTGCCGACTATTTGGAGCCAATTTGACGACTTGCCCGAGATCATGACTGTTCCATTTCTGTAAGTTCCGGATTTCAGCGTTGAATGCGTTCGCTTTTGGCGGTGATTTCAACTGATCGATGCAATACACTCGTTAAATTTGTAAGCCGGCGTCTTAAAACCCAAAGTCTCTCTCGGCCGTTCATTTAACCTTCGTGTTACCTTGTTCAAATGTGTTTGTGAATGTACCGACAAATCCGTCCTCTTGGGAAAGTACTGTCTTAGTAGTCCATTCGTATTTTCATTTGAGAAAACACAATAATCAGATTCATGAATCAAAACCCGAAGAAGCGGGTTGCCTATAAAAGAAAGGAACAGGAAAAGAAGCGAAGCATTCTTACAGGGGGCATACGGTCATGGAAAACTGCAACGGCATGATTGTTAAAGCTGCAGCCAGCCCAGTGGTAACCTCCCAGTATTGATTGCAAAGCACGTGAGGTTAACGGCGATCTGAAAGCTTGCAATTGGTGTCTTTATCCTTCACGCAGATGCATGCAGCATATCTTCTACAACTGATGGAGGAATCTGCACGATTGCATAGTTTTGATCTATGACTCTTTGCTTTATTTTTGTGGATGAGGTTCGGGGATTATAGCTGACTTGAACAATCTTCTTCCCAGCCGCTTCTAAATAGGTTTCTACTGCAAGATTATGCGGTTTGTCTCCCCAATCCCCTCCGATCACAAAAATATCGACATTCAACTCCTTGCAGGCAGAGACATATTCAAGTTCATGGTAGGGCCGTACTAGATCGACACAGTGTAAAGCATTAAGCATTTCAACGCGTTGGTCGAGCGTAATAATGGGCACATTGGGCTTATAAAGGTTTACTATCTCATCGGATGCCACGCCTACCGCAAACGTATCTCCCAAAGTTTTGCAATATTCTAGCAATGCAAGGTGACCCACATGCAATAAATCAAACGTACCTACTGTATATACAACCATAGTGTAATTTTTATCCTTTGATCAGAATTGACCTCGCCGCTATTATAGCACACCAGCCCCAAGCCAGGAGGCATTCAAGTAATGCCTATCTAATAGGCTTACATATTCAAACAGATCAGTACAAAAGTGCCCTGGAAAGGAAGTACGATGAAATCGCAAAGCTCAGATCCTCAAGAGTTACAACCTGCTTCTATTCTCTCTTATGTCAGAGACCTTCCCAACTTATGTTCACTTGCCGGGTTAGCTTGCACAATACTGGCTATTTATTACAGCATATTGGGCGTTTACTCCGCTGTAATGATTGGCATGATCTGGGCGGTTGCTTTTGACTGGGCTGATGGACTTATTGCTCGCCAAATGAAGGGGCGAACAGGTGACGATCGAACCTTTGGTGGACAACTTGATGTCGTAATAGACATCGTGAGTTACGGTGTCACTCCCGCCATTCTTCTTTTGAGTTATGGCAAATTCGAACCGATATTTCTAGTCGGCGCATTTCTGATGGTTGCCGGTGCTGCGATAAGATTGAGCTACTTTAGTACATTTGGTCTTTCTGGTGGTTCGAAATACACAGGGTTGGCTCTCGATAACAATAGTATAGTTCTCGTTTTCCTATTTTTATTTGAAGGCTTTTTTAGCGAGGGCACTTTCGTCTATGCTCTCTATGCCTGCAGTCTAGTACTCACTGCTTTGAATGTGTCACAGATCAAAACGCCCAAACTTTCCGGAAATCCGGTGAATGTATTCATATTAGCTGCTTATACACTTGGGGTGACCGCCTTCTACGGCTGGCAACTATTGTAGAAAAGCGGCGAACCCACCATTTAATGTGTTTGGTTGTTTGTTTCTGCGCGGAAGAGTCATTTTACGCCCAACTCAGTCTTGGAGGACTAGTTATTTACTGAGTTAGGAGACGATGTAAAGGAGACTTGTTAGAAGTAAGCGGGGTCAGAGGAAAAATACATTAGTTTTAGGAGTTGGTGCCCAGGAGAGGACTTGAACCTCCACGAGCTTGCGCTCACTAGCACCTGAAGCTAGCGTGTCTACCAATTTCACCACCTGGGCATACGCGAGTGGTGCTTCAACAGGAGCGCAACTCTAACGATAGCATAGGAAACTGTCAATACTGGGGATAGCATCAGTCGAGCGTCGCTCTGACACAGACATTAACTACGCCTGCGTGTATACTTGCCCCAAATCAAGTCCTATGCCCTCCTGTAATGTCAAAAAACCGTAAATCCAAGGATCCCTTCGCCGGGCGCGAAGCGGAGAAATATGCCAATCCCATTCCCAGCCGGGAATTCATCCTCCAGCACCTGGAGCAGGTTGGCGAGCCTGTTAGCCACGCTACACTGTGCAAGCAGTTGCGGCTCGAGGATGAAGAGTCGGTAGAGGCATTGCGGCGTCGCCTCAATGCGATGAGCCGTGACGGGCAGATCATCAGTAATCGCCGCGGCGTCTTCGGACTTGCCGATCACATGGGGTTGATCAAGGGTAAGGTGCAAGGCAATAAGGACGGTTTCGGCTTCTTTATTCCAGAGGATGGCTCCGGAGATTTGTTCCTTAATGGCCGCGAGATGGAAAAGCTGTTCGACGGCGATCGGGTGCTGGCACGGGTGTCGGGTGTCGATGGTCGCGGCCGCAAAGAAGGCGTCATAGTCGAGATACTGCAGCGGCGCTACCAGCAAATCGTTGGCCGCTATTACCACGAGCAGGGCTTCGGTATTGTCGTCCCCGACAGCAAACGCATTCCCCACGAGATTTTGATTCCTGACAAGGACGCCGGTCATGCCAAAGACGGCCAGTTCGTGGTGGCGGAAATTACCGAATATCCATCGCGACGACGCAAGGCAATCGCGAAAATAGTCGAGGTGCTTGGTGACAGCTCTAAACCAGGATTGGAGATCGACATCGCCCTGCGCAGTCATGACATTCCCCATGAATGGCCTGCTGCCGTCATCGGGTCGCTGAATCAGTTCGACGACCAGGTGCAGGCAAAAGATCTGATCGGCCGCAAAGATATGCGTGATGTCGCGTTCGTCACCATCGATGGCGAAGACGCCAAAGACTTCGATGATGCGGTCTATGCCGAACGCCAGCAGCGGGAAGGGTGGACACTCTTCGTCGCTATCGCAGATGTATCTCACTATGTCACACTCGGCAGTGACCTCGATGAAGAAGCAATAAACCGTGCTACCTCGGTTTATTTTCCAGGCCATGTTATTCCCATGTTGCCGGAGAAACTCTCCAATGGGCTGTGCTCGCTCAAACCTGGAGTGGACAGACTCACCATGGTTTGCGAGATGAAAATATCCACGGCCGGTGAGATGACAGATTATTGTTTCTTCGAGGCGGTGATTCATTCTCATGGTCGCATGACCTACACCGAAGTCGCCGACATTGTGCAAACGCCCGAGACCGAGATGCAGGAAAACCTGCGGGCGAAGATGAGACAGCGCTATCAGTCACTCCTGCCCCACCTCGATGAGCTCTATTCCCTGTATCAGGCACTGCGCAGTGCCAGAGATAATAGCGGCGCCATGGATTTCGATACCACGGAGACCCGCATCGTCTTCGGTGAGAACAAGAAGATCCGGGAAATCGTGCCGGTGTACCGAACCGATGCCCACAGGCTGATAGAAGAATGCATGTTGTGTGCAAATGTTGCCGCCGCCGAATTGATGGAATCCAGCAAGTTGCCGGCTCTGTATCGAGTGCATGAGGGACCGAACCCGAACAAACTGGAAAACCTGCGTGAATTTCTCAGCGAGTTGGGTCTGTATTTACCCGGCGGCGACAAACCCGAACCGGAGGATTACAAGAAAGTCTTGCAGCAAATATCCAACCGGCCCGACAAGCACCTGCTGCAGACGATGCTCATTCGCTCCCTGATGCAAGCGGTTTATCAACCGGAAAATCTCGGGCATTTTGGATTGGGCTATCCAGCCTATGCCCATTTCACCTCGCCGATTCGTCGCTACCCCGATCTGCTGATTCATCGAGCGATTCGTTTCCTGATCAGAAATAAATCCTCCAGACATCTGCAGAAGCAGGCCGATGCCGGTGCCCTGTCGAAAAAGCAGATCTACCCTTACTCAGCTTCGGAGATGCAGGCCCTGGGTGAACATTGTTCCATGGCGGAGCGGCGAGCGGATGCCGCAGGCTACAACGTCATGGACTGGTTGAAATGCGAGTATATGTAGGACAAGATCGGCGACGAGTTTAGCGGCACCGTGTCCTCTGTCACCAGTTTCGGCTTGTTCGTCGAACTCAACGATATCTATATAGAAGGGCTGGTACATATTACCGAACTGCGCAACGACTACTATCATTTCGATCCGGTGCGTCATTGCCTGGAGGGTGAGCGCAGCCGAACTTCTTATCACCTTGGTGATAGTGTCGAAGTCAAAGTGGTACGAGTTAACCTGGATGAGAAGAAGATCGATCTGCAGACGACGGGCAGTGTTGCCTCGGCGAGGCCCGCGCTGCGTCGACGCAAGCCCGGCAAGAAGAAAGGATTTCCCAACCGTGACCGCTCGAAAAAACATGGAGATAAAGGCAAGGATTTGAACGAAGGGAAAGGGAAAGGGAAAGGGAAAGGTAAAAAGAAAAGCAAACCCAAGAACCAAAGCAAAGGGGGTAAGGCAGGAAAGTCAGGCGGCAAGCACAGTGGCGCCAAATCGGCGGGGGAAAAACAGGGTTCCAGTAAAAGCAACAAGGCTGGCAGCCGCAACAAGAGAAGGCGCAGTGGCGCCCCCGCTGCCAATAAACAGCGGCGCTAAACCATGGCGAGTAATCAGGATTGGATCATAGGATTTCACGCCGTCACCGAGTTGCTCAAACATCAAGCCGCAGATGTCTCGCAGTTAGTGATTCAGGACGGCCGTGAGGATGAGCGTCTACTAGCTTTGAAGTCAATTGCACTGCAATCAAATATTGATTCGACTCAGTTGACGAAACGGGAAATGGATAAACGCTTCCCGGGCGCACACCAGGGCGTGGCGGCACTCTACCGAAATCCGGTGAAAGTGAAGACCGAGAAAGAACTTGGCGTTCTACTGGATTCCCTGGATTGTGCTCCGCTATTGCTGGTTCTGGACGGAATAACTGACCCTCACAACCTCGGCGCCTGTCTCCGCAGCGCCGATGCTGCAGGCGTCGATGCCGTGATTATACCGAAAGACAAGTCTGCGACCCTCAATGCCACGGTGCACAAGGTTGCCAGTGGCGCGGCGGAAACCGTCCAACTCTTCACTGTTACCAATCTTGCGCGTTGCCTGGAGTCGTTGCAACGGCGCGGCATCTGGATTGTGGGAACCGCCGATGAGACCGGTAAGTCCCTGTTTGATCAGGACCTCACCGGTGCACTGGCCCTGGTAATGGGCTCGGAGGGCCGGGGATTGCGGCGCCTGACCCGCGAGCGCTGTGATTATCTCGTTGCCATCCCCATGGCGGGCAAACTCAGCAGCCTGAATGTTTCGGTAGCCACCGGAGTCTGTCTCTTCGAGGCACTGCGACAGCGACAGGCAGGCACTAAAGGGGCAGAGAACTGAGCGACAAGTCGGGTCTATCCCCCAGCACATTGGCGACAATTCCCTCTATCTTGCTGCATTTTCTTAGAGAAGTACTTGCATCCAGAGGTCACTTTCTCTAGAATTCCCGCTCTTTTATTGGCGGGCTCCGTTCCTGCCTCACATTACTCCTTGTCTTACCACGCGCAGCTGCTGTGCGATGGGAGGCTGCAACCATGAGGAGTCTCTATGAGACACTATGAAGTAGTATTCCTGGTGCATCCCGACCAGTCTGAACAGGTTCCGGGGATGATCGAGCGTTATACCCAATTGATGAGCGACAGCGGTGGCAAGGTTCACCGTATGGAAGACTGGGGCAGACGCCAGCTAGCCTATCCTATTAACAAAATTCACAAGGCCCATTACGTACTGATGAATATTGAGTGCGGCGGTGAGGCCCTGGAAGAATTGAGCAATGACGAGGTCATTAAATCATCGATGCCTGGTGAAATGTACAGGGTATTCGAGCATTACAAACGCGACGAATGGGAACGCGTTATGCACACCACGACGGAGTGGGATATGGAAACGTATCTGGACTGTCTGCCTTAATACCCGTTCATTGTGTATCGGGTTGCTGCCCAGGACAGCACTCACCCGACCAGTTTCACAGATCAACCAATTTTCGGAGGGATTTTCTATGTGTGGTATAGCCGGGCTGATTCACCGCGGTAAGAGTGCTGATGTCGGTAGCGAGCTGACTTCCATGTTGCAGGCACT
>ERZ813253.572-NODE-572-length-12707-cov-6.518760_pt1 | contig 12707 bp, 9 predicted proteins | sample MGYA00520893_ERZ813253 | MGnify/ENA primary metagenome ERZ813253 (study PRJEB31669, sample SAMD00080414) | marine metagenome | biome: oceanic hadal pelagic zone biome; feature: marine hadalpelagic zone; material: sea water | place: Pacific Ocean:Izu-Bonin Trench...
GCAGGCGGAGTGCACGGTGTCGCACCCGGCGCTGCCCAAGGCCGTGAAGGCAGTGGAAGCGGAGGTAGGCACGCCCCTGTTCAGTCGGGGGGGCAAGCGCATCCTGATCAGCGAGTTCGGCCAAACCATGTTGCCCCACCTTCGCCAAATACTCGACGAAGCTGCGGTGGCGCGGACCCTTGCCGAGAACTATCGGCTTCTCAATCAGGTGCCTGTCCGCCTTGGCGTGATGTCCACGGTCGGTCATGTGCGCTTGGCACGTTTTCTGGCCAAGTTTCAGCATCAATTCGACAGCGTTGAGATCGCCGTGACTGTCGCAAGCGTGTCCGAACTGAAAACCACGCTCGGCGAGGGTGATATTGACATCGCCATCATGAACCCCCTGGACGATCTCGGTGACGCTTTCCATGTCCATGATCTCTATGAGGAACGCTATGTGGTCATCTTTCCCCCCGACCATAGGCTGGCCAGGTTGAACGCGATCAAATTGAGCGACCTTTCCGGCGAGCCGTATGTCGATCGGCTGGCCTGCGAGATGCGCGAGATGGTGATTAATGTTTGCAAGGACATGAAGGTCGAACTCTACGCCCGGTTTCGTTCCGAACGCGAGGACTGGGTGCAGGCCATGGTTCTGGCCCGGATTGGCTTTGCGTTCATGCCCGAGTATTCGGTCATCCTGCCGGAATTGCTTCAAAGGCCGCTCGTCGAACCTTCCCTGAGCCGCACGATCTCACTGGTTAGCGTTCCGGGCCGTCCCTTCAGCCCGGCCGTGTCGGCGTTGGTTCGCTCGGCGCAAAGATTCTCGTGGCCTGGCTAGAGCGTTTCAACCTTGATCGTGCTCACACGATAAAACTGCGTTCAAACGCCACGCTGGCTTGACCCCGCGCGGCGGCAGCATCCGCTGCAATCAGGTCCCTTTAGGATTGTCATGATTCGATTCAAACCGGAAAGGCTCTAATCCCGGGGATCAATTCGCGTAAGCCACGGCCTCGCTGTCGAAGAAATGCTGGACGACTTCGCAATCGAGGCGTTTGCGTGTGAGGATGCGGCAGGCGCGCTGCGCCGCTCGCCAGCTCAGCCCCACGAAACGTGCCCGGTAGAGATCGCCATCGCCTTCCTCGATCGGCACGATGAGCGCCGCGGCGCGGGCAACGATGCCCGGTACATGCTTGAGACTGGTCTTAACCGCCGCATAGGCCGCCTCGCTTCGCGAGAAGGCGCCGACCTGGATCGCCCAGGGCGCGCCGGCCGTGTTGATCACCGGCTTTTTGGGCGGCGGCAGCGGCAAGCCGCCGGAATATCCCGCCGGCTCCGGCGGCGGCGTGATGGACGCGATCCGCGTCTTGGCGATCTCCAAGAACGAACCATCGAGCAGATTTGCCATTTGCCTGTCGCGCCGGTCCGGCGAGCTGGCGCCGAAAACCACCGCGAACAACCGCCGGCCGTCGCGCTTGGCCGAAGCCGCCAAATTGAACTTGGAGGCGCGGATATAGCCGGTCTTGAGGCCATCGGCGCCATCGTATGACCTGACGAACTTGTTATGACCGCGATAGGTCTTGCCGCCGTATTTGAAACTGGAGGCGGCGAAAAATTTGTAATAGCGCGGAAAATCCAGATAGAGGGAGCGCGCCAGTACGGCCATGTCGCGGGCGGTGGAAAGCTGGCCCCGGTTGGGCAGGCCCGACGCGTTGCGGAAACTCGTCCGCTTCATGCCCAGGGCCTTGGCCTTGGCGGTCATCTTCTTGGCGAAGGCAACCTCGCTGCCCGCCAAGCCCTCCGCCACCACCGTAGCCACGTCATTGGCCGATTTCACCACCAGGGCGAGGATCGCATCGGAAACGCGGATACGCTTGCCCTTGCGCAGCCCGAGCTTGGAACTCGGTTGGCCGGCGGCGCGCGCCGAGACCTTGAATTTGCTTTTGAGGGTAATCTCCCCGCGGTCAATCGCCTCGAACAACAGATAGAGGGTCATCATCTTGGTGAGAGACGCCGGGTAATGGCGGTGATTCATATTTTTCTGATACAGCACTTTGCCGGTCTTGCCGTCAATGACCACGGCGGCCGGGCTGGCAAGCAGCGGCGTGGAAAACGAAACCTGCACCGAAAGTGCGAAGACCAGCCCGAGGGCGGCCGCTTTGAACAGAGATGTTAGGTCTTTGGCCATCCGTTCACTCACCAATCAACGATACGGTACCATTATCGAATTACTTTAAGTCGAAAAACGAATCGAGGGGAGGCTAACCAATTACGATTCCTCTGTCCATAGCCGTAAGAAATCAATGCTCCGCCAACAACAACCGAGATTGATTCACCTTGGGATTACTTGAGCGATCGAATGGGGCTGTATAGCGGCTGTGGGATACCCCTTCAATTTAACCAACAATAATATAGCAATGAATTCTATTAAAACAATAAAATATTAAGTTAATTTAATGTTTTAAATTAAGTTAATATTTCTCTGTCGTCGCTCCTCGATCGATCATCGCTGGCGGCAAATATTACCGGCCATGGGAAAATTTTACCGCATCCCTGTAAAATTTACCGGGCGGGCGATTTACGCATCCGGACCGTTGATCACAGCTTCGGCGGTGTTTTCCCAGCTCATTCCGGAAGCGACACCGCAGGACATGCCGTTGGGCATGGTCACGATGATCGTCCAGGAGCCGTCTTCCGAGGCGACGACTTCAAGCAGGCCGCCATTGGCGGTCAGGCCCATGGCAACTGGCGCTTCCTTGTAGTTCGAGCTGAGATGATTGAGGAATTCCGTCCGATTTGCACAGGGTGGTTGCTGCTGCGCTTGGACCGGCACGGACCACAGCGCCACCACGGCGGATGCGAAAAATAAACTCAAGCGGTACATGACACTAGCCTCCTACCTGAAGGGTTGGTGTTTCCGCTCTATTTCATGCAATAATCGTGCCAGTTAAGAAATAGTCGCAACAGCATTCATCTTGAACGCCTGGCCGTAATAGCATCATAAATCCGGCTGTCTGTCCGTCGTTGGGCAGGCCGCTTCATAGGCCCGCGCGGCGCGCAAGGTCAGGGCGTCGGCAAAGCGCGGGCCGACGATCTGCAAGCCCACCGGAAGGCCGTCCGCCGTGAAGCCGCAGGGCACCACCACCGCCGGCTGTCCGGTCAGGTTGAAGGGATAACTGAACGGCGTCCAGTCGGGCCAGCGCGTAAATCCCGAGCCGGGCGGCACCTCGACGCCCGCCTCGAAGGCGGGGATCGGCAACGCCGGGGTGAGCAGAAGGTCGTAATCGCGGTGGAACGCCGCCATGCGCAGGGCGATCTCGGCGCGCATCTGCTCGGCGCCCATGACATCGAGGGCGCTGAAGCCTTCCCCTTCCGTGGCGACCTCGACCAGGCCGGGGTCCATGACGCCGCGCCGGTCCGCCGGAATTTGACGCAGGGCCGAGGCGGCGCCGGCATACCACAGGGTGCGAAAGCAATCTGCTGCATGCGCGATATCCGGGTCGCGGCTCTCGACCTCGGCGCCGAGCCCTGTGAAGGCCTGGGCGGCGCGGGCGGTAATCGCCGCCACTTCATCATCGACGCGAACATGGCCAAGATCGGCGGAATAGGCGATCCGCAGGCCGGCCACGCCGTCCTCGATTCCGTCGCACCAGTCGCGGTCATCCGCCGGCAAGGCGCGGATGTCGCGCCAATCGGGCCGCGCCAGCACGGTCAGCATGAGCGCCGCATCGCCGACGGTGCGCGCCATGGGTCCGATATGGGCGAGCGTGCCGAACGGGCTCGCCGGATGGGCCGCGACCCGGCCGTATGTCGGCTTGATGCCGGCCAGACCGGTGAAGCCGCAGGGAATGCGGATCGAGCCGCCGCCGTCGGTGCCGACGGCGAGCGGGACCATGCCCGAGGCAACCGCCGCCGCCGAGCCGCCGCTCGAGCCGCCGGGGGTTCGCTCGGGGTTCCAGGGGTTGCGGGTGATGCCGCAAAGGGCGCTGTCGGTGACCCCCTTCCAGCCGAATTCGCAACTCGTGGTCTTGCCCAGCAGCACCGCCCCGCTATCTCTCAATCGGGCAGTCACCGGGGCGTCCTCTTCCCAGGCTTGATCGGGATCGATGGTCTTCGAGCCGCGCAGGGTGGGCCAGCCCTTGGTCAGGAGGATGTCCTTGATCGCGACGGGCACCCCGTCGAGCGGCCCGAGGGGCTCCCCCTTCGTCCAGCGCGCCTCGGAATCCTTCGCCGCCGCGCGGGCGCTCTCGCCATCGACCAGGCAAAAGGCGTTGAGCCGCCCGTCATGGGTCTGGATTCGCGAGAGTGACGCTTCGGCCACCTCGACCGGCGACAGGCGTTTATCCCGAAAGGCGGCGATCAGATCGACGGCGGAAAGATAGACAAGCTCGTCAGACATGGCGGGGGATCCTCCCCTCGATGGGATAGCTCGGGTCGGAGTAGCCCGGCGAGCTGGGATGACCGAGGGGCACCAGCCCATCGATCAGCGCTTCGTCATCGGGCCCCAGCGAAACCTCGAGCGCGCCGATATATTCGGCGAACTGTTCCGCCGTGCGCGGCCCGGCGATGGCGGCCGTTATCAGGCGGTTGTGGATTACCCAGGCGAAGGCGAATTGAGCGACGGTCACGCCCAGGGCCTCCGCATGGGCCTTGATGCGCGGCACCAGGGCGAGGGATTCGGGGCGGAACTCGGCTTCCATGATGCGCTTGTCTCCGGATCCTGCGCGGCTCGCTTCGGGCGGCGTATCGCCGGGCAGGTATTTACCGGTCAGCACGCCGCGCGCCACCGGGCTGTAGGACGCCACCGCCATGTCGTAGTGGGCGCAGGCCGGCAACAGCTCGACCTCGGGCATGCGGTTGAAGGCGTTGTAATAGGGCTGGCTGATCACCGGGCGGGGCACCCCCAGGGCGTCGCACAGGCGGACCACCTCTGCGTGGCGCCAGGCGCGGAAATTGCTGAGCCCGAAATAGCGCGCCTTGCCGGCGGCGATGATCTCGCCCATGGCGGCCACGGTCTCCTCGAGCGGCGTCGCGTCGTCCTCGCGGTGGAGATAATAGATATCGACGTAATCCACGCCGAGCCGCGCGAGACTGTCGTCGATGGCCTGGCTCATCCAACGACGAGACAGGCCGCGCGCGGTCTCGACGCCGCTCATCCTATTGCCGAGTTTGGTCGCCAGCACCCAATGGTCGCGCTCGCCGGCAATGGCGCGGCCGACGATCTTCTCCGATTCGCCGTCGGTGGCATAGACATCGGCGGTATCGATGAAATTGACCCCAGCGTCCCGCGCCATGGCGACGATGCGCTTGGCTTCGGCCTCGTCGCAGCGATGGCCGAACATCATGGTGCCGAGGCACAACGGCGACACCATGACCCCGCTATAGCCGAGTGCGCGATAGTCCATAATCTCTCCTGGTTTTTGGCTTGGTTATTTAAATTTTGTGACGCCGCGCATGGCCAAGGTCCCGTCAGGTCGCTCCGCCCAGAGCATTTCAGGGGTTCCGGCCAGGGTAAAGGGGCTTGTGTCGAACAGGGGCGCCAGCGCCTGATAGTCGAACCCGGCAAGCGTCCTCTCGGGGGCCTCATCGCGCAGCAGGTCGAGCAGCAGGATAACGGTCAGGGGGCCATGCACCACCAGGCCCGGATAGCCCTCGGTGACCGTCGCATAATCCCGGTCGTAATGGATGCGGTGGGCGTTGAAGGTGAGCGCCGAGAAGCGGAACAGCAGCGCCGCGTCCGGCGTAACCTCCCGCCGCCACAGGGCGTCTCTTGGCGGCTGTTCACCGGGGCGCGATGCACCGCTGCGGCTAGCGGCTTCCCGATAGACGATGTCATGCTCTTCGGTGATCGCCACGCCTCCGCCCCCCGAAATCTCATGACGCAGGGTGACGAACAGCAAATCCCCGCTACGGCCCTGCTTCGCGGTGACCGAGAGGATTTCCGACTCCCGGCGCGCCGCCTCGCCGACCCGGAGCGGCTTATGGAAGGTCAACCGGCCGCCGGCCCACATGCGGCGCGGCAACTCAGACGGCGGCAGGAAACCGCCGCGCCGGGCGTGGCCATCGGGGCCGAGGTCGGCAGGGGGCGGCGCTTCGAGGAAATACAGCCAATGCCAGCAAGGCGGCAGAGGGTCGCCCGCCCGTGGCGGCGGATCGTCGCGCCCCAGGGTGACGGCCAGGCGCGAGAGAGGCGCCGGTGAGATGACGTCCTCGGCGCTCTCGCGCCGTCCGACCCACGATCGAAGATCAGCCATCAATAGGACCGGGGAAGGCCCAGCACATGCTCGGCCAGATAGGCGAGGATGAGGTTGGTGGAGATCGGCGCGATTTGGTAGAGCCGGGTTTCGCGAAATTTGCGCTCGATATCGTATTCCTCGGCGAAGCCATAGCCGCCATGGGTTTGCAGGCACATATCCGCCGCCGCCCAGGAGGCTTCGGAGGCGAGCAGCTTGGCCATGTTGGCTTCCGCGCCGCAAGCCTCGCCGCCATCGAAAAGGGCGGCGGCCTTATCCACCATGAGATCGGCGGCCTCGGTGGCGGCATAGGCGCGGGCAATGGGAAACTGCACGCCTTGATTCTCGCCGATGGCGCGGCCGAAGACCCGGCGCTCGCAAGCGTAGGCGCTCGCCTTCTCGATGAACCAGCGGGCGTCGCCGATACATTCGGCGCCGATCAGGATGCGCTCGGCGTTCATGCTGTCGAGGATGTGGCGGAACCCCTGGCCCTCCTCGCCGATGAGGCTTTCCGCCGGTATTTTAAGATCGTCGAAAAACATCTCGGTGGTGGCATGGTTGATCATGGTGCGGATCGGCTGAATAGTCAGCCCGTTACCCAGGGCCTCGCGCAAATCGACCAGGAAGATCGACATCCCCTCGCTGCGTTTGGCCCCCTGCTCGATCGGCGCGGTGCGCGCCAGCAGCAGCATCAAATCGGAATGCTCGGCGCGCGAGATGAAAATCTTGCTGCCATTAACGACAAAATGCTCACCATCACGTACCGCCGTGGTGCGCAAGGCGGCGGTGTCGGTGCCGCTGTCGGGTTCGGTAACGCCGAAGGCCTGGAGGCGGAGCGCGCCGCTGGCGATGCCGGGAAGGTAGGCAGCCTTCTGCGCCTCCGAGCCATGGCGAAGCAGGGTTCCCATGGTGTAGATCTGGGCATGGCAGGCGGCGCCGTTACAGCCCGACTTATGGATTTCCTCGAGGATCGCCGCCGCCGCCGCAAGCGGCAGGCCGCTGCCGCCGTAGGCCTCGGGAATGAGGGCCGCGAGATAGCCCGCCTCGGTCAGCGCCGCGACGAAGGCCGTGGGGTAGGCGCGTTCGCGGTCGAGAGCACGCCAGTATTCGCCCGGGAACCCCGCGCAAAGCGCGGCCACGGCGTGGCGTATGGGGGTAAATTTTTCTTCTATCATTGCGCCGGCAGCATAGCACCTATCTTGGTCAATCTTGTACCATGGCCCCCTTAGACTTATGTAATGCGGGTCAAAAACAGGATTTACAGAGAACGTGTTAGATTTTCTGAGCGGACCGGCACTGGCCTCTCTGGGCAGCGTTATCATCATCGATATTGTCATGTCCGGCGACAACGCCATCATCATCGGCATGGCCGCGGCCGGACTGCCGCCAGAGCTGCGCCGCCGGGCCATCATTTACGGCATCATGGCGGCTACGGTGCTGCGCATCTTCTTCGCCTTGATCACCTTTCAGCTCTTAGCGATCCTCGGCCTGACCCTGGCCGGCGGGTTGTTGCTGGCCTGGGTGTGCTGGCATATGTGGTGCGAAATCCGCTGCGGCAACCTGAACTGCGCGCCCGGAGAAGACGAGGCGGACGACAGCACAACAGCCGAGGCGCCCAAGCCGGTCAAGACCCTGCGCCAGGCGATGGTCAGCATCATTATCGCCGATGTCTCCATGTCGCTCGATAACGTGCTGGCGGTGGCCGGCGCGGCCCAGGATTTCCTCTGGGTTCTGGTGTTCGGCCTGATGCTATCGATTGCCCTGATGGCGGTGGCGGCGAACTACATCGCCAGGCTGCTCGAGCGCCACCATTGGATCGCCTATATCGGCCTGCTGGTCATCGCCTATGTGGCCATCGACATGATCTATCGCGGCTTCATCGAGGTCGCGGCGGCGGTGTAGGCACGACCCACAGACCCCCCTAAGCCCGCCGGCCCGCCAGGATGATACCGCTGGCATCTTCCGTGGCCAGGGTCAGGCTGCGCAGATCCTCGGGTTCCAGGTTCGCCAGGTTCGTCTTGCCGGTGCAGCGCGCCATCATCGAGGCCTCGCCGGTGCTCGCCTTGATGATGTTGGCGACCGCCAGGGCGCGCTCATCTTCAGCCAGATCGGCGCTGAAGGCCATGTCGTGGCGGTCTGTGATCTGGCCACCAGCGGCAATGCCGAGCGGCACGGCGAACAGGGCCGCCATGGCGCCTAGCGCAATCGCCTTGGCGGCATCGGTGCCCGAGCGCAGGCCGCCGAAATAGATCAGATCGACGTCCTCTTCGCGGCCCATGCGGCGCAAGATCGTGATGGCGTCGCGCATCATGGTCATATCGGGGGGGCCGGCAAGCTCGGGCCAGGCCGTGCCCAGCCCACCACTGGCATCCAGCAGCAACAGGTCGAATCCGCCGTCGAGGGCATGGGCGATGGATTGCTCGAGGATATCGGTTGACGAGATCGCCAGCCCGACGAGTTGATCTTCCCGCAACCGCCGCGCCTCGACCGGCACAAATTCGGACCCGAGGGCGTGGATCACCGCGTCCGCCTCGGCGCTCGGCTCAATCCCACCGTCCATGACAAGCTGCAGCCAGGGCACGTCATCGCCAATCGGCCGCACCCCGAGATAGGGGCATCCGACATCGGCGAGGCCGCGCGCTACGCCGCGCCGCACATCGTCGGGCGCCGCATCGAAGCCGGTGGCGATGAAGGGCTGGGGCAAAGCCATGCGGCCGCCGAGATCGAAGCTCACCTTGCAGGCCTCGCGATAGGGATCGATGACGAGACGCGACAGGTTGGCCGGTAGAAACACCAGATCGTCCAGGGTCGCGGGGCGGCCCTCGGGGAACGGGTTGTCGCGAAGCGCCAGGCGCTTGGCAAGCATCGCTCCATGGCTGGCATGATCGGCGGCGTTGGTCCGCGCCATGGTGAAGATGTCCTCGCGATGGCGCACCGCATAATCGGCGGAACCGGTCTCGGCGTCGCAGCGATAACAGCGCGCCGCCTCATTGCGGGCCTCTTCGGCACTGTAGGTCGCCTCGATCTCGGGGAACTCCACAGGCGTCTCGCCGAGGCCGAAAAAATCTGGCTCATGGAGGCCGAGACGTTCCCACATCTGATCCTGGGCGACCGCCACCCGGCGTGTGCGGTGCGGCGTGCGGTAGGCCATGGGCTGCTCGCGGCCTTCGAGATAGGCGCGGATGTAATAGGCGGCGCGCTGGCCGTGGTGCATGGCCATGACGATGGTCGAGCCGCCGAAGGCGCCGTCGCCGGCCGCGAACACCCCGGCCTGGCCGGTCGCCATGGTCTCGAAATCCGTCGTCACCCGGTCCGCCGCCATCAGGCCGTGATCCTGCAAATCAGCACAATCGGCATATTGGCCGACCGCGGCGATGATCATGCCGCAGGGGATCTCATGGTCGCTGCCCGCCACATCGACGGGCCGGCGGCGGCCATCCCCGTCGGCCTCGCCGGGCTCGGTGCGGACGCAATGCAGGATCAGCCCGTTATCGCCCGCGGTGATCGATTTCTGGCTGGTGTTGTAGATGAAGTCGACGCCCTCCTTGATGGCGCCCTCAAGCTCCACCTTGCGCGCCGGGATATCGTCGGGGCCCCGGCGGTAGACCACGTGGACGGTTTTGCAGCCCGGCAGCCGGAGCGCCACCCGGCAGGCGTCCATGGCGACATCGCCGCCGCCGATGACCACCACGGTCTCGGGCATTTCGGGCCGGGCCCCGGCGTTGATCCGGCGCAGGAACTCGACGCCGTCGACGATGCGCTCGTCGTCCTCGCCGGGGATGCCCATGGTCTTGCCCCACCAGGCGCCGATTGTCAGCAGCACGGCGTCGTGGCGGCTCTTGAGTTCATCCAAGGTGATGTCGCGCCCGAGCGCCGTGTTGAGATGTATCTCAAGCCCCGGACAGCGCTTCATCAGCCGGGTCATGTCCTCGTCGATGATTCCGACCGGCAGGCGAAAGGCCGGGATGCCCCAGACCATCAGGCCGCCGGGGCGGTCGGTCATTTCATAGACATCGACCTTGAAGCCGGCGACCGAAAGATCATGGGCGGCGACCAGGCCGGCCGGGCCGGCGCCGACGATGGCGACGCTTTGCTCGCGGCTAACCGGGACCGGCGTCGGCTCGTAGCTCGCGCCGAGCTTGTCCATGACGAAGCGCTTGAGGTTACGGATTTGCAAGGTGCCGTCGGCGGCGGTGCGGCGGCAGGCGGGCTCGCAGGGGGCATCGCAGACCCGGCCGCAGATCGAGGAAAACGGGTTGGTCGCGGTGATTGCCTCGAAGGCCTCGGCGTATTTGCCTTCCCAGATATAGGCGATGTAGGACGGCGCGTCGGTGCCCACCGGACAGGCGATCTGGCAGGGCGCGGGGACGAAATGGAGATCGCCGGTGTCGTCGGCAAGCTGGTCCTCGAGGCTGTCATGCGCCGTGCTTTCCTGGGCCATCTCAGCCGGCCTTTTGGAGCTGGTTATCGCGGTATTCCGGCGCGTAGGGCAGCCGGGTGATGGCCGCCGCCTCGGGGGTCAGGGCGACCAGATCGTCACGGCTAAGGCCGGTCACCGCGTCATGGCCGAGGGCATGAGTGAGCGCCGCGATCTGCCAGCGCACCCCCTCCAGATAGCGGTGGATATTGCGCGCCTCGACCTCGGGCTTATAGCGTTTTTCATGCTCGGGATCCTGCGTCGCGATGCCGGTGACGCAATTCCCGATATGGCATTGCATACAGGCGATGCAGCCCCCCGCGATCAGCGCCGAGGTGCCGAGCGCCACCGCGTCGGCGCCGAGACAAAGCGCCTTGACCGCATCGACGCCGTCGCGGATGCCGCCCATGAGCACGATCTCGATCTTGTCGCGGCAATCGATGTCTTCGAGGGCGTCGAGGGCCTCGATGATCGCCGACAGGGTGGGGATGCCGACATATTCCATGATCTCGGCGCCGCCCGCCCCGGTCGAGCCCTGCATGCCGTCGAGCTCGACGAAATCGAAGCCGTCCTTGACCGCGATCTTGATATCGTCGCGGATGCGACCGGCGCCCAGCTTGACCGAGACCGGCAGGCGATAGCCGGTCGCCTCGCGCAGCTCCTCGACCTTGATGACCAGATCGTCGGCGCCCAGAATATCCGGGTGGCGCGACGGCGAGCGCAAATCGATGCCCGCCGGGATGCCGCGGATTTCGGCCAATTCCTTGGTCACCTTCTTGGCCATGAGCTGGCCGCCGAAGCCCGGCTTGGCGCCCTGGCTGATGTATATCTCCAGGCCGTCGGCGCGGTTCATGTCGTGGATGTTCCAGCCCAGCCGCCCGCCGAGGCACTGGAAGATAAGCTGCTTGGCGGCGCCCCGCTGGGCATCGCTCATGCCGCCCTCGCCGGTGTTCTCGGCGATGTCCGAGAGCGCCGAGGCGATGGCGACGGCCTGCTTGGTCGAGCGCGACAGGGCGCCGTAGCTCATGGGCGCGATCAACACCGGCATGGAGAGGTCGAGCGGGTTGGCGCCGTTCTTGCCGCCGATCAGGGTGTGCATCTCGACCAGGGATACCGGATCGGCAACCATGCCTGCCCGGGTCACGTCCGTCTTAAAGGCCAGGTCCGAGAGATGAGGAAGCTCGCGCGCCCCGCCGTAGCCGCGCACCCGATAGCGGCCGATCTGAGACTTGATATGGATATCTTCCTGAATCTTCGGGTTCCAATAATCCGATTGGCCCGAGAAGCTGAAGAAGGGGAGGCTGCGCACCTGCTCCTCGGTGGTTTTGTAGCGCAGGTTCTTGCCGGCGTTGACGATCTTCTGGAAGCCGCCCGCATGAGCGATTTCATAGCGATCTAGAAAGCTACGGATATCGTCGATCTCGGCCGCGCTCACGTCGGTAACCTCGGCGTCGGAGCCGAGGGATTCGAGCGATCCACCGAGATAGATTTCACCGCCCGTCATGTCCTCGCCGAGTTTCTCGCCGGAATTGCCGAGGATGATGATGCGGCCGCCATACATCATATAGCCGGCCATGAAATTGGCGTTGCCGACGCAGGCCAGGGTGCCCGCCTTCATGACCTGGCCGGCGCGCGAGCCCATGTTGCCGCGCACCACCACATCGGCGCCGCGGATAGCGACCCCGGCGATGGCCCCGGCGTTGCCGCCGACCACAACCGAGCCGACGTACATATTGTCGGCCAGCCCCCAGCCGACATTGTTGTCGATGGTGAAGCGCGCGCTGTCGGAAAGTCCGGCGCAGAAATACCCCGCCGAGCCGCGCACATGGACGTGGATCGGATGGATCAGGCCGACGCCGATATGATGGCGCGCGTCCGGGTTGACGATTTCGACATCATCGCCCTGGGTGCCACATTCGCGGATTCTTTCGTTGGCCTCGCGGGTGGTTATTTTGGCTAGGTCGATCGTGACCATGTATTGAAACTTCCTGGCGGGGGTTCGTAGGTGTCGAGCGCCTGGCCGGGAAACAGCCTATTCAGCGAGACCTCTTCCGAGGCGACGGCGATGATGTCGTCGGTCT
>ERZ813253.575-NODE-575-length-12646-cov-2.920920_pt1 | contig 12646 bp, 10 predicted proteins | sample MGYA00520893_ERZ813253 | MGnify/ENA primary metagenome ERZ813253 (study PRJEB31669, sample SAMD00080414) | marine metagenome | biome: oceanic hadal pelagic zone biome; feature: marine hadalpelagic zone; material: sea water | place: Pacific Ocean:Izu-Bonin Trench...
TTCTTGGCGCTGCTCTTCGACTTGAGCTTCGGCATTTCAATGTCCTAGCGTTTATGCCGGCTTAAACAACGGGGCGCGGAGCCCCGCAATAAGCGGCGATGTTTTGACAAAATTTAAGCGGCTGGGCATGCCGTCGGCCGGACCGCTTTGAACGAGAGCACAGCTTATAGCGAGCGCCCCCGGCAATTGCAAGCCTGGACGCGGGCGGGAATTTTTCACCCACAAGATACACAAAATCCGAAGTGGGTCCTATTTCACGGATTCCCCGCCCCCTTAAACTCAGCATGATGCTATTTTGGCGAATAACTGGCCTGTGCAACCTAAAAAGCACCCCAAAACGGAAAGGGAGACTCATGTCCGGCGTAAAACTGTTTCGTCGAGAGGATCAGGATTTCAGTTTCAAAGGCGATTCATCGGTGAAAGGCTATGTGCCGGCGAGCTATCTGGCTTATGCAAATGCCGGTAACAGTGACACCATGGGCGGTGGACTTGCTGTGTTCGGCGCGGGTAGTCATCTGGAAACGAGGATCGACAATGACGAACTACTCTTCATTCACACGGGTCACTTAAATATCAAAATCGACAACGAAATTTTCCACGCCGGACCGGGCGACACTCTTTGGATACCCAAGGATACATCACTCACATACATAGCCGAAGAAGACGTATGGTTCTTCTTCGCCGTTTACCCGTTCAGTGGTTCACCAGCGGCGTCGGTGACCAAAGCCTACCCGGACACACCACCCCGGCCAGCCTCATAGTTATTGTCATGCCCGCGCACGCGAGCGGCCTTGAGATTTGCAAGCCCGGACGCGGTCGGGGGTGATGTCTCCGTCTGCAATCCAACGTTACGAGGGCGCCTGATGCGACACCGATTCAACGTACTGTACAGAAAGCGCCCCGCGAACGGCTGGCGTTCACGGGGCTGAGTTATTCCGGGTAAGGCGAGGTATGGGGCCGAGCTTATCGGCGCCCAGGCGGCGCGACATTAACCCAGGTTAACTTGGCGTGATTTTTAAGCTTAATGTCACCCTGGCGAGACCCCGCCGCGCGGCGGATTGCCGGGCTCGCCGCGATCCAGGCCAGGCGACCCGCAACGGCTCTATCTCGGGGACATCACCATGGTCATCTGGCGGCCCTCGACCTTGGGAAACTGCTCGATCTTGGCATGGGGCTCGAGATCGTCGCGCACCCGCATCAGCACCTTCATGCCGAGATCCTGGTGGACCATTTCACGGCCGCGAAAACGCATGGTCACCTTGACCTTGTCGCCCTCTTCGATGAACCGCTCCATGAACCGCAGCTTCACGAGATAATCGTGATTGTCGATTGTCGGACGCATTTTGATTTCCTTGACGTCGATCGTCTTCTGCCGTTTGCGCGCTTCGTTGGCTTTTTTCTGGGCGATATATTTGAACTTGCCGTAATCGAGCAGCTTGCAAACCGGTGGATCGGCGTTGGGTGAGACTTCGACGAGATCGAGACCGACTTCATCGGCGAGTTCCAGCCCGCGTTCACGCGGCACCACGCCCACCATCTCACCATTTTGATCAACAAGACGAATAGGATCTGCCTCGATGAACTGGTTCACCCGCGGGCCCTGCCGAACCGGCGGCGTGAATACTCTTGGTCTTGCTATTTAGATGCTCCTTTTAAAAGTTACCGCCGGTATTTCAGCCGGCGTCGAATATGGTACCCCGAGGCTCAGTCCTCGGGGGACTCCGCCTCCTGCTTAAGTCTAGCGACCGCCTCATCCAGCGCAAGGACTTCTTGTCCATCGACATCCATGCGGCGGATGGAAACCGTGCGCTCCTCGGCCTCGCGGCGGCCGATGGCCATCAGCACGGGCACCTTGGCGAGGCTGTGATGGCGTACCTTATAGCCGATTTTTTCGTTCGACACATCGAGTTCGACACGCAGGCCGGCGCCCTTAAGCGCCGCGGCTACCTCCGCCGCATAGGCATCGCCGTCGCGCGTCACCGTGGCGACCACGACCTGAACCGGGGCCAGCCACAGGGGGAACTTTCCGGCGTAATGCTCGATGAGCACGCCGATGAACCTCTCCAGCGAGCCGAAGATCACGCGATGCAGCATGACCGGGCGGTGTTTCTCGCCGTCATCGCCGATGTAGGACGCATCGAGGCGCTCGGGCAACACGAAATCAGCCTGCAGGGTGCCGCATTGCCATTCGCGGCCGATCGCGTCGCGCAGCACAAAATCGAGTTTGGGGCCGTAGAAGGCGCCGTCTCCCGGGTTGAGTTCATACTCGACGCCGGCCTGTTCGGCGGCGGTCCGGAGCGCCGCCTCGGCCTGGTCCCAGACCTCGTCCGAGCCGGCGCGCACATCGGGCCGGTCGGAAAACTTGATGAACACCTCGGTGAAGCCGAAGTCGCGATAGATGCCCAGCGCGAGGCTACAAAACGCCGCGCTCTCGGCGTTGATCTGATCGGGGGTGCAGAAGATATGGGCGTCGTCCTGGGTGAAGCCGCGCACCCGCATGAGCCCGTGCAGGGCGCCCGACGGCTCGTAGCGGTGGCAGGCGCCGAATTCGGCCATGCGCAAGGGCAGATCGCGATAGCTCTTCAGGCCCTGGCGGAAAATCTGCACATGGCAGGGGCAGTTCATGGGCTTCAGGGCATGGAAATGATCGTCGGATTCGAGGGTGAACATGTGCTCGCGGAACTTCTCCCAATGGCCCGACTCTTCCCATAGCTTGCGGCTGACCAGCTGCGGCGTGTTGACCTCCACATAGCCCGCGCGCTCCAGCTTGCGCCGCATGTAGTCGACCAGCAGGCGATAGAGGGTCCAGCCCTTGGGGTGCCAGAACACCATGCCGACCGCCTCTTCCTGGATATGGAACAGCTCCATTTCGCGGCCCAGGCGGCGGTGATCGCGGCGCTCGGCCTCGGCCAGGCGGTGAAGATAATCGGCGAGGTCCTGCTGGTTGGTCCAGGCGGTGCCGTAGATACGTTGCAGCATGGCGTTCTTGGAATCGCCGCGCCAATAGGCGCCGGCCAGCTTCATCAGCTTGAAGGCGCGGCCCAGCTTGCCCGTCGACGGCAGATGCGGGCCGCGGCACAGATCGATGAAATCGCCCTGGCGATAGAGCGTGATGACCTCGTCCTCGGGCAGGTCGGCGATGATCTCGGCCTTGTAATGCTCGCCCTCGCCCTTGAAGAAGGCGATGGCCGCGTCGCGCTCCCAGACCTCGCGGGTGATCGGCTCGTCGCGCTTGACGATCTCGTGCATGCGCTTCTCGATATGTGCGAAATCATCGGGGGTGAACGGGGTAGCCCTCGCGAAATCGTAAAAGAAGCCGTCCTCGATATTGGGGCCGATGGTGATCTGGGTCTCGGGGAACAGCTCCTTGACCGCCTCGGCCATGACATGGGCCGCGTCGTGGCGGATCAGCTCGAGCGCCTCGGGGCTCTTGGCGGTGATGATCTCGACGGCGGCATCGGTGGCGATCGGCATCGCCAGATCGCGCACCACGCCGTCGAGCTTGATAGCCAGCGCCGCCTTGGCGAGGCCGGGGCCGATCGCCGCCGCGACATCCGCGCCGCTGACGCCCGGTTCGAAATCGCGGCTCGATCCGTCGGGCAGGGTAATCGAAATCATCGAGTGGTTAATCGCTCCGTGGCGGTTAATTTTTCGTTAAGGCTGATGCGGTTATTGTCAAGGCTCGCGCAGCCTAGAGCGATTTCCCGGGCTGTCAAGGCGCGGCGTCATTCCTCCTTACAGTCATCACGGGTCCATGAACAGAACGGCGAAACGGCACCAGAAGAAGCTGGCCCGCAAGGCCGCGCTGAAACAGCCCGGCGGCGGCGCGGCGGCGCGGAGTCTGTCCCTGCTGCTCGGCCAGGGCGTGGAACATCACCGGGCCGGACGGGCGGCGCAAGCGGAGGCGGTCTACCGGCAAATTCTCGCACTTGATCCCGACCATGCCGAGGCCAATCATCTGCTTGGCGTGCTGGCCCATCAGCATGGCCAACTCGATAGGGCGGCCGATCTCATGGCCAAGGCCATCGCCCGGCGTCCCGGCTATGCGGAGGCCCATAACAACCTTGGCAACCTGCTGCGCGACCAGGGCCGGCGGGGCGCGGCGGCGGCGGCCTACGACCAGGCCCTGGCCATCGATCCGGGTTTCGCCATGGCGCACAGCAACCGGGGAAACCTGTTCAAGGACCAGGGCCGCCTGGGGGACGCGGCGGAGGCCTATGGCAGGGCCCTGGCGATCGAGCCCGATTTCTGCGAGGCCCACAACAACCTGGGCCTCGCCCTGCACGGCATGGGCCGATTATCGGCTGCGGCGGCGGCCTTGCGCAAGGCGGTGGCCCTGAAACCCGACTATGGCGCGGCGTACAGCAACCTCGGCCTGGTGCTCCACGACCAGGGCGCCCTCGACGAGGCCATGGCGGCTTATGGCACGGCCCTGGCGTTGGACCCCGCCCTGGCCGAGGCCCACGGCAACCTGGGCCTCGCCCTCCAGGACCAGGGTCGTCTGGGGCCGGCGGCGGCGTCGATCACCAAGGCCCTGGAGCTGCGCCCCGACCGGGCCGAGCTGCACAACAATCTGGGGGCGCTGCGCAAGAACCAGGGCCGCCTGGTCGAGGCCGTGGCGGGTTTCGCCAAGGCCGTGGAACTCGATCCCGGCGACGCCGCGGCCCATAGCAACCTGATCTTCTGCATGAATTGCGACGCCGGCTTCACCCAGGCCGACATCTACGCCGAGAGCCGCCGCTGGGAGGCCGCGCACGCCGCCCCCGGCGCGGCGCGTGCCGCGCCCGATGACCCGGACCCGGATCGGCGGCTGCGTATCGGCTATGTCTCGCCCGATTTCAAACGCCACTCGGTGGGCCATTTCCTGGCCCCCCTGATGGCCAACCACGATCGCCGCCAGTTCGAGATCCACGGCTACGCCGAGGTCGTCAATCCCGACGCCGAGACCCGGCGGTTCCAGGACCTGGCCGACGGCTGGTGTTCGACGGTGGGAATGACCACGCCGGCCCTGGCGGCGCGCATCCGGGCCGATCGGATCGACATCCTGGTCGACCTGGCGGGCCACACCGCCGACAGCCGCCTGGCGGCCTTCGCCGGCCATCCCGCCGCGGTGCAGCTCGCCTGGCTGGGCTATCCCAACACCACCGGCCTGTCGGCCATGGATTACCGGCTGAGCGATTCGATCGCCGACCCGCCGGGCCCCGGCGACGCCCTGCACAGCGAAGAATTGATACGCCTGGCGGGCGGATTTCTGTGCTTCGACGCAGGACTCGAGACGCCCCCCGTCGCCGCCGCGCCGGCCCGGGCCAGCGGCGCCGTCACCTTCGGCTCGTTCAACAATCTCGCCAAGGTCACCGAGACCACGGTGGATGCCTGGGCGCGCATTCTCGCGGGCGCTCCGGACAGCCGCCTGCTGCTGAAGAACCGTTCCCTGGCCGACCCGGAAACCCGCGAGCGCTACCGCGCCCTGTTCGCGGCGCGCGGCGTCGATGGGGAGCGCCTGGAATTCCACGCCTGGATCGTCACGCCGGCCGGCCATCTCGGAGCCTATGAGCGGATCGATATCGCCCTCGACCCGTTTCCCTACAACGGCACGACGACCACCTGCGAGGCCCTGTGGATGGGGGTTCCGGTAATCACCCTACGCGGCGACCGCCACGCCGGCCGGGTCGGGGCAAGCCTGCTGACCACCCTGGGCCAGGAGGCGCTGATCGCCGAGACCGTCGATGGCTATGTGGCGGCGGCCGTCGGCCTCGCCGCGGATTTGGGCCGCCTGGTCCATCTGCGCCATAGCCTGCGTCCCGCCATGGCCGCCTCGCCGCTCACCGACGCCGCCGGTTTCACCCGCCGGGTGGAAGCCGCCTACCGGGACATGTGGCGGCGTTACTGCGTTAATTCTTGATTCCCATGCGGGCGTAGGAGTCGATGCGGCCGAGCAGCATGTTGATTCCCCGGGCAGCAAAATATTCGTCGACCGCCTGGCGGCAGCCTTGCCAGCGTCCGTAATCGTCGATGATAAGCACGCCGCCGGCGGCGAGTTGGGGGTAGAGCTGCTCGAGCTCCCATTTGGTCGAGTCGTACCAGTCGGTATCGAGGCGCAGCAGGGCGATCGGCCCGATGCGGTCGTCGGGCAGGGTGTCCTGGACCCGGCCCTTGAGAAAATGCATGCGCGCGCCGTCATAGCCGGTCGATGAGAGATTGGTCCGCACCTCTTCGAGTTCGGCCCGGCACCATTGGCTTTCGCCGTCCACCATGCGCTTCTTCCAGGTCGGATGGGCCGATTTGCCGGTGACGCCGATGTCTTCGGCGGACGGCTCGGGCATGCCTTCATAGGTGTCGCAGAGAAACAGCTCGCGCGGGGCGGCGGCTTCGTCGAGCAGGGTCAGGGCCATGGCCATCATGCTGCCGCCGCGCCACACGCCGCATTCCACGAAGGCGCCGGCGATGCCGCCGCGCACTATGTAGCGTACCGCGCTCTCAAGCCCGTGGATACGCTCGCGCGAGGTCATGGTATAGGCCCCCACGGCCTCGATCAGCTTGATGGTGAAGGGCTCGAAATCGCTCGGGTATTCGGCGAATAGCTCACGCCCGGCGCGGGTGTTGAGGCGCGATTTGATCTTACCGACCTCGATTGATAGATTCTTCAGTAAACGCAAGGCCCTGTTCCCACCCCCACCGCGTGACCACCATCACGTGACCACCACCGTATCATACCAAGGATCGAACCGTTGCGCCTGCCGCCCGTGAAAATCTTCTACTGGTTCTCGCCAGTGTCCTGGTCGCCCTGGCGCCGCTGGAGATCGGCTTGCGGCTGATCGGCGTCTCATACCCCGAGTTCCACCGGCTCGACGAGACCCTCGGCTGGGCGGCGCGTCCCGGCGTCGCCAGCTGGTGGACGGTCGAGGGCGGGGCTTATGTTTCCTACAATGCCGCCGGTTTCCGCGACCGCGACCACCCGCTCGCCAAGCCCGAGGGCGTCTACCGGATCGCGCTGCTCGGCGATTCCTTCACCGAGGCGCGAGCCATCCCGCTGGAGGAGACCTATTGGTCGATCGCCGCGGATCGGCTCTCCGCCTGTCTTGGAACCCCGGTCGAGATGCTCAACTTCGGCGTCAACGGCTATGGCACGGCCCAGCAACTGATAACCCTCGAGGACCATGCCCTGGCCTATGCGCCTGACCTGGTCCTGCTGGCGATCTACACGGGCAACGACATCTGGAACAACAGCCGGGCCCTCGACGGCCATCAAGACAGGCCCTATTACACCCTCGAGGACGGCGCCCTCACCCTCGATGATTCGTTCAGTCGTTCGGCCCGCTTCCAGGCCAAGATGGCCTGGCAGGACATCAAACACGGCCTGATCAATGCTTCAAGGGTGATGCAGTTGATCAAGGAAAGCTATTACCGGATGAAAAGCGGCGCCAAGAACCGCGCTGCCGCCGGCGCCACCGCGCCGAGTCCGGCCGATCGCATCTACGTCGCGCCCGAGGACGAGACCTGGCGCGACGCCTGGGCGGTGACCGAGGCTCTGCTGCGCCTCATGCGCGACACGGCGCGCAACGGGGCCGCGGATTTCTCCGTGGTCACCTTGAGCAACGACATTCAGGTCGATCCCGACCGGGCGCGCCGCGAGACCTTCCGCGCGGCTCTCGGCGTCGAGACCCTGTTCTATCCCGATGAGCGGATCGCCGCCTTCGGCGCCCGCGAGGCGATTCCGACGATCACCCTGGCCCCGCGCCTGGGCGATTACGCCGAGACCAATGCGGTGTTCCTCCACGGCTTCGACAACACCGTCCTCGGCCTCGGCCACTGGAACGCCCAGGGCCACGCCGCCGCCGGCGCACTGATCGCCGAGGAGCTCTGCGCTAGTCTCGGAGAGTAAGCCCGGCCATCACCTCGTCGACCTCGAGATCGGCGAGGGAATCCCGTTGCAGGATGGTGACCCGGGGGCCGCGCGGCGCGGTGAGCGCCGGCCTCGAGGCGGCCGAGAACAGCACCAGGGAAGGACAGCCCGCCGTGGCGATGATGTGCATCGGCCCGGTATCGTTGCCGACCGCCGCCGCGGCGCCGCGGGCGCAGGCGGCGATGGCCGCGAAATCGGTTTGCCCGCAGAGATCGATGGCCTGGGGGCAGGCCGCCGCGATGGCGGCCAGAACCGCGTGCTCGGGGGCCGCCCCGATGAGCACCGGACAGAGGCCCCGCGCGGCCAGGGCCGTCGCCGCCGCCGCGTAGCCGTTCCAGCGTTTCTCGGGCCGGTGGGCCGACCCGCCGGGGACCAGCAGGGCGTAGCGCGCGGGCAGGCCGAAGGCGGATATATCGCCGGTCAGCCAGGACAGGTCGGGCGGTGGGGTGGCGGCGATCCCGGCCATGGCCAGTTGTTCGGCCTCGCGCTCGACCGTATGCATGGCATCGCGGTCCGGGTTGGCGTGGGGATGGGAGCAGCCGGGCGCCACCCCCGACCATTCCGGCCGGGCAGCGCCGAACAGGCGGAAATACATGTGGCTGCGGGTGCTGTGCTGCAGATCATAGACCCGATCGAAGCCGCCTCGGCGCAGGCGGCGGCCCAGGGCGAGCCAGTCCCAGAACCGCCACGGGGGCGGCCGGCGGTCGATCCAGACGTCGTCGAAATAGCCGCTGGCGCGGGCCAGGCCGCCGTAGGCGCGGGTGGTCAGCAGCACCAGATGGTCGCCGGCGTGGTGGCCGCGGATCGCCTGGAAAGCCCCGGTCGCCAGCACCATGTCGCCGAGCGCGCCGAGCTTGATGACGAGCAGCCGCTTCACGGGGATATCATATGTCCTGGTGTGACCATTAGGCGGCCTGTATGGCGTCCGGGCCGGCGGCCAGCAATTCCTCGTAGATCGCCAGGGTCGCCGCGCACATCGCCTGCTTGGAGAATTTAGCCCGCGCCCGGGCCATGGCGCGCGCCGCCAGGGCGGCCCGTTCGGCCGGCTCGATATCGATGGCTTCGTTGAGCGCCGCCGCCAGGGCGTGGGCGTCGCCGGGCGGAGTCAGCCAGCCGGTTTCACCGTCCACCAGGGTGTCGCGGGCGCCGCCGTGATCGGTGGCGATGGTCGGCCGGCCCATGGCCTGGGCCTCGACCGCCACCCGGCCGAAGGCCTCGGGATCGAGGGACGCCGAGACCACCACATCGGCGAGCATGAAGGCGGCCGGCATGTCGTCGCAATGATCGACGATATGGACGTTGCGGTCGAGGCCGCGGGCCTTGATCTGCCTCTCCAGTTGGCGGTGATACGAGCGGCGGCCCTGGTCGCTGCCGACCATCAGGCAGCGAACCTCGGGGCGGTCGAGCAGCGCCAGGGCCTCGACCAGCACGCGATGGCCCTTCCAGCGGGTCAGGCGGCCGGGCAGCAGCACCATGGGCGCTCCGTCGGGCAGGCGCCAGCGTTCGGCAAGCCGGATCATGCGCTCGCCGGCGACCCGCTCGGGATCGAACAGATCGAAGTCGATACCGCGCGGCACCACCCGCACCCGCGCCGGGTCGGGATGATAATGCCGCGCCAGGTGATCGGCGATGAAATTCGAATTGGCGATCACCCGGTCGCCCTTCGCCATGACCGAATTATACCGGCGCTTGATCGGGTTATTGAAATTATAGGCGCCGTGGAAGGTGGTCACGAAGGGCCGTCCGGTGAGCCGCGCGGCGCCCAGGGCGCTCCACGCCGGGGCGCGCGAGCGGGCATGGATCAGATCGACCGCCTCGGCCTCGACCAGCGCCACGATCCGGGCCTTGTTGGCCTGGATGACGAAGGGGTTCTTGGCGCTCAGGGGAAGCTGCACATGGTCGGCGCCGACCCGGCGAAGTTCACGCTCCATGGCACCGCCGGACGAGGCCACCAGGGCGCGCCAACCCGCCGCCACCAGCGCCTCGGCGATATCGATGGTGCTGCGCTCGACGCCGCCGGTGTCGAGCGCCGGCAGGACCTGCAACACCGTCCGCCTGGGCTGTTCCACGGCGTCGTGGCGGGCTGTATGATGATTGGCGATCAGATCCATCCTCGACTGCTTATCACAGGCGATCATAGCCCATGACCGGACCCGGCGCCATCGATCGACCCGGCGGCCACAGCGTCGCTTACCACGCCACCGGCGGCGATGTCGCCGGCCGCACCGCCCCCGGGGTGATTTTCCTCGGCGGCTTCATGTCGGACATGACCGGAACCAAGGCGCTGGCCCTGGAAGGCTTCTGCCGCGCCCGGGGCCGCGCGTTCCTGCGTTTCGACTATCTCGGCCACGGCCAATCGAGCGGCGCCTTCACGGAGGGAACCATCGGCCGCTGGGCCGCCGACGCCATCGCGGTGCTCGATCAACTGACCGAGGGACCGCAGGTCCTGGTGGGCTCCAGCATGGGCGGCTGGATCATGCTGCTCTGCGCGTGTGCGCGACCCGACCGGGTAGCCGGCCTGATCGGCATCGCCGCCGCCCCGGATTTCACCGAAGAATTGATCTGGAACGGCCTCGACGACGCGGCGCGCGCCGAGTTGACCCGCCGCGGGGTCATCGAAATGGCCTGCGATTACGGCGACACGCCCTATGCCATCACCCGCACCCTGATCGAAGAGGGCCGCGATCATCTCCTGCTGGGCGGCCCCATCGGGCTCACCTGCCCGGTGCGGCTGCTGCAGGGCATGGCGGATGACGACGTGCCCTGGCGGACCGCGTTGCGCCTGGCCGACAGGCTGGCCGGCGACGACGTCGAGGTCACCCTGATCAAGGGCGGCGATCACCGCCAGTCGGAACCGCGCGACCTCGAGCGCCTGCGCCGCACCCTGGACGAGCTGAACGAACGGATCGGGGAAACCCCTGATTAATCGTCCCGACGGACGTCATAGCCATAGACATTGCCCAGCTTTTCCCTGCCGCGCTGCCAGGAGGCGCGGGTTTCCGTAAGGCTCTCGAGATCGATCCCGCCGGCATAGGCGCGGCGTTCCAGAACGTCGTCGGGGAGCGCCTCGAGGGGCGCGTAGGCGTGATGATCGTAGCCCCGGGTCGGCGCGTTGCGCACCGTGTTGTAGGAGACATGGAGCACCGTGCGCGGCCCGTCCGAGCGGTTCGGCCCCGAGGCGTGCAGGGTGTTGCCGTGGAAAAACACCGCGTCCCCGGGGGCAATCTCGCAAGCCACATGTTCCATCTCTTCGAGGGCCCGCGCCACCACCTCGGGGTCGGCGCCGCGGGATTCGCCGATCGCCACATGGTCGATGCGGCCGAGGGTGTTCGAGCCGCGGATAAACTCGACACAGCCGTTCTCCAGCCGGCAGGGATCGATGGCGATCATCACCGACAGCATCTCCGGCCTGAGGCATCCCTCGAGGTACCAGGAGCCATAGTCCTGATGCCAATCCCAACGGCCGGCGCTGCGCGGCTTCTTGAAGCTGAGCTTGGAATGCCAGTGATAGACGGGCTCGCCGCCGAGCAGGTCCGAGGCGCTCTCGACCAGGCGGGCGATGCGCACATAGGCGCCCAGCAGATCGTCGGTAACCCCGGACCAGCCGAACAACTCGGCGCCCTGGCCCGTCGAATCGATGACCTCGACCGTCTCGCCGGCGATCCTCGGATCGTCACCCGCGAGTCGCGCCAGGGGCTCGATTTCGGCGGCGCTGAACAGGCCCGCCAGGAGCAGGAAGCCGTCGCTCTCGAAAGCCGCGATCTGATCGGGGCCGAGCCGCTTGAGCGCCGGCCGCACGGCGGCGGGGGGCAAATCATGAATGGCGGTCATCGATAGGGTGTCCCGTCCTTGTGGAGAAAGCCGTCTTCGATGTCGACCGGAAGGTCGAGGTCGACATCGGGGTAGACGATCGCGTCGCCGGGCGCGCGGTCGCCGACCTCAAGATAGCACGCCATCGCCTGGGAGCGGTTGATCATATGATGACCGTCGCCCGAGCCCGCCGCAAAACCCGCCACCATGCCGGCGACGGCGCCGGCCCGGGTGGTCCGCTTCCCGAAGAGCGAGCACAGCACGACCGGCGCGAAGGCGGAGGCCAGCCCCGACCAGGCGAACAGAACGAACCAGAACACGACGCGGACCTCGCTCAGCGCGAGCACGATCGCCCCCGCCCCGATCACGACGGTCGTCAGCTTGCCGTACAGCGACAGCCGCCTGTCGGACAGGTTCGTTCGCAAGGTTTTCTGGACGATGTCGCGCACGACCGCCGACGAGACCAGGATCAACAGCGAGTCCACCGTCGACATGATCGCCGCCAGAACAATCACCAGAAACAGACCCGTGATGACGGGTGGCAGCAGCTCCGAGGCCATGGTCGGGAGGATCGTCTCCGGATCGTCGAGGCCCGGGAACAGGGAACGACCCGCCATGCCCGCGAAGACCGCTCCGACATCGAACACGATAATGCAGATCACCGCGATGATGCTTCCGTTCACAATCTCGGTGCGGCCGCGTGCCGAGATGAAACGGGTCAGCAGCTGCGGGGCGCCGAGAAACGCGAGCCCGATTCCCATGAAGCTCACCGCGCTCAGCACGCCGGCCACTGAGAAACCGAGCTCGCCCATGGGCTCCAACAGGTTCTGGTCGACGCTGCGCAGCCGTTCCATGAGCGGAGAGAAACCGCCGGCGGCGCGGATACCGACGATCGGCAGCACCAGGAGGCCCGAGAACATCAGCACCCCCTGA